>Ga0213866_10001599_pt1 | contig 16634 bp, 21 predicted proteins | sample PICome_11_FD_160079 | JGI IMG/M metagenome (GOLD analysis project Ga0213866, IMG submission 160079) | Coastal seawater microbial communities near Pivers Island, North Carolina, United States - PICO284 | ecosystem: Environmental > Aquatic > Marine > Coastal | place: USA: North Carolina...
GTATCAAGTGAAAATATTTTACAAAGATTCAAGTGATGTTTATCAGCTGTATTGGATTGGTTGGCTTGTTGTTGATCAATTTAAAGAATCAATAACTTCTACTCCTTATCCAATATCACTTAAAGCTATTGATGGTTTAGGAACTTTAGATTCTTTTGATATGACATTGTTTCAAAACACTTACAATTCTTTGTCAGCAAGGCAATGGATTACATCAACACTTGATAATTTAGATTTAGATTTGGATATTTATGTAAGTCAAGATATTTTCAAAAGAAATCCAATAAGCACTCACTATACTATTTATGATGTGATTTCTGTAAATCCTTTTAATTTTCAAAAAAACTTTTTAGGTATCAATACTGCAAAACATACATTAGAACAAATTTTAAAATTTACAAATGCTAGAATTTTTCAATCTTTTGGTAGATGGTATATAATTAACAACTCTAGTTATTCTGGTCAAGCTGTAAAAGATGCAAGTGCTACAACAGCAGCTGGAGGTACTGTTCCAACCGGAATAAGAACTTCTGAAGCTAATAATTTAATTAATAATGGTACTGAATTACCAGAATTTGTTGTTTACAATTATGAAGGCACATATCAATCAACTTCAAATATAGAGGTTTTAAGAAAGCTGCCAACCGATTTAACTCCAATTAATAACAACTTAACAAAAGAATATTTACGACCTTTAAATGAGCTTAAAATAACTCATGAAACATCACAATACCTTGAAACAAATCAATTTCAAAATAGTGGTTTTGAAAATGGATTAACTTTTTGGAGTACCTATACAACATCAGAAACGACATCGCCCGGAGAAATATCAGATGATTTTGCTAAACAAGGCAATCAAAGTTTTAAGAATACACAAACACAAACTAATGAAACCGGCACTAGAAAAACTTTAAGTAGTGGTGATGTTCCGGTAGTAAATTCAACTCATTTAGGGCATACCTTAAAAATCAATACTTTTTTTGATGTCAATACTGGATATGGTGAGGTCAGTTTTAGGTGGCAAATAAGAATAGAGGATAGTTCACTAACTCCACCAACAGATCCTACTTATTATTGGAATGACAGCACAAAAGCTTGGTCAACAACTGCTGTTGTAAATTTGCAAGAAATTGAATCAGATCCTGATAAATGGAAGGAATTTAAATACGACTTAGGCAGTTTTCCCTACACTGGTAATTTAATATTAGATCTATATGAACCTTATGTTCAAAACAGTGGTGGTTTGAATGCTATATATTATGATAATATAACTCTTGAGTTTGACAGAAAAGATGGTAATGAGAGAACTCCTTTTTTTGGAAAAATAGATGATTTCGAATACAAAAGAGTAAGAGCTGCATCAGATAATTTATCTGGTCAATTAGAAATTTCTAATTTACAGCTTTCACATAATAACTATGCTAATTGTTTGACAGCTACATCTAGGGTAATTCGACCTAGAGATAATAATGCAAATTTTGAAACAACAATGGAAAAAATTGTAAGTCAACAAGTTATAAATGATTACAGAAAAAACTTGGTAAGATATGAAGGATCTCTTTATAATTTATTAAATGATCCTATGGGATTACAAAACAAAATATGGGTAGATTTTGGATCCTCTGTATTAAGAGAGCCAGTAAGCTGTATTATTGATGCCATGACTTATAATGTAAGAAAAAATACTTATGATGTTATTATGCATATCCCTAATCAGGATGATGATGAATCAAGCACTTTTAAAGCAACTTTTTAACCCAGAGTTCTTCACTCTAGTTTGCCGGAACCCTCTATTAGTTTAGGGGGTTCTTTTATTTTATATAAATTTTTTTTTATTTTTAAAAAATATTTTACTATTTTTGACTACTAAATGATAATTATGGAATTTGAAATACATTTTAAAAAAGAGATTAAAAGGTTAGGTTTAAAAAAGAATCAATTATATAAAATTCTTTCTTGTACCTATCCCACTTTACAATCTAGGATAGAAAATCCAGGCACTTTTACAGTTAAAGAAATACAGAAGTTAAGAAATGTAGGTTTTAACTTAAAGTGGTTAGAATATTAACAATTAAATTAAATTATGGAATCAATTAAAATTCATGGCAAGGAATATGTCCTTGTAAATTCTAGGATAATAGAATTTAGAACTAATCCACAATACAAAGGTTTTGGATTAGAAACCACTAAAACAGTAGATGACTGGTTTAAATCTACAAGTAAAAAAACCGGTGAAATAATCCAGGATAATAGGGTAGAGTTTAGATGTGTTATTTATAATGCATCTGGAGATGTAGTGTCCACTGGTACTGCAAGAGAGCTTAAAAGCTCAAGTTATATTAATAATACATCTCATGTAGAAAATTGTGAAACAAGTGCTGTAGGTAGAGCATTAGGAAATCTTGGTATTGGTATCGATACCAGTGTTGCATCAGCAGAAGAAGTTCAAAATGCTGTATCTAATCAAAATCAAGATGAACGACCTTGGCTAAGTGAAACACAATTTCAAGCTACATTAGGTGGAACAAAAGAACAAGCATTAAAAGTAATGCAGTCATTTAAGATGAAGAAAATATATAAAGATAAAATAAATAATAAATTCAAATTTTAATACTATGGAAGTAAAAGGTAAAATTAAATTAATCAATCAAACTCAAAACATAACAACTGAGTTTAGAAAAAGAGATCTTGTTGTAACAACAGAAGAACAATATCCTCAAGATTTATTAATACAGTTTGTACAAGAAAAATGTGATGTACTAAATAATTTTCAAGCTGGTGATAATGTTGTCATTGGTGTGAATCTAAGAGGTAGAGAGTGGCAAAATCCACAAGGTGAAACTAAATATTTTAATACGATTCAAGGTTGGAGAATTGACAAAGATCAGGATGGTGGCCAGGTTAAAACACAGCCAACAAATCCAGTTCCTCCAGCTCCGGTAAATGAGCCAGATGATTTACCATTTTAAATTTTATTCTTATGGCATTTGGTAATGAAATACAAGTCATTGAGGGTGAAACATTTGATCACTTTAGAACTAAAGCTAAAAGGATAAATCAGGCAATACATCTTTTAGTTCAGCACAATTATAAAGTCATTGATATGCAAAACAATTGGATTGGAAAAGATAATATTGACAAAATAGATATTCCTCTATAATACTGGCAAACTAGAGGTTTTTAAGCACCATTAATTTGGTGCTTTTTTTTTGCTTATTTGTTTTTTATAAAATTTATTTTTAATTTAAAAGAAAATTTTAAATATTTAGATATGAAAAAAAGACAATATCGATCAAATCAAGGTAGGAATCCAGAAAAAGAATCAGAAATGTTTAAGCTAGTAGCTACTGGTTTGTTTGGAATCCTTGTATGTATAATTTTTTTAACACTTAAATAATGAAAGGAATTGAAATTATAGAAGTCAAAAACGATACAAATGATGAATATCATTCACATGATAGTATTTCATCAAGTGGATTGAAAACCATAGTAAATGAAGGTTTAGATTATTTATTAAATGGGCCAAAGTTTACTGAATCACCAGCAATGAAACTTGGTACTGCCATTCATGCTGCTATTTTAGAACCAGATCTTTATGATGATATGTATTATGAAATGCCATACATAGAAAATGGAAGAACAAAAGAGGGCATTGCATTGAAAAAACAAGCATTAGAAAAAGCTGATGGAAAAATTATGTTAAAGCATGATGAACATACTAAGATAAAAGGAATATTAAAAAGGTATAATGATAACAGTAAAATGTCAAATCTAGCAAAACATTTTTGTAGAGGTGATGTTGAGTTGTCTCATTATCTGAAATTAGATGGTATAGATGTAAGAGTTCGGGCAGATGTTGTAAATAGAGAAAAGAATTTTATAGCTGATGTTAAGAGCTGTCAAAATTCAAATCCAAAAGCATTTAAGTATGATGTTATAAAAAGAAAATATCATGTCCAGGCAGCATTTTATATGGATTGCTTAGGTATTACTGATTTTAGATTTATATGCTGTATGACAAATCCTCCTTATGCAGTTACAGTTATAAAATTAGATGATCATTTAATTGAAGAAGGAAGAATGTTGTATAAATCAGCATTAGTTGATTGGAGATGTTATTTAGAAATGGGAATAATTAGTGGGCCAATTTGGAATGATCTGGCTGAAGATGGATCTTATATAGTATAGTTATGGCAAAAATTACAAAAGAAGATTTACACGAAGCAGCAAAATTAGTAGAAGATGCTGCATTTCATTTATCATGGGCAGATCCATGTGATCATCATGAAAAGTTTTCAATTAGATTGATGGATGTAGTTTATTTATTAAGTGATTTAAAAGATAAAATAGAATAACATGAAACACTTTAGAGAAATTGTAGAAAAACATTTTAAACTTGATATTGGTAGAAGAACCAGGAATCATGATTATGTTTTTGCTAGAGCATGTTATTTTAAATTATGTAGAGAAATCGGTGGCTATGGTTATGCAAGAATAGGGAGAACCTTATCCATAAATCATGCCACTGTTATGCATGGATTAAAAAAGGCACTTCCAGCAATACTTATGCATGATAATTTTAAAAAAAGAGAACACGATAGGTTGCTAAATAAATTTGAGCATTACAATAAAATAAAGCACAAAAAATTTGAACTAGATGAACTTGTTATAGAATACAATAAGATCCTTTTAGAAAATACAGCAATAGAAAATATCAATAAAGAATTAAGAGCTGAGAATGAAGAATTAAGAGAATTAATTTATAAATTGGCTGACACTGACTAACTTTGTATTATGGCAAACCCTTATTCAAAATATTTAGGAAAAGAAGATAAGCTACAAAATAGAGTTATGAGATATTTAGAATTTAAATATCCAAAAGCATTGTTCACTCATGTAGCTAATGAAGGTAAAAGATCAGCATTTGAACAGTATAAATTAAAATATTTGGGAACTAAGCCAGGAGTTCCTGATGTAATGATATTTACACCAAATAAGCATTTTAATGGCTTAGCTATTGAATTAAAAGCTGGGTATAATAAACCTACAGAAAATCAGAAAAAGTGGCTTAAATGGCTTGAAAATGCGAAATGGAAGGCATTATGGTCAAATAATGAAGATGAATGTTATAAAATTATAGATGATTATTTTAACAACAATTTAGAAAAATGAGTAAAACCAGAGAAATTTATTTTGAAGAAAACGAGCAGAGAGTAAGGTGGACACAAAGTAGTTCTAGTGGCTTTAAGTACGATTACAAATATGTAGGCAGTGCATCAGAAGCCGAGTTTGATTTATTAATGGAGTTCTTATGGTTCTTGTATGAAGATAGAAAAATTTCATATAGGGATTTTAAGGAAACCTACGATGAATTAAGGAATTTTTGTGATCAACTTAAAGGATTAGTCGATTAATTAGATATGGAATATAATAGAATCTACAAACCGGAAAAGTTTGATAACTATACTATTGTGCCAGTTTATATATTTAGGCATAAAGGAATATCTATGGCTGCAAGTGGTTTGTATGCCTGGATGTTTAGTCATAGATCAGATCAAGCTATTACAACAGAATATATTTCTGGGCATTTTAAAGAAAGCAAAGAAACCATTAGAAAAAGAATTACTGAATTAATAGATACTGGGTTTCTAATTAGGGAGAAAGTATTAGACAATGGAAAGTTTAAAGGGATTAATTATTACCTAAATGATAAACCACACAAGGAAAAACCAGACAAGGAAAAACCGAGCATGGATTTTTCTTCACAAAGTAATATTAATAATATATATAATAATATAAATAAAAGTATTATTAATGCATACCCTCATTTTAAAGAGCTTTTTGCCACTAAATATCAACCCAAAAATAAAACCCAGGAATTGAATTGGATTGAATGTATAGATAAATGTGTGAGAATAGATGGTTACGATTTAAAGGAACTTTATTTAGTTGTTAAATACATGAGAGATGATGAATTTTGGTCAAAGAGATTCATGACACTTCTTAAATTAAGAAATCAAGATAAAAATGGAATTAAGTATGTAGATAGATTTTTTGATGATTATAAAAATTTCAACAAACCTAAATGTTATTGGAAGATAAAAAACATTGTAAAATATGTAATTTATAAGGATCCTGATGGATCTGAAAGATTAGGAGCTGTAACCAAAACAACAAAACTTAATGAATTTAACTTATCTCAAAGATTAAACAAATTAGAAATTGAAGAATTAAAAAATCACATAAGATGAAAAAAAATAAAGTATATAAATTAGACAAATACGAGAAGCAAATAGTTGAGCTGGTGGCCAATCAAAGGCAACAAAATAAAGTTGATACTGGTTGGGATGGTTTTAGAACTGTAAACAAAGAATCTTCATTTGAATTAAATAGAGATGGTTTTGGAGCAGAATTTATTTTCTGTAAGATTTTAAATTTATATCCAGATTTCAGCATTCATAATACTTCCAAAGTATTAGGAACAGATTATTACGATGCTTATTGGTGTGGAATGACAGTAGATGTAAAAGTTAATAGAAATCCTGATCATCCACTTATGATTCCGGAATATGCAAAATCAGAATGTAAATTGTTTGCACTCTTTAGTTGTTTGTATCCTAGATATAGATTTGAAGGTTTTGCAACCAACAGAATGATTTTTAAAAAATCAAATTTAAAAATGACTAGAGTTATGTCGTATGTGTTAGAAAAAAAATTATTGTTAGATTTGGAACAATTAGATATATAGAAAATTAGAAATTAGAATATTATGAATTATTTAGAGCAACTCCAGGATCTTGGAATTGTCTTAAAAAGACAACATGGATCTACTAAAACAAAATGTCCAAAATGCAGTCATACAAGAAGAAATAAAAATGATGATTGCTTATCAGTTAATATTGATGAAGGATTATATAACTGCCATCATTGTGGTTGGCAAGGCAATGTTATATTTCAAAAGAAACAAGAATACATCATTCCCGAAAAAGTAAAAGTTAACTTAACAGATAGAGTAGTAAAATGGTTTGCAGCAAGAGCAATAACTGAGCCAACCTTAGCTCATTGGAAAATTGGTGAATCATTAGAATATATGCCACAAGTAAGGGCAAAAAGAAAGTGTATCAACTTTAATTATTATAGAAATGACAACATTGTCAATGTAAAATACAGAGATGGTCAAAAGAATTTTAAACTTGTTTCTGGAGCTGAATTAATATTTTATGGTTTAGATAATATTAAAGATTCTAAAAAATGTTATGTAGTAGAAGGAGAAATGGATGCATTATCACTTCATGAATGTGGTTTATATTCAGTTGTTTCAGTTCCAAATGGAGCTTCTAAAGGATCTCAAAAATTAGAATATTTAGATAATTGTTATAAATATTTTAAAGACAAAGAAGAAATTATTCTTTGTACTGATAATGATGATGCTGGATTATCACTTAGAAACGAGTTAGCTAGAAGATTTGGAAGGTTTAAATGTAAATATGTTGATTTTGGAGAGTTTAAGGATGCTAATGAGGTTTTGATTACTAAGGGAGCAGAAACACTTAGAAACATTATTAAAACAGCTAAAAACTTTCCTTTAGAGGGTGTTTTAAACATTAATAATATTTGGCAAGATGTCATTAACTTTAATGAAAATGGAATTGTCAATTACTCAGTGGGTTTACCCGGATCAGATACTAACTTCAAAATGGCATTTGGAGAATGGACAGTGGTTACTGGTATCCCTAACTCAGGAAAATCAGACATCCTGGATCAAGTTCTTTGCAACATAGCCACTAGACATGGTTTTAGGTGTGCAATGTTTTCACCAGAATCATTTCCATATGAAGGGCATATCAAAAGAATAGCTAATAAATTAAATAAGAAAAACTGTAATACTGATGATCTAAACAATACAAAAGATTTTATAGAAGAACATTTTTATTGGATAAAAATTAATTTAGAAAACTTAACTCTAAAAGGTATATTAGAAAGATTTAGAGAGCTGGTATTTCAAAAAGGTGTAAATGTTTGTGTTATAGATCCTTGGAATATGTTAGATCATTCAGCACAAAGAGATCATTCCTACATTGGTAAACAATTAAGTTTCATTACTCAGTTTTGTCAGCAAACTAATACTCATTTATTTTTAGTGGCCCATCCTAGAAAAATAGAAGCTGAGGATGGTGTTTATAAAATGCCAAATTTGTATTCAATTTCTGGATCAGCAGATTATTTTAATAAAGCATTTAATGGGATTGTTTGTCATCGTGTAATTGGAAACAAAACAAAATATGGATCTGATCTTGTAAAAGTATCATTTCAGAAAATAAAAAGAAAAGAAAATGGGCAGCTTGGGGAGATAGAAATCTGTCCTGATTTTGATAATGGTGGTATTTATGAACCAGCTGATCAAAACACATCCCCAATACAAATACAAAAAGATAAAATACCCTTTTAATTATGAATCAACAAGAATATTTAAAACTAAGAAAAGAGCTTATCAATTTAGCTCAAAAAATTATGGATGATAAGCAACCAGAATATACCAACAATAATGTTGATGTACTTCATAACTTTAAATCATCAGCAAAAAGAATAGGAATAGATCCACTGCAAGTTTGGGCAACATTCCTGGATAAACACATACAAGCTATTTTTAGCCATGCAAGTAATCCAAACATGATAAAAGCTGAACCTATTGAAACTAGATATGCAGATGCATTAAATTATTTAATTTTAGGTATGGCATTAGTTGTTGAAAGAAATAAATCTCAACATGAAGATCTTAATTTAATTTATAAAAGCATAGAATGAATATATATTTAGAAGCTAAATCCTGGTGTTTAAAGCACAATATTAAAATTTACATAGTTCCTATTAGAAATAAAAAGGAATGTTATGTAGAAGTAGATAACAATGGAAAAATAACCAGATCCCCAGTTACTTATAAAAATCAGAGTGTTGCATCTGATAAAATATGGGATCTTAACTTACATTTCTTTGAAAATTACAAGAAAAACCTAACATAAGAAGCCAGGTGGAAGCTATTGGCATTAGGTAATTAGAGGGGGTTTTTTAATCCCCTTTTTTTTTGTTTAAATTTGCATTATGAGTAAGCAAAATGTAACATATAAAAAAAGACAAATGCTAACAGCTCTTGAACAGAACCTTTGTGTGGTTTCATCAGCAGCCAGGGAAGTGGGTATCAATAGAAAGACACATTACGACTGGCTAAAGAAAGATCCTAAATACAGAGCAGAGGTAGAAGATCTTGAGAATGTAACATTAGATTTTGCTGAGAGTGAATTACATAGGCAAATAAAAGATGGTAACACTACAGCAACAATTTTTCTTCTTAAAACTAAAGGCAAATCAAGGGGTTATGTTGAAAAGCAAATTACTGAGGTTCAAGGAGATATTAAATCTAGATTAATTGAATGGACACCGGCCCAGGGAAAAGACAACGAGTAAAAGAGTATTGCAATAAGCAGTTTTATCAGGCAGCTAATTCTTCTAAGAGATTAAGAATATTTCAAGGTGGAACTAGATCCGGTAAATCCTGGAGCTTGATGCAGTATTGCTTATATCTTATGACTACTGAGAAAGAACCACTGACTATAAGCATAGTTAGAAAAACCCTCCCAGCACTTAAAAGATCAGTTCTAAGAGATTTTCAGCATATAGCTAAGGGTTTGGGTATATATTTTAAGGGGATCCATAACAAAACAGATAACACTTTTGAGTTCAATGGCCATACATTAGAGTTCTTTTCTACTGATGATCCACAAAAGATAAGAGGTAGTGCTAGGGATATTCTTTGGATGAATGAGGGCAATGAGTGTTTTGAAGAAGATTTCAGGCAGTTGGCTCTTAGAACCAGGCAGTATATATTAATTGATTTTAACCCATCAGATCCCATACATTACCTTTATGACTTAGCAGATAGAGATGATGCAGATCTGTTTATCTCTACATATAAGGATAATAAGTTTCTTCCAACAGAAACAGTTAATGAGATAGAAAGATTAAAAGAAAAGGATCCAGATTACTGGAGAGTATTTGGTGAGGGTAAGAGAGCTATATTCTCAGATAGGCAAATATTTAAGAATTGGAAATACATACCTCATAGTGATTTCCCAGAGTTTGATGAAACAGTATTAGGTATTGACTTTGGATATACAAATGATCCAGCTGTAATTGTAGAGGTGGGAAAGGTAGGAGATAAGTTATATATACATGAATGGTTATATAGAACTGGAATGACAAACAGAGATATGGCTAACTTCTTAAAAGAAAACAATCTACAAGACACATTAGCTTTTGCAGATAGTGCTGAACCAAAGAGTATTGAAGAACTAAGACAGATGGGATGTTTAGTAAAAGGAGCAATAAAGGGCCAGGGTAGTATTAATGCTGGTATCAGCTTAATTAAAGAATATGAAGTGTTTGTATCAGAATCTTCTAAGAATGTACAAAGAGAGCAAAGAACATACTTCTGGGATCAGTTAAAAGATGGAACAATCATCAATAAACCATTATCGGGTAACGACCACACAACAGATGCCCTGAGATATGCTGTCTATAGTAAATGGAAAACAAGATATGATTTCTATGTTATATAATAAAAGAATTTATTATTTTGTATTTTTACAGAAAATTTTATTTTAATGGCATCATTCATTGACCGACTAAGGTATCTTATTACTAATAAATCTCAACAAACCAATGAAAGTTATAACAGAGCAATTTATAATTATCTAGGTAATAGCATACTCTGGAACCCAGAAAATGATGATAATTACATCAATGAAGGTTACAGAAAGAATGCAACAGTTTATTCACTAATTAACATAATAACAAAGGCAGCAGCCACTATCCCTTTCAAAATATATGAAAAGGTTAACAGTAGTAAATATAAAAGTTACAAAGCAATGTCAACTGGTATTGCAGATCCTAGTGTTATGTATAAAGCTAATATGCTTAAAAGTCATGCATTAGTTGAGGTTGATATACCAGAACTACAGAAGTTAATGGATCGGCCAAACCCAGCTCAATCTTATGCATCCTGGATAACAGAATTAATTGCATTTGGTAAATTAACTGGTAACAGATATGTTTATGGATTAGGGCCAGAAACCGGAAATAATCAAGGAAAATATACAGAGCTTTATGTGATGCCATCTCATATTGTTGAAATAAGCACTGGTGGTTTTATGAAACCAATTGATTTCTATACTATAGAATACAATGGAACTTATAAAATACCAGCAGAAGATATGCTGCATATAAAGGATTTTAACCCCTATTACGATGGAACTGGAACACACTTATATGGCCAATCACCATTAAAAGCTGGTTTCAGAGCAATGACTACAAACAATGAAGCTACAGAAACTGGTGTAAAATTCTTACAAAATCAGACATCCAGAGGTATTTTAATGTCAGAAGAAGGAGATCTAAATGAGGTTCAAGCTCAACAGTTAAAAGATAAATTTAGAAGGCAACATCAAGGATCCGATAATGCTGGTGATGTGATTATAACTCCTAAGAAATTATCTTGGGTAAACTTTGGTTTATCTACATCAGATCTTTCTTTAATACAGCAATACAATGCATCTATAAAAGATCTTTGTAATATCTATAATGTTCCAGTTCAGCTATTGAACAACACTGAGAGTTCTACTTATAACAACATGAAAGAAGCTAAGAAAGCATTATATCAGAATTGTGTTATTCCAGAATTACAGAAAGTACAAGATGAACTTAACAGATGGTTATCACCTAAGTATGGAGATAATATTTGTATAGAATATGATTTCTCTGTAATACCAGAACTACAAGAAGAAACAGACAAGGTAGTGGATCAAATGGGCAAAGCATGGTGGTTAACTCCAAATGAAAAGAGAGCTGCAATGTCTTATGATCATGATGAAGATACACCAGCCATGAATGATTATTATTTCCCGGCAAACCTATTGCCAATAGATAATCAAGATCTTGACTTTACTCCAGTAGATATAAAACCAGAAGAAGATGATATTGAAAAGATGGAGGTTAAATATGAACAAGTAAAAGAAGAAGTTTCAGCTACAGTAGAGAAAGGTTTAAAAAAAAAAGTAGAAGATCATAATGCAGATGTCAGTAAATCCTGGCAAAAAACAAACTTAAGAACACTTAAAACAGTATTTAGAAGGGGTGTTGGTGCTTACAACACTAATCCTTCAAGTGTTCGACCTTCAGTAAATAATGCTGATCAGTGGGCATATGCAAGAGTAAATAGTTATTTATATGCACTAAGAAATGGTAAATTTAGATCAGGAAAACACGATATAGATTTATTACCAGATGGACATCCAATGAGTTCTAAGAATAGCAAGAAAGCAGAAGGATACGATGACTATCCACAATCAGCATCTAATAATGCTAAAAGAGTAAAGAACTGGATTGATGAACATGGCAGAGATGAAGTTGATGGAATGACTGAAGTTGGATTGGCCAGAATGAATCAATTAATAGCAAGAGAAAAGTTATCATTAGACACACTTAAAAGAACTTTTAGTTTCTTATCAAGAACCAAAGGTGGTGGTTATAATAAGATTAATCCTGATTATAGAGATACACCCTGGAAGGACAAAGGTTATGTTGCTTATTTAGGGTGGGGTGGTGATAGTATGTTATCTTATGCTGAAAGGAAATTAAAACAATTAGAAAACAATGATTAATGTGTGGAACTACTACAAAGAGCTTTACATCTAACAAATATGTTAGAGAGTTCGATAGCAAAGTAGAAGCTATTGAGAGAAAAGTTATTCCATCTATTAGAAGATTTTACAATAAAGAGTATGAAAAGGGTGTAAGTAACTTTATAAACTCTGGTAATGTTCAAGCTGCCACTTTATTTCAGAATAATGATGTTGTAGATAGATACAAGGAAATGTATGTAAATATCGGTTTGCATATAGCTAACTGGTATTTTAGAAGTTTTGAAAAGTATCATTCTAAAGCAGATCCTAAACCATACCAGAGCAAATGGCAAAATGCATTTGAAACTTATGGAGCTTTAATAGCAAGATATAATGCTCCTTTGGTTTCTGGTACTGCAAAAAGATCCTTGATAAATCTTACAGTTAGATTAATGAGAGATCCAGAGTTTCAAGCATTAGGTAACAGAGAACAAGCCAGGATGCTAAGATCTAAGTTTAAACAGTATTCAGATTATCAAGCTAGAAGATTAGTAAGGACAGAAAGCACAAGAGCTGCAAATTATGCTATTGAACAAAGTAGCACAACAATGTTTGCTCCTGATCAATTATCTAAAGAGTGGGTAACTGTTGGAGATGCTAAAGTAAGGAACTGGCATAAAGCAGTAAATGGCCAAAGAGTTAGATTTGATGAACCATTTAATGTAATGGGTGAAAGCATTATGCGACCTGGAGAGGGTACTGCTAAGAACACAATAAACTGTAGATGCAGAATGATTACTATTCCTGATGAAGGTGCTGTTCCAATAACAGAGATTACTGATATAGGAGTAGGTATTGGTCAATCAAGGATCCCATCATTTAGTTTAGAAACTATAACAAATCAGGTTATAGAAGCTACAGTTGTAAATGAGGTTGTTGAAGAACTTACACAAAAACAAAAGATGACACCTGACAATTGGAAACAAGTTGTAGGTGGTGCTAAAGTTGATGATAATTATTTAGAATTATTAGATGATAAATTAACTATAAGAATAGTTAAAGGCAAAAAAGGTTCTTATCAACAAGGAACACTTTTGCAAATTAATGTGGAAAGATATGGATCAAAAACTAGAGGTAAAATTTTAGCTCATGAAATTGGTCATGCTATACATGATCAAAGAGGTTGGATAACTCAATCTCGTAGTAGAATAATAGATGGAAAATATATTTATGAAAATGCAAAAACACATCCTTTAGTACAAGAATTGTTTAAAAAGCATAGGGAATTTTTTGGTTCTAACTTAAGGGGTAAAAAAAGAACTGAGTTTCAAAAACAATTTAGGAAAAAATTTTATTCATCAAAAACAAGAGATTTTCTTGAATATGCTACATCTACTAAGTTTAGAAATGATTTAAGAAAACAATTTCCTAACCTAACTGATGAACAATTTAGAGAGGATTGGCTATCCTTAGTTGATTACATTGGTGCTACTACAAAAAACCAGATTGGTTATGGCCATGGAAATTCTTATTATAATAATGAACAATGGCAAAAGTTTGAAATGTTTGCACACATAATGGAAAATAAATATCATGGGAATCCAGTATTTAAAAAATTATTTCCAGGATTATATAAAGAAGGCATAGATATGTTAGATAAGCTAATAAAAGAATTTAAATCAAGTAAACCATGAATGAATTTGATGAATTAATTATAGAGTACATTAAAGAACACAGTGATGAACCACCATTGTTTTTACTAAATCTTTTTGATATTGAGGAAGCAATAAGAATATTAAAAGAGAGAAATGGTAAGAAAATTATCTGGCAGCAAATAGATGAAGATACTGCTGATGGTGGAACATATCGATATGTTTAAAATTTACTAATTTTGTAAAAAATTGACAATATGAATTTTATTTATAAAACAGCACCACTTGGTGATGTCATTTCAGACATTGATGAAAAGAACTCTGTAGTTAAAGGATATGGATCTTATTTTGATAACAAAGATTCTGATAATGATATTATTAGGAGAGGTGCTTATCAAAAGACAATCCAGGAAAATGGCCATAGAGTAAAATACTTGTATCAGCATAATATGATGCAGCCAATTGGTAAAATGAAGGAGCTGTATGAAGATGATAAGGGATTAGTATTTGTAGCAGAAGTACCTAAAACTTCTTTAGGGAAAGATGTTATAGAACTAATGAAAGCTGGAGTAATAACTGAAAACTCTGTAGGGATCCTCCCAATCAACAAAGAAGATAAGGGAGAATACAGAGAGATCCAGGAAGTTAAATTGTTTGAGATCTCAGCAGTAACTTTAGCTGCTAATGATCAGGCAAAAATCATGGATGTAAAAGGATCCCAAATGATTGATGATGTTTACAAGAGATATGATAATCTTTGTAAGCTAATCAGAAAAGGCAATATCTCAGATGAAATGGGATATGCTATAGAAAGCGAAATATACAAACTTAAATCTTTATTCATCAGTACTACTCAGCCGGTTGAAGAAATCACTGAGCCAGTAGAACAAAAATCAGAGTTTGATGTTTATAATTATTTGTTAAATACTTTAAAATAAATTTCTTAAAATGGAAGAAAATGTAAAAAAACAGCTAGATCAATTAGGAAACATCATTGATGAAAAAATTGAAAAAGCTAATGGTCAGGTATTGGAAAATGCCAATGGGAAGATTGATTCTGTCTTAAAAGGAGAGATCAACAATCTTACTCAAAAATTTAATGAGAGAATGGATGAAATGGAAGTTTCTAATAAAAAGAACTTTGATTCATTACATTCACACAAAGAAGATAAATCTTTCAAAGGTGGCTTAATTAAGTCAATCAATGATGGAGTTTTAGATTCTTTTAGAAATGGTAACAATTCAGCTAAATTTGAAGTTAAAGCAGACATGACAATGAATGCTGACTTCTCTGGAGAAGTAGTTCCAGCTGATAGAGTACCAGGATACAAATTTGATCCTACAAGATCAGTGCACATTAGAAGTTTAATCCCACAAGGATCTACTTCTTCTGATGTTGTAAGATTTGTAAAAGAGAGTGCTTACACTGATGGATCAGCTCCAAAAGCAGAAGGCGCTACCCTAGGTCAGTCGGATTTCACAATGACAGCAGACAACAACACTGTTGAGAAAATCGGAGCTTACTTAAGAATATCAGAAGAAATGCTATCTGATACTCCTCAGTTAACTTCTTATTTATCTAACAGAGTACCATCTAAATTACTAGCTAAAGAAGATGACCAAATCCTTAATGGAACTGGTGTATCACCACAATTAGCTGGTATCACTGTAGATGCTGCTGATTTTGATGAAAGTGCATCAGCTGCATTTTATCAATCAGTAAACTCAGCTAATGAGTTTGATGTATTAGTAGCTGCTTTAAACCAACTTTCACTTAGTGAATATCAAGCAGACAAAATCATCCTTCACCCAACTGATTTCCACAAAATCCTATTATTAAAGGATACTCAGAATAATTACTTGAAGGATCAAGTATATGCTGGATTACAACCATCATTTATGGGAGTGCCAGTAATTATCAACACTGCAATCGGTGCTGGTAAATTCTTAGTTGGAAACTTCGGACAAGGAACTCAATTATGGATCAGAGATAATGTATCTGTTGAGTTCTCAAGAATGGATTCTACTAACTTCATTGATGGGTTCATAACTGTTAGAGCAATCGAAAGAGTAGCTTTAACTAACTATTTACCAAATGCATTTGTATATGGTGATTCATTTACTGATGCAAAAACTAGCTTAGAAACTCCATAATAGAGTAATAAATATAGTTGATTAAGGGGTGTTTATTCACCCCTTTTTTTATGCCCTTATATGAGGTAACATAAAATTTTCTTTAATTATTTTATTAAAATATTTTTTTAATTTGAAAATATTCTTTAATTTTATCCACATACAAATAATTATA
>Ga0213866_10001600_pt1 | contig 16631 bp, 16 predicted proteins | sample PICome_11_FD_160079 | JGI IMG/M metagenome (GOLD analysis project Ga0213866, IMG submission 160079) | Coastal seawater microbial communities near Pivers Island, North Carolina, United States - PICO284 | ecosystem: Environmental > Aquatic > Marine > Coastal | place: USA: North Carolina...
CACCAGTTTTACTATCTCCGTTGGCTGGAACCGGAATCCGCCCACCGACAGCCAGCGCTGAGCGCCCTTGGCACCCACCCCCACGAAGATAACAGCCACCAACAGACCGGCGCCAAGCAGGTAAAACCATGGCGCCCAGCGTTGGTAGCGGGCGAGGCTGACCTGGGCCGCCATTATCATGACCACGTAGGCGATCACGAAGTACTGCGCCTGGCGCACAACCGCCGCACTGCTTTGCCCGGAGGCGCTGTACAGCACCACCAATCCGAAGCTGGTCAGGGCCAGCAGCAGGAGCAACAAGGGCACATCGATATGAAAACGGCTGGCCGCACTCGGCCGCCGTGCCAGGTCGGCCGACCCCTGCGGCAACTGGCGTACGTAATCTGATGCCATCAGCCGGTCCCGTCGCCCAGAAGCCAGGTATCAATCACTTCCCGTGCGATCGGATAAGCGGCACTGCTGCCGCCGCCGTTCTCTACCAGCACCGCCACCGCTATGGTGGGCGCGTCCAGCGGTGCAAAGGCGATGAACAGGCCGTGGTTGCGATGGCGCTCTGCGACTTCCTCTTCTTTATACACGGCATTCTGGGCAATACCGATGACCTGCGCGGTACCCGTCTTACCCGCCATCATGTAGGGAATATCAACGCCGATTTTGCGAGCCGATCCGCGCTCGCCGTGCACCACATCGCGCATGGCCGCATGAACCGCGTCCCAGTGTTCAGGCTTGGCCACAACCGGCGGCAGCAGCGGCGCCTCCACCGGCTCACTGTCGATACTGCGGACCAGGCGGGGCGATCGCCGCTCTCCCCGCGTTGCCAGGGCGCTGGTAGCCACCGCCAACTGCATGGGCGTGGTCAGCACATAGCCCTGGCCGATGCCGGCACTCAGTGTCTCACCCGGGTACCAGGGCTGGGCCAGGTTATCGCGCTTCCATCGCGTCGATGGCAATACCCCGCGCCGCTCATTAGTGGTATCTACCGCCGTGCGTTCGCCAAGGCCGAAGGGGTAGAGGTAATCGTACATGCCATCGATGGTGAGCTTGCGTGCCAGGTCGTAGAAGTAGACATCGCAGGATTCCACGATGGCCATGTGTAAATCGACTTCCGGCGCGTGTCCGGTGCCCCGAATCTTGAGTATCCAGTCCCGGTAGCGGCGCGAATCACCGGGGAGCCGGTACCAGCCGGGATCCGGCACGGTGGTTTCGGTGGTCACCAGACCTGACTCCAGGCCGGCGAGTCCCATCATGGGTTTGACGGTGGACCCGGGTGGATACTGCCCCTGCACCGCCCGATTGAATAGCGGTACGTCCAGCGAGTCGCGCAGCGCACTGTAGTTAGCGCTGCTGATACCGTTGACGAACAGGTTGGTGTCGAAACCAGGCGTGGACACCAAGGCCATGATGCCCCCGGTCAGTGGGTCCATCACCACCACCGCTCCACGTTGGTCGCCCAGCGCTTCATAGGCGGTGCGCTGCAGATCTATGTCCAGGTGCAGGGTGAGATTGGCGCCGGGCGTCGGATCGTGCCGCTCGAGCACCCGCAGCACGCGCCCGTGGGCGTTAGTCTCGACGTTCTGGTAGCCCACCTCCCCGTGCAGCAGGTCTTCGTAATACTTCTCGACCCCGACCTTGCCGATATGAAATGTGCCGCGATAGTCGCTCTCGTCGATAAACAGGGTTTCCTGCTCATTGATGCGCCCCACGTATCCCAGAGCATGCGAGAACAGGGCGCCATGCGGGTAGTGGCGCAGAAGCTGCGCATCCACGACTACGCCCGGCAGGGTATGGCGATTTACCGCCAGCACTGCTCGTTCCTGCTCTGTTAGCCGGAAGCGCAGGGGCACCGCTTCATAGGGGCGCCGACGGTTGAGTTTCTTGCGGAAATTCTCCAGATCACTGTCGCCGATCTTTACCAGCTCGCCCAATTGCGTCAGCGTCTGCTCCAAGTCCGGCACCCGCTCTTTGACGATGGACAAGATGTGCGTTGCGCGGTTGTCAGCCAGCAACACCCCGTTGCGATCGAAAATCAAACCGCGCTTTGGAGGCAAGGGCTGCAGCTGTACCCGATTGCGCTCGGACTGGGTCTGGTAGGTTTCGTAATTGGTAATCTGGAGGCTGTGATAGCGAATCAGGATCACTGCCAGGGCAACACTGACAATGAGGACGGCGGTAATGGTGCGGGCACTGTAGATCCGGGCTTCCCGGTGAGGATCCTTAAGTGCTATGTGCTGTGGCATGTACCGCCTTGCCCGGAGCCGCCGTAGTCTAGGCGCGATGATACGGGTGGTTGACGGTGATTGTCCAAGCCCGATAGATCTGTTCAGCAAGCAGCACACGAACCAGGGGATGCGGCAGGGTCAATGCACTCAGCGACAAGCGGGTATCGGCCCGCTCCAGACAGGCCGGCGACAAGCCATCGGGACCACCAATCAGCAGACTGACGTTGATAGCCTCCATCTGCCAGCTACCCAGTTGCACGGCCAGTTGTTCTGTCGACCATGACTTGCCACGAACATCGAGGGCCACGACCCGGTCACCACCGGGAATGGCTTTCAGGATCTGGTCGCCCTCCTTCTCCCGGAGAGCGTCGGTGTCTGCATTCTTTTTGCTGCGTTGGGCCAGGGGGATGTCGCGCCAGTCGAGACGCAATTCGCGAGGGAGGCGCTTGCTGTACTCGGCGACGCCCTCGCCTACCCAGGCTGGCATCTTGCCGCCGACGGCAAGCACGGTGATGCGCATCAGTCGCCGGCGTCTGCGCGGACCCAGAGCCGCTCAAGATCGTAAAAATCGCGCGTGGCCGGCAGCATGACGTGCACTACCACATCACCAAAGTCCACCAGCACCCACTCGCCGGCATCCTGGCCTTCGACGCCCAGTGGTCGCGCGTCCTGTACTTTGGCCTCCACGCAGACGTTATTTGCCAGCGATTTCACGTGACGATTGGAGGTGCCGCTGGCAACCACCATATAGTCCATGACGTCGGTCAGGCCTGTTACGTCCAAGGTGACGATGTTAACGGCTTTGAGGTCGTCCAGCGCCTCAACCACGAGTTCTTTCAGGGGTTCGGAATCCATCAGCTTCCGGGTGTCCAGCGTAAGATCATATTGTCAGTTCGGCTCCTGCCGATAGAGTTGGTGAGTATCAATATAGTCCAGTACCTGCTCCGGAAGCAGGTAACGGGCAGATTTGCCGGATTCGAGCAGTCTGCGAATCTCGGTCGCGGAAATGTCCAGCGGCCGCAGGGCTTCAATGTACACCTTGCCGGCGGGCTGCTTCTTGAGCGTCTCGACTTCGGTGGTCTGGTGCTCATCCAGCCAAGCAGCGATGTCACCCGTTGCCGGCAGCGACCACCCCGGCCGCGCAATGACCAATACATGGGCGTATTCCAGCAGCGACTCCCAGCGGTGCCAGCCGGGCAGACCCAGCAGCGCGTCGCAACCAATCACCATGATCAGGCTCCGATGCTCGCCCTCTTCCCGGCGTAAATCCCTGAGGCTGTCGACGGTAAACGAGGGGCCGTCCCTCTCCAGCTCGCGGCGGTCGCAAACGAGGCTTGGCTCGCCCTGCACCGCCAGCTCCACCATCGCTGCCCGGTGCTCGGCACTGCAAACAGGCACATCACGATGTGGTGGCTGGGCCGAGGGCATCAACCGGCACTCGGCAAGGGCAATGTGCTCTACCAGTTCCAGGGCCGAGCGCAGGTGGCCGTAGTGCACCGGGTTGAATGTGCCCCCGAAAATAGCCAGTGGCGCCGACTGTTCTGAGCCGCTCAAGTGCGGATATGCCCCTCGCCAAACACCACGTATTTCTGTGACGTCAGACCCTCGAGTCCCACCGGGCCGCGGGCATGCAGTTTGTCTGTGGAAATTCCGATCTCCGCACCAAGGCCATATTCAAAGCCGTCGGCGAAGCGGGTAGAGGCATTAACCATGACCGAACTGGAATCCACTTCACGCAGGAACCGCATGGCGCGCTCATGGTCGCGGGTGACGATCGTATCCGTGTGCTGGGAGCCATAGGTCGCGATATGCGCCATCGCCTGGTCGATGTCGTCCACAATGCGCACCGCCAGTAGCGGGCCCAGGTACTCCTCATACCAGTCATCTTCCGTCGCAGGCGCCATACCAGGCACAAGCTCGCGACTGCGTTCACAGCCGCGCAGGGTCACTCCCGCGTCGGCGTAGCGTGCCGCCAGGCCCGGTAACAACGCGGTGGCTTCACTGGCCGCCACCAGCAGCGTTTCCAGGGTGTTGCAGGTGCCATAACGCTGCGTCTTGGCATTGAATGCAACGGTTTCAGCCATGGCGTGATCTGCGCCGCTGTCTATATAGACATGACACACGCCATCAAGGTGCTTGATCACCGGTACGCGTGCCTCTGCGCTGATGCGCTCGATCAGACCTTTCCCGCCCCGGGGGACAATCACGTCTACGAAGTCGGGCATCGCTATCAACCTGCCCACTGCGGCGCGATCGGCTGTCGCAATCACCTGGATAGCGGTCTCGGGAAGGTCGGCACTGCGCAGCGCTTCCGCCAGGCAATCGGCAATCGCACGATTGGAGGCCAATGCCTCCGAGCCGCCCCTCAGGATGGTGGCGTTGCCAGACTTCAGGCAGAGGCTGGCTGCTTCCACGGTCACGTTGGGCCGCGATTCATAAATGATGCCGATTACACCCAGGGGAACTCGCATGCGTCCAACACGGATGCCGGAGGGCATGGTGTTCATGTCGCTGATGCTGCCTACCGGATCCGGCAACTCGGCTACCTGCCGCAGCCCGGCCAGCATGGTGTCAATGCGCGCAGGGGTGAGCTCCAGGCGATCGAGCAGTGGCGCATCCAGACCGTTTTCACGCCCGCGAGCCATGTCTTGTGCATTGGCTTGCGCCAGCGCATCACGGGCGCCATCCAGCACATCGCGCGCCGCCAGCAGGGCGGCATTGCGCTGGGCGGTAGACGAGGCCGCAACCAGTCTAGACGCGGCACGCGCCTGCTGCCCGACTTCCTGCATGTAATGATCGATGTCCATAGGGGCACCCCGAAAATGGACCGGCGATTATACCTGAACGCTGCAAGCCTTGTGCTAAGCTCTCGCCCTTTTCGGAGAGAGCCCGGCATGACTGACAAGCCCCGTTTCGAGTTCTTCTACGACTGCTCCAGTCCCTGGACCTACCTGGCGTTCACCCGGGTCATACCGCTGACAGAAAACCTGGGGGTCGACATTACCTGGCGGCCAATTCTCGTTGGTGGCGTGTTCAATGCCGTCAATCAGGAGCTCTACGAAAAGCGGGCGAACTGGTCCCAGAATGAACGGCAGTTCACTTACTACCTTAAGGATCTCAACGACTGGGCAAACTTCTGCGGCCTACGGATCATTCAACCACGGGTGTTCCCTGTGAACAGTGCGCGTGCCATGCGCGGCGCAATCTACGCTGAAGAACAGGGCCAGTTGATCGCCTGGTCGAAGGCCGTCTTTGAAGCCTACTGGGGCGACGACCGGGACATCTCCCAACCTGAGGTCCTTGCCGAGATTGCAGGCGAGATCGGGCTGGACGCGGATGTCCTTTTAGCGGCCACTGAAAACCCGACCTACAAGCAGGCCCTACGTGATAACACCGAGGACCTGATCAACCGCGGCGGTTATGGATCACCCACGATGTATATCGCCCACGACGATATGTACTTTGGTAACGATCGCCTGCCATTGGTGGAAGCCAGGCTGCAACAGTTACTGGCCCACTGACCTTTCGAGGCACCCTCGTCGGATGCGCCCTCCCTTTGCCGCCCAGGACGGGGCCGGCAATTTTCGAATTCAGGCCTTGATGAGAATGTTGTTGACAATCATTCTCATTCCCATTAGTGTTTGATCGTCAATCAAGAGTGTGCAGCACCATGTACGTCTGTCTTTGCAAAGGCATCACCGACACCCAGATCCGCGCCGCCGTCCAGGACGGTGCCACCTCCATGCGTGAAGTGAGCCACAGCCTTGGCGTTGCCAGCCAGTGCGGCAAATGCGGTGTGCTTGCACGCGACATCGTGCGCGAATCTCTGGTCGACCTTGAAGGCAACGAACAGCTGTTCTACGCCGTGAGCTGAACCGGGCGATACCGCCCTCCCCCAAGTACCTCCCTGTTAGCACCCCGCATAGCGTCGCGGCAGACCCGCGTGCGCGCGTAATGGTGTTGATAATTACTTTGATTATCATTATTAATTATCAATAAAATCAATAAGTTACGTTGACTTTCCGGTTCAAAAAGGCGATCATCCTTGGCTCTGAATAAAGGAGTTTCCCATGAAAGGCGATCCCAAAGTCATTGAGCACCTGAACACCATCCTCGGCAACGAATTGGTGGCCATCAACCAGTATTTCCTGCACGCACGCATGTACAAGGACTGGGGCCTGCAAGAACTGGGGGATCACGAGTACCACGAGTCCATCGACGAGATGAAGCACGCCGACAAACTGATCGAGCGCATCCTGTTTCTCGAGGGGCTGCCCAATCTGCAGGACCTGGGCAAATTGCTGATCGGCGAGAACACCAAGGAAATGCTGGAGTGTGACCTCAAGCTGGAGCACATCGCCCACGCAGACCTGAAGGCCGCGGTGGCCTACGCTGAATCCGTGGGAGATTACGTGTCCCGCGACCTGTTCGTGGAGATCATGGACGCCGAGGAAGAACACATCGACTGGCTGGAGACCCAACTGGGTCTGATTGAGAAGGTTGGCCTGCAGAACTACCTGCAGACCGCCATGCACACGGTCAAGCCGGGCTGACCAACACGGCCCGGGCGATCAGTTCGCCTGGGCCGCCGCAGTTTCCTTGATCAGGGTCTGCAGTTCCCCGCTTTCAGACATCTCGGTGACGATATCGCAGCCGCCCACCAACTCACCACCTACCCACAGCTGGGGAAAGGTCGGCCAGTTCGCATACGCCGGCAGATTGGCGCGAATCTCGGGGTTGGACAACACATCCACATAGGCGAAGCGTTCGCCGCAGGCCATCAGCGCCTGCACCGTGCGAGCGGAAAACCCGCACTGCGGCTGATTCGGTGACCCTTTCATATAAAGAAGAATGCTGTTGCTCTCGATCTGTTCTTTGATCGTTTCGGTAATATCCATTGTTTGTCCCACATTACATCTGGCGTCCAAGGCGCGCCATTCTAGCCGCTATGACAGGGAATTTCTTCCCCGGTTCCTTGCCATGGGCGCCGTTGCGCGGCGCGGCCCATTGACGATATAGTTTCGTTCCAGGGGCAGCTGCAGCTGCCTTTTCGCGTTTCTGGGGGACCCAAATCATGTCTTCGCTGATGCCGACCTATGCCAGGTTGCCCGTGGCTTTCACCCACGGTGAAGGTGCCCACCTGCTTGATACGCAGGGGCGGCGCTACCTGGATGGCCTCTCTGGCATCGCGGTCACCAATCTGGGGCACGCGCATCCGGCAGTCACCGAGGCCATCCAGCGCCAGGCCGCAGCGGTGCTTCACACCTCCAATCTCTACCACATTGCCGCCCAGGAGCAGCTCGCCGAGTCCTTGTCGGCAATCACCGGTATGGAACGGCTGTTTTTTGGAAACTCCGGCGCAGAGGCCAACGAGGCCGCCATCAAACTGGCCAGGCTGTACGGCCACCAACGCGGTGTTGAACGACCGGTCATCGTAGTGCTGGAAAGTGCCTTCCATGGGCGCACCATGGCCACCCTCAGTGCCACCGGCAATCGCAAGATACAGGCGGGTTTTGAACCGCTGGTGAGCGGCTTCGTTCGCGCCCCGCGCGACGACATCGATGCAGTTCGCCTCATTGCCGACAATAACCCGGGCATCGTGGCGGTGCTGGTAGAACCGATTCAGGGCGAGGGCGGGATCCGCCCGCTGGGCCAACAATACCTGCAAGAACTGCGGTCGCTGTGTGACCAACGCGAGTGGCTGTTGATGTTCGACGAAGTCCAGAGCGGCAACGGCCGTACCGGGCATCATTACAATTACCTGGGACTGGGCCTGGCACCGGACGTGCTCACCACCGCCAAGGGCCTTGGTAACGGCGTACCCATTGGTGCCTGCATGGCACGCGGTCCGGCCGCTGCGGTATTCTCGGCCGGCCACCACGGCTCCACCTATGGCGGCAACCCGCTGGCCTGCGCCGCAGCACAGGCGGTTATCGACAGCATCGCGGGTGACGATCTGTGTGCTCGCGCCACCCACCTGGGAAGCGTGATCCGCAGCCAACTGCTGTCCACGGTTGAGGACGCCGCTGCCATCGTCGACCTTCGCGGCGAGGGCCTCATGCTGGGGATCGAACTCACCCGTGACTGCCCCGAGCTGGTGCAGCAGGCCCTGGACGCAGGGCTGCTCATTAACGTAACCGACGGCAGCACCATCAGATTGCTCCCTCCACTCATCATGAGCGATGAAGAGGCCGCTGAACTCGGTGCAGGTGTCGGGCAGCTAATCAACAACTTCCATCAACACCGGTAACAGGCAACACCATGGCAACCAGGCACTTCCTGACCCTACTTGATTTCAGCCCCGATGAACTGAGGGCCATCTTGCGTCGCGCAACCGCAATGAAGAAAGAACGAGCCGAGGGCGCAGACCAGCGCCGTTTCCCCGGCACGGTGCTGGGTATGATTTTCGAGAAGTCATCCACCCGCACGCGAGTGTCCTTTGAGGCCGGCATGGCCCAGCTCGGCGGTCACGCCATGTTTCTGTCACCCCAGGACACCCAGCTTGGCCGCGGCGAGCCGGTGGAGGATTCGGCACGGGTGATTTCCTCCATGGTGGACATCGTGATGATCCGGACCTTTGGTCACGATATCGTCGAGCGGTTCGCCGCCCACTCCAGCGTCCCGGTGATCAATGCCCTGACCGACAGCTACCACCCGTGCCAGCTGCTGGCAGATATGCAGACCTGGTTTGAACATCGCGGCGATATCGCTGGCAGCAAAGTGTGCTGGGTTGGAGATGGCAATAATATGTGCCACTCCTACATAAACGCCGCACGGCAGTTCGATTTCGAACTCGCCATCAGCTGCCCCGAAGGCTACGAGCCCGAAGCGTCGCTGCTGGTCCAGAACAGCGACCGCGTTTTCCTGGAACGGGACCCCGGCAAGGCTGTCGCCGGAGCCAACCTGGTGGTGACTGACGTCTGGGCGTCCATGGGTCAGGAATCAGAACAGCAAGAGCGCATGGCCCTGTTTCAGCCCTACCAGGTGAATGAGGCGCTCATGGCTGAAGCCGCTGCTGATGCACTGTATATGCACTGCCTGCCCGCTCACCGGGGTGAGGAAATCAGTGCAGGCCTGATGGATCACCCCGATACCGTCATCTGGGATGAGGCTGAGAATCGGCTGCACGCCCAAAAAGCACTGATGGAGGCCCTGCTGGCTTGATCGTTGGGCCCAGCAGGCCCTAAATAACCAGGACGAATATGCGTCAGCCTACTTATAATAAAAAGATAATTCCCTTCGATTTTACCCTCCGAAAAGCCGGTTTTGCGGGGCCAGATCAGCGCTTTAGCGGCCTCCACGGTTAGTACGTACGCACTGCACCTGCTGCACACATCTTATCCACAACATAAACCCAGCATCATGCCCTTGCATTGGCCCGTGGGCCGCATTATCTTGTACCAACGTTACACCGGAACCCCAACATATAGGGTGTAGTGGCGAAAAAACGAGCAAAAACGCCACAGCAGCGACTGCAGCCGGCATAACGGAACTAAGGAGTTCATTGCTCCGGAGCGAGATTCTCGGCCATTGGGTCTCGCTATTGCCTTCGGGTACCGGACAGATGACCTGGGGAAAACAGCTTTGCAGCCTATCTCGGCCCGTTCCTGAGGCCGCAGTTTGCATGGCTTCGCCGTCCGGCGACCCCCACGGTAGGTCCGTTGGGTTCAGGGTCCATGCCCCACCCAGCAGGCCAGACGCAGTGGCCAAGCGAATTCGCTGTTGTGGTAACCAACAACTATAAGGCCAAGCGCCAAACTCGGAGAAAAAATGCAGACAGAACCCAACCAACCCGGTACAACTGCCGACGTCCCGACCGCCACTGCCAATCAACCGGCGGTCAGCGCAAATATCGCAGCCACGGCTCCCGGCCAGCTGCGCGTCATCAAGCGCAACGGCACCGTCGTACCGTTTGAGGAGAGCAAGATCTCTGTGGCCATCACCAAGGCCTTCCTGGCTGTCGAGGGTGGCACCGCCGCTGCCTCGAGCAGGATCCATGAGACCGTCGCCAAGCTCACCGAACAGGTTTCTGCCACCTTTATGCGCCGCATGCCGTCTGGCGGAACCGTGCATATCGAGGACATCCAGGACCAGGTGGAACTGGCCCTGATGCGCGCCGGCGAACATAAAATCGCCCGCGACTATGTAATCTACCGGGAAGAGCAGGCGCGCAAACGCGCCGCCAAGCAAACCCTGTCGCCGGAAACCCAGCAAGCCGCAAGCAGTATCACCGTTGTGCAGGCAGATGGCAGCCGCGCGCCGCTGAACATCGAGCGCCTGCACACCATTGTTTCCGAGGCCTGTGAAGGACTGGAAGACGTTAGCGAGAACGAGATTCTCGACGAGGCACTGAAGAACCTCTACGACGGCGTAACCGCGGAAGAGCTGAGCACCTCGCTGGTGATCACCGCTCGCACCCTGATTGAGAAAGAACCCAACTACAGCTACGCCGCTGCCCGCCTGCTGTGCGACAACCTGCGTGCGGAAGCGCTGAATTTCCTGAGCGTCGCGGAAAGCGCTACCCAGGCCGACATGGCCACTCTCTACGCCAAAGCGCTGCCAGCTTACATAGCGCGTGGTATTGAGCTGGAGCTGGTGTCACCGGAGCTCAGCGAATTTGACCTTGAGCAACTGGGCGCTGCCATCGACCCGTCGCGCGACCTCCAGTTCACTTACCTGGGTCTGCAGACACTCTACGACCGTTACTTTATCCACAGCGAGGAAGTACGCTTCGAGCTGCCGCAGATTTTCTTCATGCGCGTGGCTATGGGCCTGTCGGTGCGCGAAGACGATCGCAATGCATGCGCCATCGAATTTTATCGCCTGCTGTCGTCCTTCGACTACATGAGCTCCACGCCGACTCTGTTTAATGCCGGCACCCTGCGCCCACAGCTGTCTTCCTGTTACCTCACCACCGTTCCGGATGATCTCAGCGGTATCTACGGCGCCATCCATGACAACGCCATGCTGTCCAAATTCGCCGGGGGGCTGGGCAACGACTGGACACCGGTGCGCGCCCTGGGTGCGTACATCAAGGGCACTAACGGCAAGTCACAGGGCGTGGTGCCCTTCCTCAAGGTTGTTAACGACACCGCAGTAGCAGTGAACCAGGGCGGCAAGCGCAAGGGCGCCGTCTGCGCCTACCTGGAAAGCTGGCACCTGGACATCGAAGAATTTGTCGAGCTGCGCAAGAACACGGGCGACGACCGACGCCGCACCCACGATATGAACACGGCCAACTGGATACCGGACCTGTTCATGAAGCGGGTATTCGACGACGGCGAGTGGACCCTGTTCTCACCCAATGACGCACCCGATCTCCACGACCTGTACGGCAAGGCGTTTGAAGAGCGTTACGAGCAGTATGAAGAGATGACCCGCACCGGCGAACTCAAGCTGTTCAAGCGAGTTCAGGCCCAGAACCTGTGGCGCAAGATGCTAGGCATGCTGTTCGAGACAGGTCACCCCTGGATGACCTTCAAGGATCCCTGCAACCTGCGCTCGCCGCAGCAGCACACAGGCGTGGTGCACTCCTCCAACCTCTGCACAGAGATCACCCTCAATACCAAGTCCAATGAGGAGATCGCGGTCTGCAACCTTGGCTCGGTCAACTTGCCTCAACACATCGATGAGAACGGTCTTAATCTCGAGAAACTGCGTGGCACGGTTCGCACCGCAGTTCGCATGCTCGACAACGTGATCGACATCAATTACTACTCGGTGCCCGCTGCAGAGCAGTCCAACTTCCGCCACCGCCCGGTGGGCCTTGGCCTGATGGGCTTCCAGGACGCGCTGTACAAGCAGCACCTGGCCTACGGCTCTGAAGGCGCCGTTGAATTCGCCGATCGTTCCATGGAGGCCATCAGCTACTACGCTATCGAAGCATCCAGCGAACTGGCCGAGGAACGTGGTCGCTATTCCAGCTACGACGGATCCCTGTGGAGCCAGGGCATCCTGCCTATCGATTCGCTGGACATCCTTGAGGAGCAGCGCGGCTCAGACTACATCCAGCTGAACAAGAGCCAGACCCTGGACTGGCCGACCCTGCGCGAGCAGGTTGCCAGCCGCGGCATGCGCAACTCAAACGTGATGGCCATTGCACCGACCGCCACCATCGCCAATATCACCGGCGTCAGCCAGTCGATCGAACCGACGTATCAGAACCTCTACGTCAAATCGAACCTTTCCGGCGAATTCACCGTGGTGAATCCGTACCTGGTCAAGGACCTGAAGGCCCGGGGCCTCTGGGACGGCGTAATGGTCAACGACCTCAAGTACTATGACGGCAGTGTTCAGGCCATCGACCGTATTCCTGCGGACATTAAAGCCATCTACTCCACGGCCTTCGAGGTTGAGCCCCGCTGGCTGGTGGACGCCGCCAGTCGTCGCCAGAAATGGATTGACCAGGCGCAATCACTGAACCTGTACATCAATAATGCCAGCGGCAAGAAACTGGACATTACTTATCGCATGGCCTGGTTCAGCGGCCTGAAGACCACTTATTACCTGCGCTCTCTCGCAGCCACCGGCACCGAGAAGTCCACCATCGATACGGGTTCACTCAACGCGGTTTCCAAGGGCGAAGCCGAGCCCACGCCGGCGCCGGTTCCACAGGCTTGTTCACTGGACGATCCTGACTGTGAGGCCTGCCAGTAAGCGCCGAACCATGAGTACACAACGAAACAATCGCCATACCAGAAGAGCAGCAACAATCGCCAGGGGACTATAAACATGCTGAATTGGGATGATTACCACGCCGAGGATACGGCACAGGCAGCACCTGCTGCAGCCGCGGCTGCGGCGGCGGCCGTGAGCGCGCCGGAACCTGCGCCCGAACCTGTCGCAGAGGCGGCACCGGAACCAGCCAGTGCCGGTGCCGAGGAGGCCGCCGCGCCAACGCAGGAAGCACTTGGCAATATCGCCGAAGCGGCTAAAGCCGTGGCAGAGCTGGACGTGACAACCGGGCTGGAAGAACTGGAGATGGGTGCCGCGCGGGTATCTGTCGACGAGAAGGCCATGATTAATTGTCGCGCCGATCTTAATCAGTTGGTGCCGTTCAAGTACGACTGGGCGTGGCAAAAGTACATCGACGGCTGCGCCAACCACTGGATGCCGCAAGAAATCAACATGACCGCAGACGTGGCTACCTGGAAAAACCCGGAAGGCCTCACCGAGGACGAACGTCGCATTGTCATGCGCAGCCTGGGGTACTTCTCCACCGCTGACTCGCTGGTGGCCAACAACCTCGTACTCGCCATTTACCGCCTGATCACCAACCCGGAATGCCGCCAGTACCTGCTGCGCCAGGCTTTCGAGGAAGCCATTCACACCCACGCCTACCAGTACTGCATCGAATCGCTGGGCATGGATGAAGGCGAAGTGTTCAACATGTATCGGGAGGTACCCTCCGTTGCCGCGAAGGCATCCTGGAGCCTGAGCCACACTCACAGCCTGTCAGATCCCACCTTCAACACCGGCACCCAGGAAACAGACCAGGAACTGCTTCGCAACCTGATCGGCTTCTACGCAGTTACCGAAGGCACCTTCTTCTCCCGCGGTTTCACCCAGATCCTCTCCATGGGTCGCCGCAACAAGATGACCGGCGTCGCCGAGCAGTTCCAGTACATCCTCCGTGACGAATCTATGCACCTGAACTTTGGCATCGACGTCATCAATCAGATCAAGCTGGAAAACCCCAACCTGTGGACAGAAGAGTTCAAGCAGGAGGTTATCCAGATGATCCTGGAAGGCACCCAGCTGGAGATCGAATATGCGCGAGACACCATGCCGCGCGGAGTGCTGGGAATGAACGCGGCGATGATGGAGGAATACCTGCAGTTCATCGCCAACCGTCGCCTGTCACAGCTGGGGCTACCGGAACAGTTCCCGGGCGTACAGAACCCCTTCCCCTGGATGTCGGAGATTATGGACCTGCGCAAAGAAAAGAACTTCTTCGAAACGCGGGTTATCGAGTACCAGACAGGTGGTGCCCTGAGCTGGGATTGATCGATCGCCCCGGCGTAAGCCGGGGCATGCACCAACTGCGCAAAATAACACTGCTCCTTCTGAGGACATTCCCATGAACAAGAGCGACAAGAATCCAAGCGACAACGAGACCATCCTGATGGCACTGGACCAGATCAGCCAGACTATCGACGTGATGACCAGCGTTGTCGGCCGTTTGCGCACCTATATGCAGGAGCAGGAAAGCGCCGCGACCGATAAGCGCGGCAAAGAATTACAGGAAGAGATGCGACCCGATCGCATCCTGCACTAACTCGCGGTTACAAACCTCTCCCGGGCCGGCATCAGTCGGCCGGGACACCCTCCCCCAAAAGGAATGCCCATTCATCCCCGTGTAGCCAGGTAATACACTGGCGCGATGAGCACTCAACCCTTGCACGATAGCTATGCCGGCAGGCGGCGCCACCTAAGCCTGGCGTTGTTGGTGGTTGTTAATCTGCTGCCACTGGCAGGGGTACTGTTCTACGACTGGGATATCGCTGCACTGGTGGTTCTGTACTGGTCAGAGAATCTGGTGCTCGGCTTTTACACCATTGCCCGCATGCTGGCGGTATCTCCCCTGGGGGGTCTGTTCTCCAGCCTCTTTTTCCTGATTCACTACGGTGGATTCTGTGCCGTGCACGGCCTGTTCATCATGCTGTTGCTGGTAGACCCGCAAGCGGATATTTTCTCCGCCGGCAATCACTGGCCGTTCTTCCTGGTTTTCGTTGAGCTGCTGATTGACGTCATTCGGGGGGTTTTGGCTTACGCACCCCCTGAATGGCTGTGGGCGTTTCTGGCCCTGTTCATCAGCCACGGTGTGTCCTTTGCGCTGAACTTCCTGCTGGGCGGCGAGCGCGACAGGCTCACCGTGAGCCAGCTGATGGCGGCGCCCTACGGCCGCATCGTCATTCTGCACGTCACCATCATCGCCGGCGCCTTCGCGACCATGGCGCTGGGCCAGCCCCTGTTACTGCTGATCATTTTGGTGGCCCTGAAAATTGCGGTAGACGTGACCATGCACCTGCGAGAGCACGGCAAGCTAGCGGCGAACGTCGTTCAGACCGGCAAAAGCCGCGACGCTTAAGGCCAAACGGCGCTCGATTGTCTGGATTCCTGATTGGCGGCACCCCGGCCAGGGTTTATGCTCTGCTCCACGCGCCTTTAAGCTGGAGATAGTCGATGATTCGATCCCTGCTGCTCGCAACACTGTTGCTGCTGCCCATTTTTTCCCAGGCCCAGGTACTGAAAGTTGGACTGTCACCCGACTACCCGCCGCTGCAGTACAAGCAGGAGGGCCGGATAGTCGGCATCGAACCGGATAACGCCCGGGCCGTTGCCAAAATCCTGGGACGGGAACTCGCCATCTTCGAATACAACTTTGACGAGTTGATACCCGCACTGGAACAAGGCCGGGTGGATGTGATCATGTCGGGCTTCAGTGTGACCGCGGACCGGTCTCAGCGTGTGACCTTTGCTGACCCGTATATGGAAGTCGGGCAGATGGCGATTCTGCACAAGAGCCGCATCGGCAGCTTTGCCCAACCCTGGGCGATCTATGGCGAGGGCGTACGCATTGGCGTGGAACCCGGTACCACCGGCGCTGCCTTCGCCGAACGAGAGCTGACTGAAGGGGTTGTCTCTTACTTCGCAGACCCGGACGCGGCCTTCGCAGGCCTGCGCGAGGGAGAGATCGACCTCTACATTCATGATGCCCCCACCGCCTGGCAGCTGGCCAATTCCCTGAACACCGATGACCTGATCAGCACCTACAAGCCATTGACCACCGAGTACCTCGCCTGGGCAGTGCGCAAAGGCGACGACGCGCTCGCCGCTGACCTGAACAGGGCCCTGCGGGAGATGCGTGCAAGCGGCACACTGCAGTACATCGTTAATCGCTGGATCCCGGTACAGATCGAAGTGCAGTAATTCCCCCACATGCGCCGTGCGCGATAGATGCCTGACTGCAGGGCTATTGGCAGGGCCCATGTAAGCAATGTAAACTTTGTCTTCCGCGCGTCATCAAGGCTGGCTACAATGTCGGCCCCGCGAATCAGGCAGGCCAAAGACCGCGCGCTGCCAGACCACCCACATCCCTACCTAATTCAATACAGGACCAGGATATGATCTACCAGAGTGACTCACTCACCGTGACCCGCCTGGACGGCGATGTCGCCGAGTTGAATTTCGACCTCAAGGGCGAGTCCGTCAACAAGTTCAACCAGGCGACCGTTACCGACCTCACTGCAGCCCTGGACGCCCTGGAGGGCGAATCCGGTATCCAGGGCCTGCTGGTTACCAGCGGTAAACCCGTCTTCATTGTTGGCGCCGACATCACCGAATTTACCAGCCTGTTTGGTGCGGGGGTCGAGGAGATCAAACCCTTCACCAGCACCAACAATGCAAATT
>Ga0213866_10001602_pt1 | contig 16615 bp, 15 predicted proteins | sample PICome_11_FD_160079 | JGI IMG/M metagenome (GOLD analysis project Ga0213866, IMG submission 160079) | Coastal seawater microbial communities near Pivers Island, North Carolina, United States - PICO284 | ecosystem: Environmental > Aquatic > Marine > Coastal | place: USA: North Carolina...
GCCGAATCGTGATGTTTACGTAGGTGCGCCCGAAGCTGATGTCGGGAAAGCGCTGGGTCGCCTCGCTGTGCTCACCAAGCTTGTCGAGAAAATCGCGGGTGGCGTCATAGCTGTCGAACTCGAAGCGACACTCGAGGCATACGGGTCGTTTCCGCTCCTGCCACTGATTCATCAGAGCCCCCGTTCAGCCTGAACCTTCTGAAAACCTAGAGGAGCGCCACCCGCTGGCAGCCCATCAAGCGCCCAGACCAGGCCGCGGCGTAGGCCCGATTGGCGGACTGCTGCTCGGGATCCTCGGTGTCCAGCGGATGGGGCATCGTGCCGGCGATGGCAGCATTGGTGACGCAGAACATCGACTTCTGGAAGCTGACGCAGATCTGCACGTGTACATCTGTTTGGCCACGACCGTTGTCGTCGTACCAGAGGCTCAGTTCCTCGGGCAGGTGGCGGTACATGTCCTGCATGCAAAGGCTGGGGGGAATCCCCGCACCCATGCTGGGAATCGGATCGGCGTAGAGGGCTCCGTACTTGAAATCACTGATGTCCGGTGAAATCTGCCGGGCCTGGGCGTTGTAAGACACCGTTCCCAGGAAAGGCATGCCGCGGAAGAAAACGGCCTCCACGTAGGGAACCGCCACATCCACCAGGAAGGTGAGACCCGCTTCGGGAGGGAGGACCCAGATCTCTTCACCATCAATCGACACCTTGTACTCAATCGGGCTGCCGGCAGCCGCCACCAGACCGTCGCGGATGTGATGCACCACATCGTTGACGCAGGTGACTTCCTTGATCGCGTAGCGACGGGCCAGGTCGACAAAGATGTCGCTCATCACCCGCCAGAACAGGCCAAGGCAATAGATCGTGGTGAGCGAACGGATGGCCTCGGGCGCGAAATCGGGATAGAGGCGGTTGTTCAGGGCCAGCAGAGGGTCGCGCGCCGACTTGCGCTTGATGATCCGCTGGCAGGCTTCTGCGAATTCAGGTGTGTCGAGATAGGCATCCAGCCCGCCGGTGCCATGCCAGAACATCGCCTTCTGGCAGTACTCGGCGTACTCGAAGTTGATCCGATCCCCCATCAGATGGGTCCAGAGGCGCTTGAAGCTGAACCCCTCGTGGAAAAAGCGGAACACCGGGAAGGGATTGAGCATCTGCTGCTCGCCCTGGTCCACCAGGTTCTTGCTGTAGGCATCGAGAACCAGGCCATAGCTCTCGAGCACATTCACCACCTGAAGGAGATGGTCTGGCGTGTCCTTGAGCAGTGGCGTATCGCTGAGAAGACGACGGATCAACTCCTCCTGATCCGGAAGCACCGGGGGTTGCACGGGGGATGCGGATGTCGGGGTCATGACAGATCTCCAGTGATCAGACTGAGGCCTGTGGTGGCCGCCTCACTGAGGTTCGACAGCAGCTCCGGAGCAAGACCAAGCACCAGCACACCGAGACTGAGGGCGATGGCCGGAGCCTGCTCCCGCAACGACACGCGGTCGAGGATACGGGGATTCACCACCTCCCCGGGGGCGATCGCCAGGCGACCGAAGAAGGCGCGGTTTACCAACAGAAGGAAATACACCGCCGTCAGACCTGATCCCACCATCGACAGCAGCGTGGCCAGGGGGAAGGGTTGCAAGCTGCCGCGGAAAATCAGGAATTCGGAAATGAAGCCGGCCATGCCGGGTATTCCGGCACTGGCCATCACACCGATGATCATCAAAGACCCCGTAAGGGGCAGGCCGCGCTGGGGATTGAGCAGACCACGCAACACGTTGAGGTCGCGGGTACCGGTCTGGGCGTAGACGACACCCACCACCAGGAACAGCACCCCGGAGATCAGGCCGTGGCTCACCATCTGGAAGAGGGCTCCCATCAACCCGAGCGGGGTTGCGGCGGCTGCAGCCAACAGCACGTAGCCCATGTGGCCCACGGAGCTGTAGGCCACCATGCGCTTCATGTCGGTCTGAGCGATTGCCGCAAGGGATCCGTAGAGCACCGAGATCGCTGCCCATCCGGCCAACCAGGGAGCAGCCACCTGCCAGGCATCGGGGAACAAGCCAAGGCAAAAACGGAGCAGGCCATAGGTGCCCAGCTTGAGCAGCACACCGGCCAGAAGAACCGACACCGGAGTGGAGGCCTCGGTGTGAGCATCCGGCAGCCAGGTGTGGAAGGGAAAGAGGGGGATCTTGATGCCGAAGCCGATCAGCAGAGCACCCATCAGCAGCAACTGGGCGGTCATGCCCAGTTCACCGGCCAGGATCGGCCGCAGGCTGAAGTCCATGGTTCCGGTGACAAAGGCAATGCCGAGGAAGGAACCAAGGATCAGAACGCCTGAGACGGCGGTGACGATCAGAAACTTGGTGGCGGCATAGGCACGGTTGGCACCGCCCCAGACGGCGATCAAAAGCCAGAGGGGGATCAGTTCCAGTTCGTAGAACAGGAAGAAGAGCAGCAGGTTCTGGGCCAGGAAGGCCCCATTCACGGCGCCAGAAATCACCAGAAGCAGGGCGAAGTAGACCCGGGGCCGGTTCTCGATCGTGCGGGAGGCAATGGCCGCCACAAGGCAAAGCACCCCGTTCATCAGCACCAGTGGCAACGAGAGGCCATCCAGCGCCAAGGCGTAATCGAGCCCGATGGCATGGACCCAGCGGGCCTGTTCCACCAACTGCAAACCAGCGTCTGCTGCATCGAAAGGCAGCAGCAGCGAGAAGCTCGCCAAGCACTGCACAACCAGCAGCACGATGGACACATTGCGCAAGCGGGCACTGGAGGGCGATCCCGGCCAGAGGATCAGAGCCAAAGCCCCGAGGAAGGGAATCAGAAGCAGGAGGGAAAGCAGCAGCTCGGGGCGATCAGGTGAGGAACCAGCTCACCGCGGTGAGGAAAAGAACGATGGCCAAAAGCACTGTCAGCACGTACGACTGGCTCTGGCCGCTGACGCTGAGCTTGAGGCTGTCTGCACTGGCCAGGGAGAAGCGAGCCACCCCATTGAGAAGCCCATCCACCACGTTTCTGTCGAACCAGGAGGCCAGACGGGAGAAGCCAGCCACCACGTTGACGATGGTGAGGCGGTAGAAGCGCTCGGTGTAGAAGTCGTAGGCGAGTAGGTCCTGCCACCAGCGCAGCAGGGGATTCAGCGAGCGGGACCACGCCTTGCTCAAGGGGAGCACCGCGCCGGCCAGCAGGCCCAGCAGGCCACTCCCCACCACCAGCGCTGCTGCCCAGAGAGGGAAAGCAAGCAAACCATCGAGGGATTCAAGCCGCACCAACAGCAGCGGCGTGATCAGCACAATCACAGTGAGCGCCACCATCGGGAACGCCATCTGCCAGTTCACCTCAGCCGCCCGACGGGACTTGATCAGGGAATCCCCCATGAACACATGGCGGAAGACCCGCACCAGACCCAGGGCGGTAAGGGCATTGGTAAGCAGGAACACAGCCATGAAGGGCACAGAGCGCACGCTCAGCAGCTCAATCGACTGGGCCAACGCCAGGAAGCCACCCAGGGGCAGGAAGCCCACCAAACCGGCACCGCCCACAAGAAACGCCGTGGTGGTAGCCGGCATGCGGCTGCCCAATCCCCCAAGCTCCGTGATGTCCTGGCAATTGGTGGAGGCGATCACGCCACCAATGCTCATCGACAGCAGCGCCTTGGAGACGGCATGGGTGAACAGGAGCAGCAACGCAAGCACTGGGATTTGCAGTGCAATCGCGATAAAGACCAGACCCATGTGGGCCGTCGTGGAATACGACAGGGTGCGTTTGATGTCCACCTGAGCCAGGGCCACCAAAGAGCCGCCAATCGCACTGATGCTGCCGATCACCAGCATCACGCCGATGGCGATAGGCGACAGCTGAAGGATGGGCATCACCTTCAGCAGCACAATCGCGCCGCAGGTCACCACTACCGAGTTGCGAAGAATTGAAGCGGGGTTCGGGCCCTCCATGGCTTCGTCAAGCCAGAGGTGCATGGGGAACTGGGCACATTTGCCCGTAGGCCCTGCGACCAGACCCAAGCCCAACAGCGTTGCCGCCAGCGGAGAGAGGGTGTCTTGAGCGGCCCAGGCGTAGAGGTCGTTGAACCCCATCACGCCGGAATAGCTGCAGAGCGCCACCACACCCATCAGCAGCAACACATCACCAACGCGCTTGGTGAGGAAGGCATCCCGGGCTGCGGTCACCACCAGGGGTTGGGCGTACCAGAAGCCCACCAGCAAATAAGTGGAGAGCGTCAGCATCTCCAGCAGGAAATAGCTCTGGAACAGGGAGTCGCTGAGCACAACGCCACTCATCGCCCCCTCGAAAAATCCAAGCAGGGCAAAGAAGCGGGCCAAGGCCCACTCCTTATCCATATATCCCAGGGAATAAACCTGGGATAGCAAGCTGAGGCCCGTGATCAGTTCAAGGGCCACCAGGTTGGTGAGCGACAGGCTGAAGCTGATGTTCAGCTCCAGATCAGCCACGCTGAGCCAGGGGAAGGCCAGATCCACTGGCCCTGAGTGGTAGACCTCCTGAAGGATCAGGCTTCCGTGCACGAAGGCCAGGAGGGTCAGAAGGATATTGAGATAGGCCGCCGGACGGTGAGCATCACGGCGAAACAAACCACAGGCCCAGGGCAGGGAGACCAGGATCCCGATGAACCCATAGAGAGGGATCAACCATGCGGTCTGGATGGAAAGCGAAAGCTCCGGGGTCAAAACGGCGAGCGGGATGGTGATCGAGCTGGTCGCTGGTTGGCCGGCGAATCTAGGAGCCGATACGGAGCAAAAGGGCTCTTTATGAACGGCTGTGAGGGGGCTTTTGTGCCCTCAGCTGCGGCGGGCGGCACCACTGCCGGCCAACACCGGTTCCACTTCGTTGTGGGGGCGAGCAATGATGTGGGCGGCAACAAGGCCGTCACCCACACGCTCGCAGGCATCAGCACCGGCACGAACAGCGGCATTCACCGCACCGGTTTCGCCGCGCACCATCACCGTGACGTAGCCACCACCGACATATTCACGGCAGATCAGGCTGACTTCAGCAGCCTTGGTCATGGCATCGGCCGCCTCAATGGCAGGAACCATGCCGCGGGTTTCGATCATGCCCAGCGCCACACCGGGAACGATCGGGGAAGGGGTGGAAACAGGTTTGGCCACGGCTGAACCGCCACCGGATCCCGTGCTGGAGGCACTGCTGCGACGGGTGGTCGTGGGTGTAGAGCGACGGGCTGTTGTTGCTGCAGGAGCAGCCTTGGCGGGGGTCGACGCCGCAACTGGGGTACTGGCCACAGGCTTCGCGTCGACGGGCTTCACATCCACGGTCTTGTTCGCCGCGGCGGTGCTGCGGGTGGTACGACGACGGGGGGTGGGGGAAGGAGTGGCCATGGATTGGAAGGAGTGGAAGCGGAACGGAAACGGCGGAGGGAAATGAAGGATCCCTATCCGTCCGGATTCCAGAAATCGATGATGCCACCGATCGTTAGATCGGTGAGAACGGTGTTGTCAGGGCAGGCATGCCGGGCAGCCGAACCGCTGGCGGTGAACACCCAGTTGCCCTCACGGGCACCCACGGGGTCAACGGCCACCAGCTTCTTGCCCTTGTTGTTCTTGAGAATGCGCAGGTGCATGTGATCCAGACCGGCAACCCGGTAGGAGCAGACCAGCGTTCCCATCACCTGCATGATCTCCATCAGCTGGGCTTGCCTCCCTGGGGATTGCTCGGGCTGGGGGATGGTGAGGGAGCGGAGGTCTTCGGAGGGTCGGGTTCCCAGTGGTCAATGATCCCCACGATCGTGAGGTCACTGGGGTACGACTTGCTGCCGGCGGCTTCACGGGCGGCCGAGCTGCTGACGCAGATCACCCAGTCGCCAGGTTTCGCACCCACCGCATCAACGGCCACCTTCTTGGTGCTGCCATCCAGCACCACCTGCAGATGCTTGTGCTCGAAATCGGGAATCCGGTTGGTGGAAACGAGCGGCTTGACGACCTTGACGATGAGCATGATCAGTGAGCCTCCGGAAGTTGCGGGTCGAGCGTGGAACCGACGACCTCGGCCGGAGCCGTCTGGTTGCGGTCGCGAATGGTGAGACAAGTGTGGAGCAGGCCCTCATCAACGAGAGCTGCGTAGCGATCGGCAATGGCCTGGTTCACCCGTTGGCAATCAGCGATGGCCCGTTCCCGAGCACCGGGCACACGTCCGGAATAGTCGAAACGCACCACAACCGGAATCGGTAGATCCCGGGACACATTCAGACCTTTGAAAATTTTCACGCCCACATCGAGATCAGGGGCACCCTCCTCAACGGTGTCGAGGTGGGCGAAATAGGTGAGGTTGCGCAGATGCACCTCTTTGAAGCCGATGCCAACACCAATGAAGCGCTCTGCGTGCCCTGCATCGGGGTAAGTGCCCCCGTGCAGATCCTGCACGTAGTCGATCTGAGAGAAGTTATTGGCGAGCAACCGGGTCAGGAACGACACCATCCCGGCATCCATGGGGCCAGGAGCAGAGCTCTCAACGGCTTCAGCAATCTGCGCCATCGCCTGATCAGCACTCATCGATGCCGTGGCTGCATGCAGTTCTCTGGCGCAAAGCCAACGGTCGAGCGCTATTTCGCTGTCACGGCTTGGGGGGTGAACCCGGATCGCATCGGTGTCGGTGTCGAGGCCGATCAGCAAAAGATCAACGGAGGCACCGCAGCAGAAGCTGTTTTCCACCGACTCACGGAAGTCGAGCAAGCGCTGATGACCTGCCGCTGCCGCCAGTTCATCGTTGCTTCCGTGGGCGGCACAGCCCTGGTGGGAGGGATCGAGGGAACTGAAGTGGTAGGTGACCACCTTCAGATAGCGGGTCGGTTCGGTGGAGGGATTGGGTGAACCTTCGCGATAGCGACGATGCTCGGTTTTGACCCAGCGGTTCACCGTGTTCTCCACGTCGAACATGGCGCCGGCGTGGGAGCGGCGACGCACAGCGCTGAAGGGAATGCGCAGGGCATAGGCCACGGTGTGGGCCAAACGACCATCGGCACAAGGCGTCAGATCGAGAAGATGGATGCCGCAGTCGAGCAGGAACTGTTCAAACTCTCTGGAGGCGGCACTGCCCGTGCCGGCATCGAGAGGATCGTCCTGGAAGAAGCGATCACTGAACAACCGGTGGCTTTCGAACACACACCAAGCGAACAGGGCTCGCATGTCGAGGGGACGCACCCATGCCCGTTGCAGGATGTGATCCGGCAGGTCAAACCCCAGTTCGGCCCGGCACAACCGCTGGGCTTGGAAGATGAAATCGGTGTCGTGCTGAAGCGCTGAAACCTGCTGCAGCAGGGGAACGATCCGATCAAAACGGCCCTTGATCTCCTGCTCGTAGGCCTGAAGACGAGCGTTGGCCGCTGCATCCGTCAAAGGATGGCGCCGGTGCGTGATCGGAAGTGAGCTGCGGCTCAGATTGAAGGGAACCGTCCGGGTGGCTGCCTTCTCACGACGCACCCAGCCCGGCTGAGACGGAGCAGGGCGCTGAACGTCGTTGCTGGAGCGAATTCGGCCACCTCCGACGGAGCCGCCACCCAGTTGAGCAGCCTTGCCCGAGGTGGTGAGAGCACGCCGCCGTTCCAGAGCAGCCTGGCGGGTGGAGGACTCCACCTCAGACGTGGTCTGCGCGGAATCAGACGTTGTGGCCAGCTGCTGAAGCTGGCGTCGGGTGGGTGCCGAGGGGGCCAGAGGTCGCCCGCCACGGAGAGGCTTGGAGCGAACCATCAATGAATCAGCCCCGTGCGCCGCCGGAGACGGTGATCAAGGAGCCCTTCTCGGTGTTACCGCTGGAGCCGGTCACGCGGCTTACAGGCCATTCGGTCTCCTCGTTGCGCTTGCGCTCGAAGGGAGACATGGCACTCATCGGGCCGGAACGGCTGGGGTTACGACGGCGGGCCGAAGCACCCTCAGTACCGGTCACGTGCTCACCGCGATCCCAGTCATCACCAGTGATCTTGGTGGACGAACCTTCACCGGTGACCCGGGACGCAGGCTTCTCAGAAGGCTCGCTGACCACAGCAACGGTGGGCTGGAACTGGCGCTGCTGCTGACGGTTTTGGAACTCGCGGTTATCGAAGCGGAACTGCTCGGTACCGGTCACCTTGCCGCCAGCCATGTCAAAAGGGCCGGTGATGCGATTCCCCTGCTCATAGGAGGTACCTGTCACACCTGAATTGGCTTCTCGTTGTTGCTGTGCAGCACGGGCAGGAGACACCACGCTGAAGCGGGTCCAGGCAGCGCCCTCAGGGGCTTGACCGTGGGTGTCGGTGCCAGCAGGGGCATCAGCGCCGCAGGCAGCGGCCAGCTGATCAGCACCCACGTAAGGAGTGCCGGTGATTGCCTCGCATGCACCACGCTTATCGCCAGTCATCACACCACCAACACCGGGTTGGATGCCGGTCATGGCAGCGGAAGGGGTGCCGACACGCACAGGGGTGCGTTCACGAATGGCCTGAACAGCGGGGGTGCCGCAGTGTTGGCCGGCCTGCTCCAACCCTGCATAGGGCGTGCCTGTCACGGCCTGGCAGCTGCCGGGCTCATCACCGGTGACACGCTCTGAACGGCCGGTGCGGGTGCCGCTCACCACCTGATTGCGGTTGGTGATGCTGAAGCCAACCTTTGCGGCTTCGGGGTCGGGCTTGCTGCCGCAGAAGGCATTCACCTGCTCTGCACTGATGTATTGATCACCCGTGACGCGGTGGCAGGAACCGAACTCATCACCGGTGACCTGAGAGGAACGGCCCACCATCGTGCCGGTCACACCCGTGCCGGACAGGGTGCCGGAAAGGCCCACTTTGGTGGCAGGACGACCTTCGGGCAGGGGATCTGAACCGAGGTATTGATCACCGGTGAGGCTGCGGTTGGCGCCAGCCTCGTTACCGGTGACGCTGGCGGAGCGACCCACCATCACACCACTGACGGGACGACCCTGTTCGGTGAGGCTGTGGCCCACCTTGCGCGGGGAACTCACGCCACCACCGCAGTAGGCAGCGGACTGGTTGGCGGAGATGTACTCGGTGCCGGTCACGCTCTTGCAGGTGCCGGGCTCATCGCCGGTGACCTTTTCGGAACGGCCGACTTCATTGCCAGTCACACGGTTGCCGTGACTGGTGGCGGTGACGCGCACCTTGGCCGGAGTGGTGACAGCGGGAGCGGTTTGGCAGAAGGTCTGAAAGACTTCAGCGCCCAAGTACTCGGTACCGGTGATCGAGCGGCAGGTGCTGGCTTCGTTGCCGGTGGTTTTCACCGAACGGTTGGCCTGGGTGCCAGTGACAGTCTGGCCAGCCGTGGTGGTGCTTTCACCCACTTTCCAATGGGCATCAGCGGCAGCAGCCTGCTTGGCGCCGTGGCGGTTGGGACCGGTTGGGCGGGTCACACCAGCGCTTTGCTTGTTACGGGCGCCGGCCTTGGTGCGCAGCTCACGAACCTGCTGAGCCAGCTCACGGCTGGTGAGGTCAGGGTTGGCTTGACGAGCAACAGCAGCGGCACTGGTGGACTGCTTACCAGCGGTTTTGCCGTGCTTCGCCATGGCCTCACGACGGGCCAACACCAGCGCGCGGCTGGGGTTCTCGATGGCACGACGCTTGGGGGTGGCCGAACGGCGCTCCGAACGGGCAGAAAACTTGGGGGCCGGTGCACTCAGGGAAGTCTTCTCAGCGGCACGCTTGCCACCGCAACCGCAGCTCTTGGTGGTTTCAGCGGGTGCAGGAGCTGGAGCAGCTTTGGTTTGACGGGCGACGTCAACGCGGTTGCGATCGCGGCTGGTGTCTGCGGTTTTGCCGCGGCGTGCCAGAGCATCACGCCGAGCTAGCACCAATTCGCGGCTTGGATTGCGATGCGGCTTGACCTGTGAACTGCGCCTGGAAGGAGCAGCGGTGAATGCAGTTGTTCGCTGCGGAGCTACAGCAACGGGAGCAACAGCTGCGGAAGCAGGTTCTGGAACTGCAGCCGCATTCGTGCGGGTAGGACGGGCGTCATCAACGGTGCGAACACGGTTGGCGCCAGTACCAGCTGCAGCTGAGGACTTCTTACCGGAAGTGGTCAGCGCCTTGCGGCGTTCTAGTGCGAGTTCGCGACTGGAGAGTCTTGCCATGTCCGCCCGAGGGAATCGTCGTGAAGTGGAAGGGCACTTGCCCCTCCGGAAAAAGCTGGAGCCCTGATCAGGTCAGGGCTCGGAACCATGGGTTCGAAGGATCAGCGTCCTTCGAAGACCACGAAGCAGGCACCCTGGCTTTGGGTGTAGGCGTCGTAACCGACGATGCGCACGTGGTGATCGGGGTATGCGCGATGGCAAGCCTCGAGCTCACTGACGACAACGTTCAGATCCTTCTCACCGAAGAAGGGGAGCTTCCAATACGACCAGTAGGTGGCCATGGAGTTGCTGGGGTGGACGTGCTCAACGAGCGGGCTCCAACCCTGGGCAATGATGTACGCGATCTGGTCGTAGATCTCGTCCTGGGTCATCGGCGGGAGAAAGCCGAAGGTCTCCAGGGTGGCGACTGTTTGATAGTCACCCACGGTGCTCTGGAAAGGCATGGGGATCCTGGGTTAAGAAAAAAGGGTGGCCGGTTGTATCAACCGGCCGAAGAAACGATCAGTTCTGAACGTCGAGCTTGTCGACGGTGTCGAACTCGAACTTGATCTCCTTCCAGGTCTCGAGAGCGATGGCCAGCTCAGGGCTGTGCTTACCGGCTTCCATGAGGATGTCCCGGCTTTCCTTCTCGATCTCGCGACCGGCGTTGCGTGCCTTGACGCAGGCCTCGAGGGCCACACGGTTGGCAGCAGCACCTGCAGCGGAGCCCCAGGGGTGACCGTGGGTACCACCACCGAACTGCAGCACGGAGTCGTCACCGAAGATGGCGACCAGTGCGGGCATGTGCCACACGTGGATACCGCCGGAAGCAACGGCGAACACGCCAGGCATGGAGCCCCAGTCCTGATCGAAGAAGTTGCCGCGGCTGCGGTCTTCGGGAACGAAGGATTCGCGCAGCTGGTCGATGTAGCCGAGGGTGGTCTGACGATCACCTTCAAGCTTTCCGACCACGGTGCCGGTGTGGAGCTGGTCACCACCGGACAGACGCAGACACTTGGCGAGAACGCGGAAGTGGATGCCGTGCTTGGGGTGACGGTCGATCACCGCGTGCATGGCACGGTGAATGTGCAGCAACATGCCGTTCTTACGGCACCACTTCGACAGACCGGTGTTGGCCGTGAAGCCGCCGGTGATGAAGTCGTGCATGATGATCGGCATGCCGAGTTCCTTGGCGAACTCAGCGCGCTCATACATCTCCTCGGGAGTGTTGGCGGTCACGTTGAGATAGTGACCCTTGCGCTCGCCGGTCTCCTGCTCGGACAGCTTGATGGCTTCCGCAACGAATTCGAAGCGGTTCTGCCAACGCTGGAAGGGCTGGGAGTTGATGTTCTCGTCGTCCTTGGTGAAGTCCAGACCGCCGCGCAGGCACTCATAGACAACACGGCCGTAGTTCTTACCGCTCAGGCCGAGTTTCGGCTTGATGGTGCAACCCAGCAGTGGACGGCCGTACTTGTTCATCCGGTCGCGCTCGACCTGGATGCCGTTCGGCGGGCCGTAGCAGCTCTTGATGAACGCCATCGGGAAGCGGATGTCTTCCAGACGGAGGTGGCGAAGAGCCTTGAAACCGAACACGTTGCCGACCAGGGAGGTCAGAACGTTGGTGATGGAACCCTCTTCGAACAGGTCGAGGGGGTAAGCGATGAACGCATAGAACGACTCCTTGTCACCAGGGACGTCTTCGATGCGGTAGCAACGGCCCTTGTAGAAGTCGAGATCGGTGAGGAGCTCGGACCACACAGTGGACCAGGTGCCGGTGGAGGATTCAGCAGCCACAGCAGCGGCAACTTCTTCCTTGGGCACACCTTCTTGGCCGGTGCACTTGAAGCAGGCCAGCAGGTCGGTGTCGAGGGGGACGTAATCAGGAGTCCAGTAGGTATCCCTGTACTCCTTGACCCCAGCGTCGTACTTCTTGCTCATGGGAAAACTCCGTTAGGTCGGTGAAGAGGTTGAGACGTTCGCGTGCCTCGTCAGAGGCTCAGCGGAAGATCTCAGTCCTTCTGACCAATGAAGTTGCCGTTGCCCAGAGCAGGCTCCACTTCGCGGTGGGGGCGGGCAATGATGTGAGCAGCGACCAGGCCGTCACCGACGCGCTCGCAAGCGTCAGCGCCAGCGCGCACAGCAGCGTTGACAGCGCCAGTTTCGCCGCGAACCAGAACGGTGACGTAGCCGCCGCCGACGAACTCACGACCAATCAGGCGCACTTCGGCAGCCTTGGTCATGGCATCAGCTGCCTCGATGGCGGGGACCAGACCGCGGGTCTCGATCATGCCGAGGGCGATGCCCATGGTTTCGTTAGCCATTGCCTACCGGGAAAAGAGGTGGAATGTTCGCTGGGGACATTGCTTCGCCAGAACCCTTCCCGTCAAGCGATTGGGGCGACTTTCTCGATCACTGTCCATAGTGAACTAAATAAGCCAGGCTTATCACCCAGTGCCTCACAGTTCCGATCTGCTGTGGGGGTTCCTGTGATCACATCCGCACAAGTCGTTGTCGAGTGCGATGAAGCTCCATAGGTTCACATTGCGACATGCTCCCGAAGCCTTGCTGAGGGGTGGAATGTTCAACCCAAATGCGTGCCGCTGGGTCGAATCCAGAGATTGTTAGCTCCTAGCCCCAACCAGCCCGCACAATGGAGGCCCTCTTTGTCGGCCCTTCTTGGCGCTTCAGCTCACCATCGCCACGGGCAACCCCCTCAAGGTTGCTGAAATTGAGGCCATGTTGGGACCGCTTCGGCTTGATGTTCAGCGTCAACCCGCAGACCTGGATGTTGAAGAAACGGGGAGCACCTACCGCGAAAACGCCGAGCTGAAAGCCACTGCCGCAGCCCTGCGGACCGGGGGATGGGCTCTTGCTGATGATTCAGGCCTGGAGGTGGATGCTCTGCAGGGCGCACCGGGTCTGTATTCAGCCCGTTATGCCGAGGGGAACGACGCCAAGGTGCAGCGGCTCCTGAAGCAGCTGGGTGACTCTCCATATCGCAGCGCCTGCTTCCGCAGCACGATGGTGTTGTGCGATCCCTCGGGAACCTGTCGTGCTGCAGCGGAGGGCATCTGCTGGGGAGAACTCCTGAGTGCTCCGGCTTACCCCGGTGGCGAATTCGAATCCCTGCTCTGGGTGCGGGAAGCCCGTTGCACTTATGGCGAGCTGAATGCGGCTCAACTCAGCCGGCTGGGCAGCCGAGGGAAGGCGGCGCGAGCTCTGGCACCACAGTTGCGTCGACTGCTTCATCTGGCTTGATCTGACTTGAAATGAACCAAAGTCAGCGGCCAGAACAATCAGCGCAGCCGTGAATTGCTGTTGACGTGCTCAATGGCACGCATCGCCGCTGCCGCAGCTTCCTCGACATCACCTTCTCGTCCAGCCAGGGTGAGACGCCCGAAGGCACCCACCGCTTTCACATCCACCAAGGTGATGTTGGAGGCTTTTTCTGCTTCGTTGGCAGCAATTAGCACGTATCCGGCCGGCTCGGTCTCCAGAATGAACATGCTCATTCCTGCTTCAATCATCGAGCCGCGTCGGTTCTGGCGATTGATCAACACGGCATGGTCGGGTGTGATGGCTCGGATCACTTCGGTCCAGCTCACATCCGCTGGAGAACGTTGCTCGATGGTGCTGCCGATTGCTTCAAGCACCACATCTCCGGAATGCAGCACCGTGCTCTGATCGCGGTGGTAGAGGGCCATCGAACCGAACGCCCGCTCCACCACCATCTGGCCGAGACGGACGTTGCTGGCCTTCAGTGCGATGTCCGTCACCCGGTGCACCGCCATGCCCGGTGACACCTCCATCCAGAGGCAGGCATCTCCGGGGATGGGCAGAAATCCCTGGCTCACTGAACCCATGTAAGCCGCGAGTTGCGGCTGCAGCGAGTCGATGAAGACGTGGGTGCGCAGTTCGATTGACTGCACGTGGCTGTTCTGCCGCAAAAGCCGAGGCGACTCCGAATCCGTTGTCACAACACAGCTCGCTCCCCCCTGATGGGGGGTCACCTCAGTGCCGGTGACGAGAGCACTACCGCCGCGTCGCCGCTCCCGAGCATCGAAGCTGGCAAAACGGGTCATGGCGGGGAGTGTACCGGACGAATTCAGCCGAAACGGGCCAATAAAGAGTTAAACCCTGCGGTCTTGCGCCTTGAAAAACAGCCGATAACTTCCGGAGAACCCCTCTAGAGATCTTGCAATGACTGAGCAGTCTTCGTTGAAGCCAGTGGATCTCAACGCTGATCAAGCCCTTGGGATGGTGAGCTTCGGCCTAATGCAACGCCTTGCGCAGGATGGGCAGGTGGATCTGCCCTGGCTTGAGGCATCAGGAAATGCAGACAGTGAGCGCCTGCGTCAGCTGCGTCAACGGCTGGAACTGACGTCTCTGGCCATCGAGACCGGTGCTCCTCTGACCACCGCGGAAGTGAGCGTGCTTCTGGGAGCCCGCCCTGGAACGGAACGGGTCGAACGCGGCGGCCTCGTCGCCCGTCGGGTCAGCCGCAACGTCTGGCGGTTGAGCAAAGCAGAGGACAGCGATCGTTCGGATCGCTATGACGGATTCCGTCGCCGCCTCTGAGCCCAAGCCAAAGCCTGACCGACCAGAGCGATCCCAAAGAGTTTGAGCGACCTTTCCATCCCTCAGCGAATTTATTCGCAGATTGGAGAGGTTGATCATCAAAGGAGCGGCCGATGGCCGGGCCAACGCTGCTGAAGGAATCGGGGCCGCGCGAGGTGTTCTGCGGTCTCACCTCCATTGTTTGGCTGCATCGGCGCATGCCCGATGCCTTTTTTCTGGTCGTGGGGTCCCGCACCTGCGCTCATCTGATCCAGAGCGCGGCTGGGGTGATGATTTTCGCCGAACCCCGTTTCGGCACAGCCATTCTCAGCGAGCGGGATCTGGCTGGCCTCGCGGATGCCCACGACGAACTCGATCGCGTCTGCAAGGAACTGCTGCAACGCCGCCCTGAGATCCGCACGCTGTTTCTGGTGGGGTCCTGCCCCAGCGAGGTGATCAAGCTGGATTTGGCCCGGGCCGCCGAACGGCTCAACGAGGAGCTTTCCGGGCGGGTGCGGGTGGTGAACTACTCCGGCAGCGGTATTGAAACCACCTTCACCCAGGGGGAAGACGGAGCGCTGGCGGCACTCGTTCCCCTCTTGCCCGCCAATGACGAACGGCAGCTGCTGCTGGTAGGAACCCTCGCCGATGCGGTGGAAGACAGGCTGATGCACCTGTTCCAGCGAATGGGCATCGAGACCATACAGAGCTTGCCGCCCCGTCAATCAACCGACCTGCCAGGGGTGGGAGCGGGCACCACGGTGCTACTCACCCAGCCCTTTCTCACCGAAACCGCCCGCTTGTTGAGCAATCGCGGCGCCACGGTGCTCACGGCCCCCTTTCCCCTGGGAGCTGAGGGCAGTCGCCGATGGATGGAGGCTGCTGCTGCGGCATTCCACCTCCCGGATGAGCGGGTCGCCGCTGTGCTCGATCCGTTGATGGAACGGGCCCAAAGTGCCCTGGCCCGCCACCGCGCCGTGCTCGAGGGCAAGCGGATCTTTCTGCTTCCCGAATCCCAGCTGGAACTGCCCCTAGCCCGCTTCCTGCAACGGGAATGCGGCATGGAGCTGGTGGAGGTGGGAACGCCTTATCTCAACCGCGAACAGATGGCCGCCGAGCTGGCTTTGCTTCCCGACGACACCCCGGTGATGGAGGGGCAGCACGTGGAACAGCAGCTGGACCGGGTTCGGGCCAGCCAACCGGACCTTGTGGTTTGTGGCATGGGCCTCGCCAATCCGCTCGAGGCCGAGGGAATCGCCACCAAATGGTCGATCGAACTGGTGTTCAGCCCGATTCATGGCATCGACCAGGCGGGCGACCTGGCGGAACTGTTTTCCCGGCCGTTGCGTCGCCGGCAATTGATTCGCCCCGGTCTTCATCCGAGTAGCCCCGACACCCCCCTGCACGCCTGAACCCATGCAACTCACGCTCTGGACTTATGAAGGGCCGCCCCATGTGGGGGCCATGCGCATCGCCGCCTCGATGCAAGGCGTGCACTACGTGCTCCATGCCCCCCAAGGGGACACCTACGCCGACCTGCTGTTCACGATGATTGAGCGTCGCGGGCAGCGTCCGCCGGTCACTTACACCACCTTCCAGGCCAGGGATCTGGGGGGTGACACCGCCGAATTGGTGAAACGGCATGTGCGCGAAGCCGTGGACCGCTTCCAACCCGATGCCCTGCTGGTAGGTGAAAGCTGCACCGCGGAGCTCATTCAGGATCAACCGGGCGCCCTGGCCCAGGGCATGGGCCTGACCATGCCGGTGGTGAATCTGGAGCTGCCGGCCTACAGCAAAAAGGAGAACTGGGGAGCGGCGGAGACCTTCTATCAATTAATCCGCAACCTGCTCAAGGCGCAGGTCCCCACAGACATCAACCATGACCCCAAGGCGTGGCAACAGGAGGGGCGCCGACCGCGGGTGAACCTATTGGGTCCATCACTGCTTGGCTTCCGCTGCCGCGACGACGTGCTGGAGGTGCAAAAGCTGC
>Ga0213866_10001604_pt1 | contig 16614 bp, 12 predicted proteins | sample PICome_11_FD_160079 | JGI IMG/M metagenome (GOLD analysis project Ga0213866, IMG submission 160079) | Coastal seawater microbial communities near Pivers Island, North Carolina, United States - PICO284 | ecosystem: Environmental > Aquatic > Marine > Coastal | place: USA: North Carolina...
TAAATAAATTTAATTTCAATCCTGGCTATGCTGGTTTAGATAATTCATTAAGTCTGACAGGTGTTTATCGAATCCAATGGGTTAATCTACCTGAAAGTCCAGTTACTCAAAATATTAATGCTCACATGCCGCTTTATTTTTTGAGTGGAGGTGTTGGATTTGAATTTGAGAATGAAACATTAGGAAACTGGCAACAAAGCAAAGCAATGTTGACATATAATTTTCAGCTGCCTATCAGTCGAACAGGGATCTTATCAATAGGGTTAAGTGGTGGGATAATTCAGCGGACACTAGATGGAACAAGGATTATAACACCCGAAGGAATATATGAGCCGCCAGTGCCTTTTCATAATGATCCCAATTTACCTGAAGTTAGAGAAGATGGCACAGCTTTAGCATTCAACTTTGGTGCCTTTTATCAAGGTGAAAAATTAGAGATGGGATTATCGGCAATGAATCTGACGGAAGAACCAGTTGAACTTACTACGACCTCATTTGAATCAGAAAGAACTTATTTTTTTTATACGGGATATAATTTTGATATAAGCAAAAACTTAACTTTAAACCCTTCAGCTTTGGTAAAATCGAATATCAGTCAAACCCAAATAGATTTTTCTGTTATTGTAAAATATAATGACAATATCTTTTTAGGCACCTCGTTCAGAGGTTACAATTCTGATAATACAGATGCTTTGGTGTTAATGACAGGAATAAAATTATCTGAAAAAATTAGACTCGCTTATGCTTATGATTTATCGCTCTCCAGTTTAAATACAGTTAATAGCGGGTCACACGAAATTCTCTTAAATTATAATTTAGGAAAACCAATCGGCAAAGGGAAGCCTCCAAGGGTTATTTATAATCCAAGATTTTTATAAAAAATAAAAATGATATACATATTATATTGAATAATATAAAAATCGTTGGCTTTCTTGTTAAAATTTGGCAGAAAACGCACATTAGCAAAATTCAATGCGTTACTTTTCACCTAAAATGTTAACTTTGCCATCCCAAAGAGAAAAAATGAAAATAATATTCTAAAATTAACCGCCAAAGAATCTATATTTACGTTCGCTTTTTTAAATCTGAAGGAAAACTCGGGTGTTAAAATGAAAAAACTACTAAAAACTTCGCTTGCGTTGCTTGTAGTGGCAACAATTATTACTTCTTGTGGAACGAAGGAAAGTGGTCAACTAACAGGTGTGTTAGATCGGCCCGTTTGGAAAGGAATCAACCCGTATGGGATGGTTTATATCCCATCTGGAACACTCCATATTGGTCCTAGTGATCAGGATGTGTCAAATACCTTTGTCCAAAGACCGAAATCTATTTCAATTCAAGGTTTCTACATGGATGACACTGAGATAACCAATAATGAGTATCGTCAGTTTGTCTATTGGGTAAAAGATTCCCTTGCACACACTTATCTTGATCATTATATCGAAGATGAGGTTACCGGCGAGGAGCGTATCGATTGGGAATTCGAAATCGACTATTCCGACGAGACGCTTGAAGACCTTTATTATCAAGGAGATGACCGATTTGCTGGTCGTAAAGAACTTGATGTAAGTAAAATGGTCTTTGAATATGAATGGTATGACTGGCAAAAAGCAGCCCACGACAGAGGTCGCTCGCCACGTACGGCCTTTATCCGAAGGAAGAAATACAATATCTATCCAGATACCTTAGCTTGGATTCGTGATTTCGCTTATACTTACAATGAGCCAATGACCAGAAATTACTTCTGGCATCCAGCCTTCGATGACTATCCAGTCGTTGGTGCTGATTGGCATATGGCTAATGCTTTCTGTTACTGGAGAACTAAACTCTGGGATTCATACCAAAGCTATAGAGGTGATGGTATAAATTCTGAAGATTTTAGACTTCCAACGGAGCATGAATGGGAATATGCTGCACGTGGTGGTCATGATATGGCTCCCTATCCATGGGGTGGATATTACCTAAGAAATGCTAAAGGTTGTTTGCTAGCAAACTTTAAGCCTGGTCGAGGTAATTACCCAGAAGATGGAGGATTATACACTGTGAAAGCAGATGCATATTTTCCTAATGACTATGGCTTATTTAACATGGCAGGAAATGTTTCCGAATGGACTTCAACTGCTTATTATGCAAATGCATATGCATTCCAACATGATTTGAATCCTGACATTAGATATGATGCGGACGATGATGATCCAGAAGCGTTCAAACGAAAAGTAATTCGTGGTGGATCATGGAAGGATGTAGCATGGTTTTTACAAACTGGTACTCGTCATTGGGAATACCAAGACACTACGAAATGCTACATTGGCTTTAGATCTGCACTGACTTTCCTTGGTCGTTCAGTTAATGACTTCTAAGGAGTTGATAAAAAAATGGATAGTATGATACATACTATCCATTTTATCATTTCACTCAAGAGATGAAAGAGGTGTATTCTTTCTTTTTCCCTTCCCAGAAAAAATCAAAAAAGATTAAGTTTTTGTTTTCTTTTGGTGTAACCTTTTAGTGTCAATGCATTATGCATGGGAAAAATGTAATGACCCACATTATAATTAAATTAACTAACCTTAATTAAAAAGAGTAAAAATGAGTTTTTTAAAAACAAAAGGTTTTAAGTACGTAAAAAATCTAATTATTGGACTTGGAGCTGCTGTAGTATTACTAGGAGCCTTATTCAAATTGGAAAGTTGGGAAGGTGCTAGTGAAATGCTTATTCTTGGATTGAGTGTAGAAGCATTTATATTTGCTTTCTTAGGAATTATAGGTCCAGAACCTGATTACTACTGGCATAAATTATATCCAGGATTGAATGATTATAATTCGAATATTGCGCCTTTGACAGCTGGTGAAGTGGATGATGCTCCTCCTGCATTGAACGGAGAAGTAGTTGAACAACAGTTAGGAGGTATGTTGACGGAATTACAATCTATGTCTAAGAATCTTTCTTCATTACAAGCTTTGCAAGAAGTTGATTTCTCTGGAACAAGTGATCAAATCAGAACAATGAATAACTTCTATACTAAGTTAAATGAGGCGATGGCTGATTTGGGTGATTCTTTAGAGGATACAAAAGCTTATAAAGATCAAATGACAGTATTGAATAAAAACTTAGGTTCTTTGAATTCGGTTTATGGTGGTGTTTTATCTGCAATGTCTAACATTCGTCACGACGGATAATCAGTTACTGAATTTTTAACTAATTAATTTATTAACTTAAAAATTAAATCGTATGTCAATTCCTAAGGAACCGCGGCAGCTGATGATTAACCTGATGTATTTGGTTTTGACCGCACTGCTCGCGTTAAATGTATCTGCGGAGGTAATGAATGCCTTTAAAACTATCGATGATAGTTTGCAGAGTACAAATAATACAACAACAAATGCTATTGATAAGCAACAAGAAAGTTTGAATGCACTTTTGCAAGATGAGTCAAAAGCTAAATTTAAACCTCTTGGAGATGGAGTGAAGAATGTTAGAGATATTATTTCTGGCTTTATGTCTTATGTAGATGATATAAAGGTGAAATTAATTGATGAAAGTGGTAACCAGAATGGTTCAATAGACGAGGGAGATTATGTTTATCCTGGTACTCCAAAAGAAATCATTAAGGGCAAGAAGAATAAAGATGTAACTACACGATTAATGGTTACAGGAAATAATGGACAAATGACTCCTATTGGAGATGAACTTGAAGGAAAGATTAAAGAAACTCGCCAAGCATTAATTGATGCTTATACAGAGGTTTTAAGTGATGAAGAAAATGCAAAAACTTTTGGATTTCGTACTCCAGCTGGTGATGTAGATGCAACTGCTGTTCAGCAAGAAATAGATGCGTTCGTCAATAATATTTCTTTGGATATTGATGAAAACTGGAAAGATAAAGCAGGGAAAGATAAAAATACATGGGCGGCTTATCGTTTTAAGCAAATGCCAGTTTTGCCTGTACTTTCTTTGTTAACGACTTTCCAAGCGGATGCGAAAAATGCAGAAGCTTTGGCTGTAAGTAAATTATCTGCTTTGGCAGGTGGTAAAGAAATCGTATTTAATTCTTTTTTCCCTGTAATTAATGCTAAAAAAGCATATGTAATTAAAGGAGAAAAATTTGAAGCAGAAATTTCTTTGGGTGCTTATAGTTCTGATATTCCGCCAGAAAATATTACGTTGACCTTAAACGGTTCTCGTTTGCCAGTGAAAGAAGATGGTAAAGCTGAATATTCAACTACAGCTAATTCTTACGGAGCTAATACACTAAATTTGAAAGCTGTTGTATTAAACCCTTTGACAGGAGAAACAACTGAAGGGACTTCAGTTTTTGAATATGAGGTAGGGGAGCGTTCGGCTGCAGTATCTGCAGATAAAATGAATGTATTCTATATTGGTGTAGATAATCCAGTTTCTGTGTCTGTTGCGGGTGTTTCTAGTAACAAAATCCAAGTGAGTGCGAAAGGGTGTAATATCAAGAAAAGTGGGCAAGGATATGTTGTTACTGCAACAAAACCTACGCCTATTGGAAGTGAGGCTGCTGTAGTCGTAGCCGCAGAAGGAATGCCTTCTAGATCTTTCCCTTTCCGTGTTAAAAGAATTCCGGATCCTGTTGCTCGTCTATCTAAAAGTAGTGGTGGTGCAATTGGTAATGGTGAATTCAAAGCTCAAGGTGGTGTTGGTGCATTTCTTGATAACTTTGATTTCGAAGCAACTTGTAAAATTCAGGGCTACAATTTAGTAGATGTAGCAATAAGACAAGACCCTGTTGAGGCAGTAAATCGAGGAGCTAGATATAATGATAAATCAAAGCGTCTTGTTAATAGAGCAAAACCAGGAGATATTTATTACTTTGATAATGTGAAAGCATTATGCCCTGGTGACCCTGCAGGACGGAAAATCAACTCGATGGTTTTTAAAATCAAATAAAATTTTTCAATTGAATACTGAGTGTGGGGAATTCTAAGTTTATTAGAAGCATTCAGTATTCAATATAATTTACCAATTTAAAACTCCCGAATCATGAAATTCGCTTTTAAACTGCTAGGTTTAGGTTTGTTGTTAGCGATGTTTTGCAGTCCAGCAATGGCGCAGCAGCCAGAAAATATCTTGACGGAGGCTAGTGATCCGAATGCGGATCGACCATTGGACGACATCGTAGAGAAGAGAATTACTTTCGAAAAGCGGTTATTACCTTATGATCACGTTCGTGAGGCTGATATTTTCTGGGAGAAACGTATTTGGAGAGTCATTGACGTACGTGAGAAAATGAATCTTCCATTTGCATATCCAGAAAGACCTTTCTTTTCGATCCTTATGGATGCTTCAGTTAATGAAGAAATTACTGTTTACAGTACTGAAGATGATAAATTCACATCGCCTTTAACGGCTGATGAAGTTGCTTCAATGGGGGCTACTATTGATACAGTTATCACCTTTGATCCTGAAACATATGAAGAACAGATCCAAATCGTAAGAAATGATTTGAATCCTGAAGATGTAAAACGTTTCAGACTAAAAGAGATTTGGTTCTTTGACGAAGAGACTTCTACAATGCAGGTTCGTATTTTAGGTATCGCTCCGTTGATTGATGTAAAAGATGAAAACGGTAATTTCCGTTATGAAAAGCCTATGTTTTGGGTATACTACCCTGAAGCTCGTGAGGTTTTATCTAGAGAAAGAGTATTCAATGCTGGTAATGATGCTAGCCCCAGTTCATGGGAGGATTTGATGGAAATGCGGTTCTTTGCAAGTTATATTTATAAAGAATCTAATGTTTTGAATCGACGTCTTCAAGATTACTTATCAGGAGTTGACCTTCTCTTAGAGGCAGATAAAATTAAACAAGAAATTTTTAACTTTGAGCATGACCTTTGGTCATATTAATTTCGAAGTTTGAAATATAAAGTAGCCAATAGTTAGGTTACATAAGGGTTCAAATTCTTTAATGAGTTTGAACCCTTTCTTGTTTTTTTGCTTATTGTTATTATTAAATCTCCTAATGTTGAAAGACCTTTTTCTGACAAATAGATTTTTTGGACTCTTTGCAGCGATCATCTTCATGTTTGTATTGGGTTACTCTATTCCCTTCTTTTACCCATTGGCGATTACATTCTTTGTAATAGGTATTGCTTTATTCTTAGTTGATTTAATACTATTATTTAATAAAAATGTACAAATAAAAATAAGAAGAAGACTACCCAAAATATTTTCACTTGGAGATTCGAATAAAGTAACGATAGAATTAGAAAATCAAAGTTCACGAAATTTAGAGTTGATAATTATTGATGAATTACCCGTCCAGTTTCAGTTAAGGGATTTTGAAAAAAAACTTGATTTGAGTGCAAATGAAAGTAAGGGATTATCTTATCATTTGACTCCCTTAGAGCGAGGAGTATATTCATTTGGCTCTGTTAATGTTTTTGCTAATACAAAAATGGGGTTAGTCGAACGAAGGTTTGTTCAAGATTATCCAATGAAGGTTCCTGTTTACCCGTCAATTATTCAAATGAAACAATATGAATTAAAGGCGTTTAATCGAGTAACAAATCAAAAAGGAATTAAAAAAATTCGGAAAATTGGACATAGCTATGAATTTGAACAAATTAAAAATTATGTCAAAGGAGACGATTATCGAAGTATAAATTGGAAAGCTACAGGTCGGCAAGGTAACTTAATGGTGAATCAATTTGAAGATGAGCGAGCACAACAAATTTATTGTATAATTGATAAAAGCCGTACGATGCGAATGCCATTTGCTGGGTTGAGTCTAATGGATTATGCCATTAATACGAGTTTGGCTTTGTCAAATATTGCGCTTCAAAAAAATGATAAGGCTGGATTAATAACTTTTTCAGATAAAATTGGGACAACTATCAAGGCAGAACAAAAAGCTAATCAGCTAAATAAAATTTTGACCGCATTATATAATGAGAAAGAGCGGTCGTTAGAGGCAAATTATGAATTACTGTATCATGTTTCGAGAAAATTGATAAAAGGTAGAAGTCTATTATTGTTATTTACCAATTTTGAAAGTATCTATGCTTTAGACCGTATGCTACCTATTCTTAGAAAAATCAATAATTTACATTTATTAGTTGTTGTATTTTTTGAGAATACCGAGATTAATGATTTTGTGACCGGAGAAGTTAATACTATGGAGGGTATTTATGCAAAGACGATTGCTCAAAAGTTTATTGCGGAAAAGAGAGCAATTGTACATAAATTAAAACAATTTGGGATTCAAGCCATTTTAACATCTCCAGCTGATTTATCTATAAATTCCATAAATAAATACTTAGAGTTGAAATCCAGGGGATTGATTTAAGGAATTCGAAACCCTGAATCTTCAAATTATTTAAAGTGAATATGCTTCATTCACATCAATTTAACCAATATTGTAAATGAGATACTTGCTTTTACTCATGTTTTTCTTGATAAATCTTACTGCTTTTACTCAAGTTAAACCTGATTTTTTCCCAGAAGATATAAATCCAGAAGCTATCGGTGTCCGTTGTTTTTGTAAACCTGGGATTAGAAATAAATCACGTTCGAGAGGAATTACGTTTGAATATGGATTTATCGGAGATGGTGTTTTTGAACCAGAAAATGATACACTGACGCGCCCATATAGTTCTTTTAATAGAATTGAACAGCTTGAATTAAATGTAAAGGTTCCTCTGGTTAATCGAGAAAAAATTAAAGTTCTTTTGGGTTATAAACATTATAGGGAAACTTTTAGGTTTGAAGAGGTTGGGGTTGACTATAGCGATGCCTTTCAAGAATTAGCCAATCGGAAGTTAAAGAGTAATTCGTTTAGCGTAATTATATCTAAACCAATTAATGAAACGAGTTATTTTGCTACTCGATTTAGATATACCACAAATGGAGATTATGAAGGATTGATAAAATTTGAAAATAAATATAGCATTTATAAATTTATAGGATTGTATGGATTCAAACCTAATGATGATATAGAATGGGGATTTGGACTAAGTGTTGCGAGTGGTTTTCGAGGAAAAACTGCATTGCCATTTTTCCTATATAACCGAAATTTTAATGAAAAGTGGGGAATTGAGTCTGTTCTGCCTGGGTTTGTTCATGCGCGATACAATATTAATCAAAGAAGTATACTATTAGGCGGATTCGAATATTCAAGCCAGAGTTATAGGCTAGATGCTACCGAAACGTCTTTTGGTCTATTAGATTATGCATTCAACCATTCTGAAATGTTAATATCCATAAGATGGGAGCGCCAGATTGCTGAATGGTTTTGGAGCACTATAAAATTTGGCTATCAACTAAATTTCAGTAGTGACTTTGAATCGAAATCAGTTATTACACCAGCCTTTAATGTGGAACCAACGAATAACTGGTTTATTAAAATTGGAATATTTTTAGCACCCCCTGATTCCGTTTTAAAATGATTTAATCCCACTCTAATTTGGGTAAGACCTCTTTTTGTAATTCACACATTTCATTCAAAAATTCAACCGCATTTCTGTACGAGTGAACAGTTGGATCGAGCAGTAACGCTTGCAATAGCTTATTTCGAGATTGCTCCCTATAGGACTCAACTAGAAGTTTGTGAATACTTGTTTGACGTCGTAATAAAGCCAAAATGCCTTCAGGTAACCTTGGCATCTTCATAGGTTGAAGCCCATTTTCATTTACTATGGCAGGGACTTCAATAATCGAATCTTCATCCAATCCTGGCACGAGGTAGTCTTTGTTTGGAATATTGATAGCGCCTAATTCATGAGATACACCGCAAATCATTCCTTCAATAATAGGGATGGCTAATTCACCAGATGGGCAAATATCACAATCTCTTTCTTTTTCTGGATAAATGGCTTCAGGTACTTCATTTGGGTATAGTGGAAAATGAGTAGCCTTCGTATGTAGGTTATAAAGATAAGTCGGAATTTTACCAGATTTCCAAGGATTTTCTTCTAAAGGATCATAAAAATACTGCATCGCACTACTCCCTAAAAACTCTTCCGCCCACCTGATGTATTCACCAATATGATTGGTGCCAGGGGAAGGATACATTCCAAAAACGCGCATTAGGATTCGGCTCAAAGCGATTTCGTCCCATTCTCCAAACCAATGTGCTTCTTTTTCCCGAGCCTTCAATTTTGGGTATAAATCTTCACCCGTTTTTTTATGTTTAATGGAATGAAACCAGGTAAAATGATTCAATCCACTTGCTTTTGCATCTAGGTCGTCAACATCCATCTCTAATAAATCACTGAGCTGAGTTTTTCCCTGAAAGACGCCATGGCATAATCCAATAACCTTTACTGGCGATGATTTTGTGAGCACTTCACATAGCTTAGTTAATGGATTTGTGTAATTCAACATATAGGCATCCGGGCATACTTTTTCCATTGCTCGAATGATTTTCATAGAAGGTCCAAAATTTCGAAGGGCATGAAATAAACCGCCAGGGCCTCCATTTTCGCCATAAACTTGACGGAATCCATATTTTCGAGGTACATGAAAATCCATTGACCAATAATAATAACGCCTAATTTCTATCGCGGTAATCACAAAGTCTGCTCCTTCAAGTGCTTTTTCGAGATCAGTGGTATGGTTGATTGTACAATTTCGATTTAGTTTTAAGGAAACCTCTTCGGCATATTTTTGATGTTCGGGCAATTCTTTTGGATTAACATCCATTAATGTCAATTCTAACTCTAGCTGATTTAAAGTATCGCTAAGCAAGACATCATTGATAGTGGCGGGTCCGAACTCACGGCTTCCTGCACCAACCACGACGATTTTTAGTTTTTTCATTTTGCTTTATGTTATTATGACCAAGAGAAACATTTTGGGCTGTTATCTTATCAATCCACCAATTAATTTTATTAAATCTGTTTCTGTCGTTTTTAAATTAAAAATAGCATTCAAACGAGCTTGTGAAGCATTAATAAAATTCAATTGTATGGTTCGATAATCAAAAGAGGTAATCAATCCACCTTTAAATCTTTCATCTGCAATTCGAAGATTCTCTTCTGCATTTTCGATCAAGTTTTGTGTCAAAAGTACTAATTGGCGTTGATTGTTAAAAGTAGCCAATGTATTTTCAAGTTGTCCAGAAAGGGTTCGTTTTAATTCATCTATCTGGAGTCCAGCGACCATTTCATTCAATTTAGCATTTTCAATTTGCCGTTTTCTTACGCCTCCATCAAAAATATTATAAGTTGCGGTTACATTTAGGAAGGCATTTAAACTTTTGATAGTTGCAGAGGTGTCCAATTTGAAACCTTCACGAGTATTTGCATTAACGGTGGAGTTACTAAGATTATAATTTCCACCTGCACCGATAGCAATCCTTGGATAATTTTGGCTTTCTTGAATTTTGGTTTGAATATTTGATAATTCTTTGTTAATCAATAGATTATTGATGCTTTGGTTGTTGGAAAACATCTTATCTTTGAGATCTTCTAAAGTATAACTCGAAGTCTCAAAATTCAGTTGATCTGTCAGTGTAAAAGTGCTACTTAAATCATCTAAACCCATCGCTAAATTCAAATTGCGGAGTGCGATCTCGTAAGTGTTTTTTTGAATTAGGTAGTTTGTTGAATCACTCAAATAGGCATCTTGTATTTGTAATAGATTAAATTTTCCTGATTGACCGAATTCTAATTTGACTTGCTCATATTTAATTCTATCTCTTGATAAATCCAAAACGGTTTCCAAAACACGTATTTGTTCTTTTTGAATCAAAGCAGCTTGATAAGCTAAGATGATTGCTTGTATCGTATTTTCGACAGCAACTTTTGCCTCTCCTTGGGCGAGTTCTTCTAATTTTTCAAATTGTTGTTTTGTGAATCGCACTCGATAACCATCAAACAAAACCCACTGGGCTTCTATTGCAGGTGTAAGCCCTGTGCTAAATGCCGATAGTTCTGGCAAAAAAGAAGTAGGGTTATTTTGGTCAGTAAAGGAATTGGGGAGTGTGATTGAAAAATTGACTGTTGGATATTTTCCGGACATTCCCCAATTATTATTGTTTTGAGCAATTTGGGTATTGACCTCGGAAATTTGAATTTGAAAACTATTGTTGAGACCCATTTCAATTGCTTGAGAAAGGCTTAAGTTTTCTTGTCCAAAAAGGGAGAAACTAGTTAAAATAAAAAACAGTTGTATTATGTTTTGTCGCATGGTTATTCGTTTGTTTATGATTGAGAAGCGTATTATTTTTCTTCCTGAGTTATATCTTTATACTTTATATCCCTGTAAACACCAACTACTTTGCTTCCTTGGACATCAATTGAAAAGACTTCATTTTGATAAGGGAAACGACCTTTCTTGAAATCGCCTAATTCTTTCCATCCTCGATAATTGGAAATATGAAATTCCGCTGTTTGAGGTCCATATTTTAAGTCTAAATGTTGTCGTATTTCAGTACCAAAAAACCGAAAATTTTCTTCTCCTGGATAGCTTTTCATTTTAACTGATTTGCAGGAATATGGATATCGTTTTATTAATTCTTCGATAGCTTGCCGATAAGAAAGTCCCCAATAGTCGCGATCATATCTTTCCAATAAATCATCACCGGCAAAGGCATTAAAATAAAGATATTGGAAAGGATGCTCTTTTGTCATTCGGAAACCAGTCTGTAACAAACCAAAGGCAAAAATGAGGAAAATTATGGCTTTAATTTTTTTGTAGTTCGCTAATCTTACGAATCCTAAAGTAGTAACCCCAATCATACTCGGGTAGACAAAAAATAATTGTCGCCATCCATCATACAAAGTGGAACCTTTTATAATGACGGCTAAAATAGGCAATAGGAAAAGCGAAAAGAGGATGACATCTATCAATTCATTTTTATTTTGCCAGATTTGAAGTTGAATTAATGACCGTACACCATTTTTGAAAACGAAAAAGGCCCCAATAATGAAAAAGAATAAATAGACAATTGGGGTCGAAATGGTTATCCATGTTGGGACATAATGCCAAGGTAATTCGGTTCCTAATATGAATTCACCATTAAATAAAAGATGACTACTCCAATCAAATTTTGACATAGATTGGAAGGTTTCCGTGAATTGTTCGGTAGGAGCTTTCCAAAGAGAAGGATTCAGCAAAATAGTGAATAACAAGGTAGCAAAAATGAAAGTAGGTAAAGAGAATTTATATTTATTGAGAAGGTCTTTTGAAAATTTATTTTGTAAAAAATCGATAAGAATTATTCCTAAAGTAAAAGTTGGAATGATGATCCCAGGGACTCTGGAATTTACTACAAATGCACATGCAACGGCATGAAATACTCCATGCTTTATAGTTTTTTTTTGAAAAAAGCGGATTAAGGTATATGTTGAAATTAAATAACAAGAGAGCAATACTATATCCTTTGGGTTAAAAAAGGAATGGGCAAAAATGCGTGGACTCAAAATTAACATGGTCGTACCCAAGAGTCCAGTTTTCCAATCATCAAAACGATTTTTTAGTAATTTGAAAAAGAAAATAGTGGCGATCCAAAATAAGAGGAAAACCATAATATGTCGCATCAAAAAACGACCTCTAAAATCCTCAGAAAGTCCAAATAAATTCTCTAGTCCATAACCCATCAGAGGAAACCAAAGACCATAGTGGCGAGCAGAATGGCGCATTAAGTTTGATTGTGGGCGTTGTTTTTCATGCCCTAAGTCTAAGACTTCATTAATGTAATCAAAGGCAACAATTCCGTGATTTCGTTGGGCGGCTTCATCCCAGGACATCCCATAATCTGGCAAAACTGAAAGTCCAATTAGCAGGTAAGCTAAAAAGAAGACTGGAATGATGAGTTGTTGATATTTATTTAGAAAGATCATTGATTGGGTTCAATTGATTAGGAGTGTTTAAACCAATTCTTGTCCAAACAACTTCTCAATTGAAGTTTTGCTCGATGAATGAGTTGCCAATAATTTGCGGGACTGATCGCCAATTCTTCGCAGATTTGGTTACCCTTTTTCTCATCCAAAAATTTTAAACGAATACATGCGCTCATCGCCACAGGAAGATGTTCGATACACTGATCAAAAACAGTATTAAAAGCAGGATCATCGGTTAAATTTTTCGCATCTGCTCCCCATGTTTTAGAACGTGCATTTTGGAGCCAGGAGCCATTATTAAAGAAAAAAGAAATTTGTTCAGGAGAAAGAGATGTTGTGATGTTTTTTTTTAGAGCTTGTCGGAAATGTTCCGCAATTTTATTCTTTAGTATACCAATTAACCATGTTTTAGGTTGGCTTTCTCTATTAAAGGAGGAAAAATTTTCAGCCGCCGCCAAGAAGGTTTCTTGAACAAGGTCTTCAGATAGATTATAATCTGCTGTTTTTGAAAAGGCACGAGCCAAGAGGTCTTTGGTATATTGCCTCACCCAATCTGATAATTCAGTTCTATTGATGTTATTCATTGGCTACCTCCGAGCTATTTATAAAATATTCGATTTGCGAAATTAACATAATGTCGAAAGTATGCTAATTTTGTGCCTCTAAAAAAGTGCGTTAACTGAAAATGATACTTCATTCCTAACGAAATAAAATTATGAAAAGACAAGTCAAATGGGAAGGTGTTTATCCTGCCGTCACCACAAAATTTACTGCCAGCGGAGACTTAGATGTTCCAACTTATCTAAAAAATATTGAAGCTCAAATTCAAGCGGGTGTTGATGGAATTATTATTGGAGGCTCTCTAGGGGAAAGTAGTACGATTACACATGAAGAAAGGCTAGAATTACTCAATGCGACATTGGATTGTTCAAATGGACGAGTCGATGTTATCTTAAATATTGCGGAAGGCTCTACTCGAAATGCAATAAGCTTGGCAAGAAAGGCTCAAGATTTGGGTGCGCATGGTTTAATGCTTTTGCCACCAATGATGTATAAGCCGACTGATTATGAAACGGCAGATTACTTCAAAACGATTGCTTCAAATACGGATTTACCAATTGTGATTTATAATAATCCAGTTGATTATAAAATTGAAATTACGATTCCGATGTTTGAAGAATTTACAAAGTATGATAACCTTCAAGCGGTCAAAGAAAGCACACGAGATATTTCAAATGTTACTCGAATGAGGAACCGATTTGGTGATCGATTTAAAATATTATGTGGTGTAGACACCTTGGCAATGGAAGAATTATTGATGGGAGCTGACGGTTGGATTGCTGGTTTGGTGGATGCTTTTCCTGCCGAAACGGTTGCCATTTATCGTTTAGTGAAGGTAGGACGAATAGAGGAAGCGTTGAAAATATACCGATGGTTCTTACCTATTTTAGAATTAGATATTAACCCACAATTAGTCCAAAATATCAAATTAGCGGAGGTCATGACAGGTTTAGGCACAGAACATGTTCGCGCTCCAAGGCAAATTTTGCAGAGTGCTGAAAGGGAAAGAGTAATAGGTATATTAGAACATGGTTTAGCAAATCGACCGACTTTGCCTGATTATTTGAATTTATGATAACCGTTAACCTTAACGGTTCAAAAGTTTAATGTCAAAGATGAATTGATCAGACGTTGAACGATGAACCCTGAATTTTGAATTTTTAGCATATGATTACCCAAAATATTATCGGATACGAAACCTCTCAAAAAGGAACTGAAACCGTAAATACGGTCAACCCTTCTACCAAAGAAAGATTAGAAGGTGACTTTGTAGTTGCAACTTATGAGGAATTAGAAAAGGCAGTTTCCAAAGCATGGACAGCATGGAAAACTTATCGCCATGTGTCGGGAAAGAAAAAAGCATCGTTTTTGAGACAGATAGCTTCTGAAATTGAAAACATAGGGGATGTTTTGGTTGAAAGAGCGATGGCGGAAAGCGGTTTGCCCGAAGGCAGAATTAGAGGAGAAAGAGGACGAACTTGTAATCAGTTGAGACTGTTCGCTGATTTAGTAGAGGAGGGTAGTTGGGTGAATGCGGTTATTGAAACGGCTATGCCTGAAAGACAACCATTACCTAGGGTGGAGATCCGAAATATGTTACAATCTGTTGGTCCAGTCGCCGTTTTTGGAGCCAGTAATTTTCCATTAGCGTTTTCGACAGCGGGAGGGGATACTGCTTCGGCATTGGCGGCGGGTTGTCCAGTCATAGTGAAGGCGCATTCTTCACATTTGGGAACTAATGCTTTTATTTCAGAAGCGATTTCGAAAGCTGCTGAAAAAATAGGGATGCCAGATGGTGTTTTTTCTTCTTTACAAGATTCTGGAATTACGGTTGGGTCAGCTTTAGTAAAACATCCAAAAATAAAATCAGTGGCGTTTACAGGATCTTTTAGAGGAGGAATGGCATTGCACAAAGCAGCAATGGAACGAGAGGAACCGATCCCTGTTTTTGCGGAAATGGGGAGTACGAATCCAATATTTTTATTACCTAATAAGATAAAAAACGAGTCTTCAAATTTAGCGGCACAATTGGCGAATTCAGTCAATCTTGGAGCGGGTCAATTTTGTACGAACCCTGGATTATTGGTTTTATTGGAAGATGAAAACACGAATGAGTTTATCCAAAATTTGAAAAAATCATTTGAGTCATTGATTCCTTCGACCATGCTTAATCAAGGCATTTTTCAAAATTTTGAAAAAGGGAAAACGCATTGTCTGAATATTGGAGATGTTCAAGCAGAATATATTCATCCAAAAGGGAATTCTGAAAATTGGGACGGATATCCTGGTTTGGCATCAGTAGAAGCTCAAGTGTTTTTGGGTAAAGAAGATTTGCAAGAGGAAGTATTTGGTCCATTTACATTAATCATTAAGTGCAAAACTAAGGATGAGATTGAGGCGGTCGCCAATAAATTGAAAGGGCAATTGACCGCTACTTTGATGCATAGTCCCAATGAAGTTTCTGATTGGAGAAACTTATTTAATATTTTACAAGAAAAAGTTGGTCGGTTGATATTTAATGGAGTTCCAACGGGTGTGGAAGTGGGTCATTCGATGCAACATGGTGGTCCTTTTCCAGCGACAACCGATGGACGTTTTACTTCAGTCGGAACTGGTGCGATTAAACGATTTGCGCGGCCAATTGCTTTTCAGAACTGCCCCGATGCATTATTACCTGATGCTTTAAAAGCGGAAAACCTATTGGGCATTTGGCGACTAATGGATGGGAATTGGACAAAATAATAAATGATGAGGAAAACATTCTTCTGCGTCGATGGACACACTTGCGGCAACCCTGTCCGATTGGTTGCAGGCGGCGGTCCTAATTTGAAAGGCAAAAACATGGGCGAAAAACGTCTCCATTTTTTGAAAGAATTTGATTGGATTCGGAAAGGATTGATGTTCGAGCCGCGAGGACATGATATGATGTCGGGTAGTATTTTATATCCACCGAGTGATGAAGCAAATGATGTCGGGGTTTTATTTATTGAAACGAGTGGGTGTTTGCCGATGTGTGGTCATGGGACAATTGGGACAGTGACGATAATGCTCGAAGAAGGTTTGGTTCAGCCAAAAAGAGCTGGAAAATTAAGATTGGAAACACCCGCAGGTTTGGTTTTGGTTGAATATGTCGAGGAAAATAAAAAAATTAAATCGGTCAAATTGACCAACATTCCTTCCTTTTTGTATAAAGAAAATCTAAAGGTCGAATGTCCTGATCTTGGTAAATTGACAGTGGATGTG
>Ga0213866_10001605_pt1 | contig 16611 bp, 14 predicted proteins | sample PICome_11_FD_160079 | JGI IMG/M metagenome (GOLD analysis project Ga0213866, IMG submission 160079) | Coastal seawater microbial communities near Pivers Island, North Carolina, United States - PICO284 | ecosystem: Environmental > Aquatic > Marine > Coastal | place: USA: North Carolina...
TCGGATCTCGGCTGTTGATTTGACTGAGCGCTGGCGCATGATCGCGTTCTTTGCGCTCTCGATGCGGGCGGTCGGGAAGGCGGTTCGGACCGTCTCGCTCCAGAGCGTGCGCGGGCCGGCGACAGGCGCCATGCCTTCGGGTACGCCCCGGCTCTCGGCGTTTCGCGATTCGTCGAGATAGAGGCGCGTCACGCCGTTCACCATGCGTCCCTCCACCCATGGCATGAACTCGGACCAGGGACGTGCGGCGTCGAGTTGGAGTTGGTTTGCGGTCTGTTCGCCCGGCACCGGCGTCAGCCCCTCGACGGTCATTCCGAAGGACGATGGTGGTGGTGGGAGAAAGAGATGCGCTTCCCGGGCAAAGCCATCGAGTGCGAGAATCGCTCCCGGCGTTTCGGGGAGGCCAGAGTAGTAGAGGAAGGTGGGATCCTGAACGAAGCCCCATTGCTCCATGCCCTTTTCCACGGGCCGAGCCTGAAGCAGGAGGATGCCATCGGAGAGCGTCTCCAGGACGACGTCCCGGCGGCCCGCGTATTCCTCGACCGACACTGTCGGGACAGGTGGTTGGTACTCGGTCGCAGGCCGGGATCCACCCTCGCCGCCGCATGATGTCGTCGCCGTCGCGGCAAGGAGAGCCGCAAGAGCGGAGACGCGTGTCCTCGAGAGCTGACGCATGGTTGTCCGCCTTCCGGTGACACCTCGGCAGCGGAGAGCGCCGCGGTCCCGCAAGCTGCCCCGTCGGCGTGGACGGAGGCAAGCGCTTGTACCGCGCACGCGCCGGACATACGCTGACCGCGTTGTTCAACAGTCTCCGGAGATGCTCCATGCTTGCGAAGTCGTCGCTCCTTCGTCGTTTCGTCCTGGCGCTCGCGCTCGTCCTGGCCCCGACCCTCGTTGCGGCGCAGGAGTCAGCCACGCTCGATGTGGGCGGTCTCGACCAGCCTGTGGAGATCCTGGTCGATCGCTGGGGCATCAGTCACATCTATGCCGAGACCGAGCACGACCTCTTCTTTGCGCAGGGTTGGAACGCGGCTCGTGATCGCCTCTTCCAGCTGGAGCTGTGGCGCCGTCAGGCCACGGGCACCGTTGCCGAGATACTCGGAGAGCGGGAGTTGGAGCGGGACATCGGAACGCGCCTCTTCAAGTTCCGACGAGACCTGGATCAGGAGCTGAACCACTATCACGACCGTGGCTCCTTGATCATCAACGCGTACGTCGACGGAATAAACGCCTACATAGCCGAGACGGAGCGGGACCCGAGCCTTTTGACGCTCGAGTTCGGACTGCTTGGCATCACTCCCGGCTACTGGACGCCAGACGTGGTGATTTCCCGGCACCAGGGCCTTCTGGGCAACATCGGTGCGGAGCTCACTGCAGGGCGGCGGGTGGCCGCGATGGGCGCCGAGACCGTGAAGGAGCTGTCGAGCTACGGCCCGGGTGATCCGTTGCTGGAGCTCGACGCGGCGATCGATGGGGAGGCTCTCTCCGAGGACATTTTGGGGGTCTACAACGCGTTCCGAGCCAGCGTCGGCTTCCAGCCCGAGGACATCGTCTCTGCCGATCGTCGGGGAGATGCGGACTCGTTCGCGATGCTCCAGACGGCGGCGACCGAGGCGGCCAGTGTTGTCGCGTACGACGTGGAACAGGACATCGGGTCGAACAACTGGGTCGTCGACGGTAGCCGGTCGGAGAGCGGGTATCCGATGATGGCAAACGACCCCCATAGAGCGCAGAGTGCACCTTCGCTGCGGTATTGGGTGCATCTCGTGGGGCCCGGATGGAACGTGATCGGTGGCGGTGAGCCGAGTCTTCCGGGCGTCTCCATCGGACACAACGAGTACGGGGCGTGGGGCCTCACGGTGTTCGCGACCGACGGGGAGGACCTCTACGTCTACGAGACGAATCCCTCGAATCCCAACCAGTACCGGTATCGGGGCGAGTGGGAGAACATGACCGTGCTGACGGAGGAGATTCCGGTGAAGGGCCAGGAGGCCCACACTGCGGAGCTCAAGTACACGCGGCATGGCCCGGTCGTCTTCGAAGATCGTGATCGGAATCTGGCGTATGTGGTGCGCGCGGCATGGATGGAGGTCGGCGGAGCCCCGTACCTCGCCTCGCTTCGTATGGACCAGGCAACGACGTGGGAGGAGTTCCGGGAGGCGTGCAGCTACTCGAACATCCCGGGCGAGAACATGGTGTGGGCCGATCGGGACGGAACCATCGGTTGGCAGTCCGTCGGGATCGCGCCGGTGCGTCGCAACTGGAGCGGGCTCGTGCCGGTCCCGGGTGACGGCCGGTACGAGTGGGACGGCTATTTGCCGATCATTGCGAAGCCGCACCTCGTGAATCCGCCCGAGGGTTACTTCGCCACGGCGAACAACGATCTGATCCCACGCGACTACGAGTACATGGACGCGGTGGGCTTCACCTGGTCCGACCCGTACCGCTGGCTCCGACTCTCCGAGGTCCTGGGCAGCGGCACGCGTTTTTCGATAGCCGACATGATGCGCCTGCAGACGGACGAGCTTTCGCTTCCGGCACGCCAGCTGGTCCCCATGCTCGACGACTTGCCGGCATCCGGGGGTCTCGAGGCAGCACGTCAGAGGCTGCTCGACTGGGACTTCGTCCTCGACAAGAACTCTGTCGAAGCCGCGATCTACACCGCGTGGGAGGCCGAGCTGCGTCGTAACGTCCGTGACGTGCTGGTCCCGGCCGGACAGACCATGAACGTGTCGCTGCTCAAAGTGATCGAGACGATCATGGTGCCGCCGGGCTCCCTCGGGGAGGATCCGATGGCTGAGCGCGACCACCTGCTGCTGTCCTCGCTCGAGACGGCGCTGGAGGGACTCGAAGACAAACTCGGTGGGGACATGGCCGCGTGGCGCTACGGCCAGCCTGACAATCACTACGCGTACCTGCGACACCCCATGGGCAGCGCGGTGGACGCGGATACGAGGGCCACGCTCGAGGTCGGCCCGATGGGCCGTGGCGGGTACGGTTCGACCGTGAACCAGACCGGAAACGGCGCGAACCAGACGTCCGGCGCTTCCTTCCGCATCATCGTCGACACCGGTGACTGGGACCGTACCGTCGGGATGAACACGCCCGGGCAGAGTGGAGACACTCGTTCACCCTTCTATCGGAATCTCTTCGAGCGCTGGGCGAATGATGAGTTCCATCCGGTCTTCTACTCGCGCGATAAGATCGAAGCGGTGACAGCGATGCGTTTCGGTCTGCGTCCGCGGTAGCGAGGTAGTGCGCGGTCAGGCCGGACGTTTCTCGCGGAGCCAGACATCCGGAAGAGTCGCCCGCTTGTACTCCTTCGGGTTCAGACGAAACCAGCGGGCGACCAGGAGAATCTCGGCGGCTTCCTGCGGTGCCAGCGCGCCTGGTCCCAGGTCGATCTCTCCGTAGACCTCGTCGATTGCGCGAGCCACGGCCTCGCGGCCTTTGCGTCCTTTCGGGTGTTGCAGCTGGCGGCGGATACGGCCTCGCCGGATGAGGTAAATCCGGTCATCACCGGCGAAGCCCGGTACGCGGTACACGAAGCTGAGGTCCTCCATCGTACCACGGAATGCCACGAGTTCATCGCGGAAGCCACGGAGTCGTTCGATCCGGTCTCGCATGACAGCCGCGTACTCGAAGTTCATCTCGACGGAGGCGACGTTCATCCGCCGCTCCAGCTCCGCGAGAGGCTCCTCCGCTCGTCCTTCGAGAAAGCGGCGGGCGAGTCGGACGGCGTCGTCGTACTCGGCTGCGGTCGGGCGTCCGCAACAGGGAGCCAGACAGCTGCGGAGGTCGGCTCGTACACAGCTGGGCACGCGCCCATTCCCGAACATCTCGGTCTGATCCCCGAAGAACACCCTGGTGTTCCCCGGGCAGTCACGGAGACCCAGCACCTGTGCCAGCTCGCGCACGATGTCTGCCAGCCGTCGGACCCGTGGGAAGGGTCCGTAGTAGGTCGCACCGTCCGCAACCACCGTCGTGACCGGCAGGACGCGCGGTGCCGCCTCCGCGGTGACCTTCACGAATGCGTAGATGGGTTTTCGCTTGTGCTGGACGTTGAAGCGGGGCTGACGCTGCTGGATCAGCTTCATCTCCCGAATGAGTGAATAGAACTCGTTCGGGATGTAGTCCCACTCGATCCGCTCCGTCTCACGGATCAGCTCCCACGCCTTCTCCCCTTTCGCAGCGCGAAAGTACGAGAGGACCCGCGTGCGTACGTGGACCGACTTGCCAACGTAGAGCAGCTCGTTCCCGGGCCCGAACATCCGGTACACTCCCGGTCGGTTCTCGGCCTGAGCTCGAACGTGCTCTCGAAGGGTCGGGTTGGCGTGCACGGGGTTCGGAATGGGGGGTGGCGCTTTCGCTGTTTCTTCGGGAAGATAGGAGACGAGGCAGGTGGCAGCCAAGCGGCCTGTTCGGGCATGGGATTGCCCGCTCGAACGAGTAGAATGCGAGGTATGAAGATGACAGGCTCAGACAAGCTCATTCGGGATCCGCTCTGGGAGTCGATCAGTCTCGATCCCACGGCCGTTCGCATCGTTGATACCGCCGAGTTCCAGCGCCTCCGGTACATCCGACAGCTCGGCCACGCCTTCCTGGTCTATCCAGGGGCGACCCACACACGCTTCGACCACGCGCTCGGTGTGTACCATCTCACGAAGACGGCGCTCCGGCACCTCCATGAACGAGGCGGAGTGCCGCCGGAGGCATGGGAGGGCGAGGAGTTGATTCCATATGCCGCGCTCCTGCACGACATCGGGCACTACGCTTACTCCCATGCGCTCGAAGAGCTCGAGACAGAGCATCTTCCTGCGCATCACGAAGAGGTGAGCAAGCGCTTCTTTTCGTCGGCGTCCCTCCGCGATGCACTCGCGCCACTCGGGCTCACGGCGTCCGATCAGATCTCAGAGCTCATCCGGGGTGACAGTCCGATGCCACTCCGGGGCCTCGTGAGCGGTAGCCTCGATCTTGACAAGATGGAGTACCTCCGACGGGACGCTCGCTTCTGCGGGGTCCCCTACGGAGAAGTCGACGTGTCACGTCTGCTTCAGGGCCTCATGCTCCTGCAGGACCCTGACACCGGGGCCTATGAAATCGGGGTGCACGAGAAGGCGGTCGCGGCTCTCGAGTCCCTCCTGTTCGCCAAGTACCAGATGTTTCGGAACGTGTACTGGCACCACGCGGTTCGTTCTGCGACAGCACTGTACAAGCGGATCGTAGAGGAGTCGGTTCGAGCGGGGATTCTCGATCCCGAGGAGTTGATTGGGCCGACCGATGAGGAACTCCTCTACGAAATCGGTCGACGGGTCCTCGAGCATGACAGCGAGATGGCTGAGCGCATCGGTACTCGTTGGCTGCCCGCGCTGCGACGCCGGCGCCTGCCGAAGCGAGCCCTCGAGTTGACCGCGGCGGATCTGGCGGGTCGGACCGTCGAGGATTGGGCCGTCGGCGACTCCCCGTGGAAGCGCGCGGTCGAGGATGATCTTGCCGCTGAGCTCGGACTGGAGTCGGGCGAAGTGATGATCGACTTTCCCGCGAAGGCCGCCATGTTCCAGCTCGACGTCCTCGTGGAGCTCCGTGACGGGTCCGTGCAGCGGCTCGGCATGGAGGGCGCCGAAGGCATTCTCGACCTCCCCAAGGTCGCCCGAGAGCTCTACACGACTGCGCGGGTGCTGCGGGTGTTCACCTTCGAGCGCCGCGAAGTCTCAGCGGAGCAGGTTCTGGAGCGGATCACGCGGCCGGTCGGGACGACCTGAGGAGAAGGGCTACCTGATCCGCACGAGTGCGGCGGTGATGTTGTCGTGCCCGCCGGCCTCGTTCGCCGCGGCGAGGAGTGCCTCGATCGTTGCGTCATCGGCGTCGGCGGTGGAGTCCCCGTCTTCGCATGCATGCTCCTCGAGGAGCGCACTCATCGCGTCGTCGTCGAGCATTCCAACGAGACCATCCGTGCAGAGCAGATAGAGGTCGCCCGGACTTCCTCGGCCGCTCATGACCTGGGGTTCTGGCGCGTCCTCGAGCCCGAGGCACTGGGTGAGCAGGTGGGCGTAGGGGCTGAGTCGAGCAGCGCTCGGCAGCATTGTCCCTCGGTCGATCTGCTGCTGAACCCAGGTGTCGTCGCGGGTGAGTTGCTCCAGTCGGCCGTTTCGAGCGCGGTATGCGCGCGAGTCTCCCACGTGTCCGATCACCCAACTCCCCGTCTCCGGGTCGACGACCATCGCCGTGAGCGTCGTCCCCATGCCGTCCAGCTCCGGCTCCTGAGCCCCGCGTGAGCGGATGCGCTCGTGAGCGGTGAGGACGGCACGCTCCACGACTGCAAGCATCCGGGCAGGAAACGAACCGTTGCCGGAGCCCGGTTGCAGTGCGTCGCCCAGGAGTTCCGCCGCCGTGTCGGCGGCGATCCGGCTAGCCACATCGCCACCCGGATGGCCTCCCATTCCGTCGGCGACGATGGCGATGCCGAGCTCGGGCCGAAGAGTGATGGCATCCTCGTTGCGTCGCCGAATCCGTCCGATGTCGGATGAGCCGGATACGGAGAGCGTGGGGGGCAAGGGTCTGGACTCGAAGGAGAGGAGTATTCGCAGGAGAACGTCGGAAGGTAGAAAGGGCCAACCGACGGCGGCAACTTAACGATCAAATAGCGTGGTGGGGTCTGGCGCCGAGAGGAACTGGGCCCCATATGGGGGTTAGCAGAATTACGTCGAAACGCGGGTCCTCTACGAAGCCTACCGGAAAGGCATCTATCGAGGCTCATCGTGACTCCACAGTAGAAACTGGGAGCGCACCGCAGCCGTACGTATTTTCGACGCCGTATTGACACTGACGTGTGGAGGCCCGATCCTAAACGGCTCAGGATCTTACGCCTCCCGAGCAATTGGATAGCCTCGTCGCGCGCTCCCGGAAGTCCGGATTGGGCCCGAGGCCTCGAAGGAGAATAAATGGCAACTGCACCCACCACGAAGCGCCGGAAACGCCGGGGGAAAGGAAATCTCCTTTCGGGTTTCGACGCGAGTGTCGAGGAGCAGAGCGCTCTCGATCAGTATCTTCGGGACGTAAGCCGCCACGAGCTCATCACGCCAGAGCGTGAGAAAGAGCTTGGTGCGCGTGCTCAGAAGGGCGATCAGGATGCAATTCAGGAGCTCGCTCGTGCGAACCTGCGCTTCGTGATCAGTGTTGCGAAGAAGTACCAGAACCGTGGCGTCTCGCTCACGGATCTCATTCAGGAAGGCAACGTCGGACTGGTTACCGCCGCCCGGAAGTTCGATCCCGAGCAGGGCGTGAAGTTCATCAGTTACGCTGTGTGGTGGATCCGTCAGGCGATCCTTGCTTCGCTCGCGAACCATGGTCGTGCTGTCCGGGTGCCGCTGAATCGGGCCAGTGACCTCGCACGTATCTTCCGTGAGAAGGAGCGCCTCAAGCAGGAAAAGGGTCGCGAGCCGTCGACTGAGGAGCTCGCCGAGGCCACGCACCTCACACCGGAGCTCGTGGAGTCTCTCCAGACGCTGAACGCTGCTGAGATCCGTCTCGATGCGCCGATCGGTGATTCGGAGGATTCGCAGCTCGTAGAGCGGTTCATCACCGAGGAGGCCGCGGAGCCTGAGGTCGAGGTTGAGGGGCGCCTTCTGACGGAGACGATCACGGATGCGCTCTCTACACTCGAGGCCCGTGATGCCAAGGTGCTGAGACTGTACTTCGGGCTCGAGGGTGAGCGTGAGCATACCCTCGAGGAGATCGGTAACATGCTCGGCGTGACGCGCGAGCGGATCCGTCAGCTTCGTGATCGCGCTCTTCGGCGTCTTCGTGAGGGTGAAAAGGGCAACGCCCTGGAGTCGTTTGCGGCGTAACACAGCCCCGGCCGCGGGCGGATCATCCCGCAAATGGTGCCCTGCACCCATCGACCCCCGTCGAGCATGACTCGGCGGGGGTCGATCGTTTCGCCATGAGCGATACGCCCGTTTCGGACGGCGAGCTTGACTACGGTACCGTGCGTGAGACCGGCGGTGGTGTGTACGTGGTAGCGCTCGATGGTGGAGAGGTGAGCGAAGCCTCACTCCGCGGCCGAATCAAGCAGCAGGCGCGTACCGGCGGCCGTGTCGTCATCGGTGATCGCGTTGGTGTGAGTCGCGCGGACGGTGACTGGACCATCGAGGAGGTGGAGGCCAGGCGGACCGAGTTGGTGCGGCGGGGCCGGGGTCGGTCCGCGAAGATTCTGGTCGCGAACCTGGACCGGATCTTTGTGATCGTCTCCCTGCGGGAGCCCCGCGCGTCCACCCAACTCGTCGACCGGCTTCTGGTACTGGTGGAGTCGAGCGGCATGCAGCCCACACTGGTTCTGAATAAGGTGGACCTCGAGGGCACGCTTCAGATCGCCGAGTCGTACGCCGAACTCTACCGCTCCGTCGGGTACGAGGTCCTCCTCGCCAGCGCGGAGACGCGTGCCGGGATCGAGGAGCTGTCGGCGCGGGTCTGCTCTGGGACCTCGGCCTTTATCGGGCCGTCAGGAGTCGGAAAGTCGACGCTGCTGAATGTGATCGCGCCGGAACTCGAGTTGAGGACAGGAGCACTGTCCCGGAAGACGGGGACCGGTCGGCACACTACCGTCGGGTCCCGACTGATCCCGCTTTTGTGCGGCGGACTGGTTGCCGATACTCCAGGCTTCGGAGACGTCGGCCTCTGGGCGCTCCCGCCCGAGAATGTCGCCGCTTGCTTCCCCGAGTTCGAAGCACACCTGGACGGATGTCGCTTCCGCGGCTGTACACATCTGCACGAGCCGGACTGCGCCGTCCGTGAGGCCCTCGCGGCGGGGCAGATCCCCGAGAGTCGATACGAGAGCTACGTGCGTCTGCGCGAAGAAGCGGTCGAGGCAGCAAAGCGCTGAGCGGCGCGGACCACGCTCATTCGCCGGATCACCCGCCGGCTGGCGCCCCGCAGTCGTCCTGGAAGGTCCGCACCCAACTCCCACCCCTCAGGCTGAGTCCTGCGAACCACCTCTCGTTGGCGCCGAAGACGTCGAGCAGAACTTCATCGGTGCCGTCGTTGTTCCAGTCGAGGTGATCGAAGTAGCGGGGGACGCCCTTACCCTCGGCCTCTGCGTTTCGATACCAGGTGTACGCCTCGCTGTATGCTCCGCCTCGTTCCTGAGCCATGACGAAGAGAGAGTATGCGCCGGGTCCCGGCGCTCCCACGGCGAGCTGGTCATCCATGACGAATGTTGCGGCGACCGACTGACCGGGTGTGCTGCGCAGCTGAAACGCCTGGATATGATCGCGCGTATCCAGCACACCGAGTGTGGGCCAACGGGCCTGATAACGGGGAATCGCGTCACCGGCGATCGTGAGGGTGGCGACCCGCTGATCATACACGTGTGCGATCTCGCTGTAGGCCTCTCGCGGCCGATTTGCGGCCTGATCCAGAGGCAAGGCAAGGAGTCGCTCTGCGGTGGTGGCGCTCGGCACCAACTCCAACACTCCGGAGATAGCCGTGCGGTTACCGCAGAAGCCCTGAGCGGGTCCAGCACGCTCCACAATCATGCGACCGACGCGAACACCCTCGGAGAACACGACCCACTCAGCCCCGGGAGCGGACATTTCACCCAGCCGATTCCGATCTTCAGGAAAGGCGGGGTCAGGGAAGGAGCGCAGGGCGTCTGCCTGGATCTCGCCGACCACGATGAAATCACCCCGCTCACCGTTGCGTGTCCCAGCTAGCAGGACAGGTCCCGACGCCCGCCCAGGGGTCGAGGTCGGCTCCGGCTCGGCCTCCACAACAACTGCGGTCGCCGCCGCCGGGGGGGGGGCCACCTCGAGGTCGATGCCACCCCAGCCTACGTTGTCGCAGCCGGGGGCGCCGGTTATGATGAGCGCGATTGCTAGTAAGTGCTTTCGCATCAAGCTCTTGGACGTCGGTAAGTCACCGCGCTCCCCCTGTAGATTTCCGAACGCACAAGCTAGCGCTGCACCCACGCTGAGCAAGCTGAGATGGACGGTTCTGAAAGCGGCGAATCCGCCCTGCGCGAGGTCATGGGTTCCTACCCCACAGGCGTCACAATCGTGGCGGGCTGTGACGAGGCGGGAGAGCCGTTCGGATTGACTGTGAACTCGTTTACCTCCGTGTCTCTGGATCCTCCGCTCGTGCTCGTGTGCATCGGGCACGCCTCGGCTTCGCACGACCGACTCGTTTCGGGTTCCGGTTTCTCCGTGAACGTACTGTCGGGTGCGCAGGGTGATATCGCGTGGCGATGTGCCAGGGAGCCGTCCGAAGGCCGCTTCGACGACGTCGCATGGACGGCGTCCTCTTCTGGTGCGCCGATTCTGGACGGAGCCGCCGCGTGGTTGGACTGCGCGGTTCACGAAGTCCTGGAAGGGGGAGACCATTCGATCGTGCTCGGACGGGTGGTCGACGCATCGGTCAGTGATCTGCCCGCGCTCCTCTTCCACCGTGGCCGACTCTCGTCGACGGATCCATGAGTCCGAACGGGTCGCCCTCGACCCTTCGCGCGCCCCGCCTGGAGTGGTTACCTCCCGCGACGGTGGGGGCGAGTTCTGCTGTCGCGGCAGAGGTCGCACTCGGTGTCCTGCTGTACGGCGGGACCGGCTTCATGCGATCTCTGACGACGATTCTGGCGATCCAGGGCCTCTCCTTCGCAGGGGGGCTGTGGATTTCTCCGCCGGTGGGTCCGGACCTGGTGGATCGACTGCGCCGCCGTTGGCTCTTCTGTCTGGTCGCGTTCCTCCTTGCTGCCGTCTTCGGGACGGCATGGAGTGTGATCCCGGCCCTCGGTGAAGGGGCGCTCGGTCAGGGGCTCGGCCTTGCCGTGCTCGCGGGGATTCCACTGTACGGTGCGGGCGCGCTTCTCGGGGGAATGGGAACGGTCGCGGCGAGTGACCCCGGAGGGCGGCTCTCGAGTCCAGGAGCCGCGGCGGCCGTGGGTGCGGCGCTGGGTTTTGTGTTGGCCGGCTTCCTCCTTCTCCGGGCGCCGATGCCGGGGTCTCTGCTCGTGGCCTGCCTCGTGATGCTTTCCGCCGGCGGGATGGTGTACGGCACCGTTCTCGGCTTTCGAACGGAGTTGGACATGCGAGCGAGACGCCCCACGACGACGGGTGAGGTACGGGTCGAAGACCGGAGAGTCGCGGCAGACGCGGTGGCAGTCCGCACCCTTGTGGATCATGGTCACGTGAGACGGACTAATCTCCTCGAGGGCACGCCGGTGCGTCCGTGGGACGTCACGGTGTGGCGTGAGGCCATGCCGGACTTCGCCCGACCTGTGCGGGTGTTGATGGTTGGAGGGGGTGCCTCGTCCGCTCCGCACGCCATTCTGCGTGAACACCCGCTTGCCTCCGTAGATGTTCTCGAGCGTACCCCGGCGGTGATCGAGTTGGGGAGGGAGTACTTTGACACCCGCCTGTCGATTTCGTCGGACGAGCGGATGAGTGTGCGCGTCGGGAATCTCGACGACCTCGTAGCAGAGGCGGGACCCGCCTACGACCTCGTGCTGGTCGATACGGATGCGCTTCGTCCATTGGGCGGAAGCGGCGGGCTGTCGCGTGCGAGCATCGACCGCCTGGACGCCCTCGTGGCTCCAGGAGGAGCCATGAGGTGGGGCCCCGGCGAGCGGGCGGAGCGACCCGCGTGATCGTCGCGCACCTCTCAGATCTGCACCTGGGCTTTCGCGCCTACGGCCGGATCGAGCGGGATGCGAATATGCGGGAGCGAGATGTAGCGGCTGCGTTCGATCGCGCGGTGCAGGAGGTAGTGCGGCTCGCTCCTGACGTCATCGTGGTTTCGGGCGACGTCTTCGATCGTCCCGATCCGCCGGCCAGTGCTGTCGTGGCGCTGGCCAGAGGCCTCGAGACCCTTGGTGGACGGTTGCCCGAGGTACCGGTGCTCATGGCTGCGGGGCCGCGTGACACACCGCGTCGCAGTGGCGATCCGGGAGCGTTGGCTGTGCTGGACAGCTTTCCAAATGTCGAGGCTGCGACCGGATTGACGCGTTCGATCCAGATCAAGCGCCTCGGCCTGCACGCTTGCCTCGTACCGTATCGGGCTGTGCGTCGTCAGCCGCCGGCTCCTCCGGATCCCGATCCGCGCATGCGCTGGAACGTGCTCGTGCTCCACGCCGAGGCGGCGCAGAGTTCGGCCGGGGGCTTGCACCTGGATCCTCAGGAGTGGGATTACATCGCACTCGGGGGTGAGCACCGTAAGACGAAGCTGGCCGAAAGGGTCTGGTACCCGGGGTCGCTGGAGCGCGTCGCGCTTGACCCGTGGGACGAGGCGGCGGATCAGAAGGGCTTTCTGACGGTGGACCTCGAAAGCGGCGAGACAGAGTTCCATACGATCCCTGGCCGGCCTGTGGTTGCGCTTGCTCCGGTCAAAGTCATGCCGCCGGATCCCGATCGAATCCGTCGCCGCGTCCGGGCCGTGATGGCTGAGGTGCCCGGGGGCATCGCCGACAAGATCGTGCGGCTGCGTCTTCAGGGCGCTTCCCCGATGGATGTCCTGGCGCTCCAGGGTGAACCGCTTCTCTCCCTTCGGGGTGAGGCTCTTCATCTGGCCGTCGAAGCAGGCAAGGATGTAGATGTGCCGGTGAGTGCATGGCTCGCGGATGACCTGCCAACGGCGATGCGGGCGGCGGTTCTCGCGGAGCTCGACCACGATGGCGTGACGGGTGCTGAGGCGACTCAGATTCTCGAGAGGGTGATTCCGGAGGATGGCGCTCCGTCCACCGGCGCACACGGGGACATCGACGCACTGGATGGGATGCTTCCCGGGCTCGGGCGGGTGAGCACCTCGATCCCCCCAGGGCTGACGGCGGTACTCGGCGGTGGAGGTCGGGCGCGCCGGGCGGTAGCCGAGCTGTACCTGTCCGCCGGCCGCACCGGACCCGATGGCGCCGTTCGACGATGGTGGGCAGGCGTTGAGACGGAGACGTTGGACTCTGCTCTGCGGCGCGCGATCGAGGCCGTCGCCGAGAGCCGCGGCCTGGGACTCGTGGACGGAGCACTCGACACCCTTGGAGCCAACCCTCCACCTCTCGATCCTGCACCGGTCGAGCCGTCGGCCGATTCCCCCCTCCGGGGCTCTGTGCGGATCGATCCGGAGTCGGTGGTGACGGAGCTGGGTATCGCGGCCCAGGAGTTGATCACCAGTCGGGCGGATGTCACCGAGACGGACGGTGACCTCGAGGTGGCGACCATGGATTGGCACCGCGAGCGCCAGGACGCCGAAACCACCCTTCACGCATATCGCGATCGGGCGCGTGAACTGCGGAACAGGATTCGGCGGATGGAGTCGGCTGGTGCCGAGGCGCCGTGCCCGATGTGCGGTCGCGTGCTCCAGACTCACTATGACGAGGTCCTGTCCGAGCTTCGCGACGAATGGGAGTCGGTGGTGCAGGACGGGAGCTGGTGGAAGAGCCGGTGGGAGCAGCTGGAGCCGAAGCCGGTTCATCTCCAGGAGTTGGAGTTGCGGTCGTTCACTCTTCACGCGGCTGCGCCGAGTGGAAGGCGGACTCGGGCCGCCGGCGGCACCGGTGGAGGGTCCGGAGGGTGCGGTCGTCGAGGCACTCCTCCGAGTGCGCTCCGCGCGCGTCGCACGAGCTACGGACCTCTTGCTCGACCGGGCATCGCGCTTCGTGTCGCGCATATCTGGCGGGCGAATCCTTGCGATTACCCAGGCCGATGGTGTCGTTCACCTTCAGGGGAGCGTCGGCCCTCTCGCCCCACTGTCCGAGGAAGATCTCGCGTTGGGCCGGGTGGCCGTGAGGCTGGCGACCGCCTCACTCGTAGCGGCCCGGGGGCGGATCGTCGCCTCGATGATGCTCGAAGAGCCCTTCGACCGACTCGACGAAGAGGCACGCGTGCGCGCCCTGCGACTCACCAAGAGCCTGTTGAGGGACGTCCCGCGGGTCATCCTGTTCAGCCGGGGTGACGTGGTGGAAGGCCGGCCCGAGCTCTTCGACTACGTGCTCGAGGTCAAGGATGAAGGGACTCTGGCGGGGCCTGTGTTACGGCCTGTCCCGGCGGGGCCCGGGAGGGTCGTTCTGGCGGCCCCGGCCCGTCCGAGGCCCGCAGGTATCGATCGATCGTAGCCGCTTGTGGCGGCGTGTCCTTTGAATCTGCAACCTTTCCGCCCCACATTCCGTCGTATCAGATATGTGTGAGGGGGAGCCAGGGGGTTCCTTCTGTTGGGCGAAAACCGGGTTCTATCATGATCAACTTCCTTCTTCCTGCCCTGGCCGTCTTGGTGACGGGGGCGATCGCGTTTCGGTTTTGGTACCGACGGCGCCGCCGGGCGAAGGTCGAGGCCAATCGTCGGGTCGAAGCACCCAACTCGCACTATTCGTCCGCCGGTGTTGTGAACCAGGTGGACCGAGAGCGGTGGGGTGGAATCAAGGTTCACGGACTTCATCCACTAAACCAGGAAGAAGTCACGCGACTCCTCGACCGAGTGGACGAAGACGGGATCAAGGCGCTCTCGACACGGGATCGGCTATTTCTCGACAACATGACCGTCCCGCGCCTGGCGATGTGAGGCGTTAGCCTCCGAGCGCGGCAGTCGCGACGATTTCGACCACGAAGGGCTCCCGGAAACTCTGCACCGGAACGATGGCCCGCGCGGGTCGGTGGTCGCCCATTGCTTCTGCGTAAGCGGTATTCACGTCGCCCCATAGATCGTGCCCGGAGACGTACACCATCATGCGCACGACCCGGGTGAGGTCGGAGCCGGCCGCTTCCAGGACCGCAGACACGTTCGCCAGAGCCTGCCGAGTTTGCTGGGCAGCGTCGCCCGGGTGGGCGTCGGGATTCTGCGGGTCGATCCCGAGCATTCCGGCGACGTAGACGACGCCGCCGTAAACGACGGCCTGACTGTAGTGGCCTGCGGGGATCGGAGCGTTGGCGGTCGAAATGGCCTTCATCGGCTTTGGTCTCCTGTGGTTGAGCGCTGCTCGCCGGGGTCGCTGCTCATTCTCGCGGCCTCAATCCGACGGTCGCCTCCCGTGCGCCAGCGGAAGCGGTGGTCCCAACGATTCTCGCGTCCTTCGAGCGCGTCCGCCACGAGCGCGCCGATCAGGGGCGCGAACTTGAAGCCGTGGCCGCTTCCCCCCGAGGCAACGATCAGGCCCTCGCGCTCAGGGTCCTGGGCGATCAGCAGGTCCCCGTCGAAGGAGTCGCAGTAGAGGCAGACACGACTCCCGACGACGGGGGCGTCCGCCAGCGAAGGGAGTGATTCAGAAAGGAAGGTTCGTGTCCGGTCGAGATGATCTTCCCCGACTGTTCCCTTCTCGTCGGGATGCACCACGCGCCCGTCCCCGTGATGTCCAAGCTTCAGTCGCCCATCGTCGAGGGCGGGGAAGCCGTACCAGCCTGCCCCTGAGATGTCGGCGGCGAAGGGCGGAAAGTGCGCGCCGCGGAAGTCATCAGGATTCTCTACGCCGAGATGCACGACCGGCTGGGCGACGGGCTGTAGTATGCCGGAGAGCCAGGGAAGAAGCACAGCTGTCCACGCTCCGGCGGCCACGACTACATGGTCGGCGGCGACTTCGCTCCCGTCGGTGAGTCGGACGCCTGCCACACGCGAGCCATGATGTGTGAGCGTCGCGAACGTTCCCGTGCGAAAGCGTACATCGGCATCCCGGCAGAGCTCGAGAAGGTGCCTGACCACAGAACCACTCTCGGCCCAGCCTCCCCGGCTGCTCAGGTAGCCGTCGGGGTACCGATCCGCGTTCCAGGCGGGGTACCGCTCGCGGAGCGTGGCTGCGTCGATCCTGCGCGGCGCATATCCGCGAGCGCGCAACGTATGGAAGCTGTCGTACTCGAACGTCCCGGGCGTCATCGGTGCGGGGCCGAGGACGAGGAAGCCCTCGTCGTGCAGGAGTGGGCGGGGCCACTCCCGGTTCCACGTGTCCCAGCCCGCGAGGGCGGCTTCGGCGAGTTCGTGGTAGAAGACGTCCGCGCCGTAGTCCATCCGGACCATCTTGCTGATGTCGGTGGACGAGGCGTCGGCATGAGGCAGCGGACCCCGGTCCACGACGGTCACCCCGTACCCGCGTGCCCTCAACTCGAGGGCAGCAGTAGCCCCGAAGGCACCTGCTCCTACGATCACGACGTCACCCTGCATCGGCGTCACGTGTTCGATTCGGGTCGGGGGGATATCATGTCGAGCGCCCTACTCTGCACTCCGCATCCAGACCATGCAAATCCGGATACTCTCCGCGGCCGATGTACGCGCCGCCATCGACATGCCCGCCGCGATCGACGCGATGCGGGAGGCCTTCGCTGCCCTCGCGGATGGACGGGCGAATGCGCCCATGCGGCTACCGCTCGAAACAGAGCACGGAGTCACACTCTTCATGCCGGCCCACATGACGGGTGGAGGCTCCGAGGGCATGGCGGAAGTGGCGGCTGCGAAGGTCGTGTCGGTGAATCCCGGCAACGCAAAAGTGGGACTTCCTGTGATTCATGCCGTCGTGCTCGCGATCGATCCGGTGTCCGGGCGGGTCCAGGCTCTGATGGACGGTACGTGGCTCACGGCCCTCCGGACGGGAGCGGTCGGAGGGCTCGCTGCCGACCTGATGGCTCGTGATGATGCGCACGTCGTTGCCCTTTTCGG
>Ga0213866_10001608_pt1 | contig 16590 bp, 14 predicted proteins | sample PICome_11_FD_160079 | JGI IMG/M metagenome (GOLD analysis project Ga0213866, IMG submission 160079) | Coastal seawater microbial communities near Pivers Island, North Carolina, United States - PICO284 | ecosystem: Environmental > Aquatic > Marine > Coastal | place: USA: North Carolina...
TCCTGCCCGACGACACGGTTGTCCGCGGGGACCCGGCCCGGGGGCTTGCCGGTGATGGTCGAGACGTCCAGGTCGCCGAACACGGTCAGCGACAGCGTGCGCGGGATGGGCGTGGCGGTCATGACCAGGTGGTGCGGGACGCGTTTTCGCCCCTGCTCATCGAGGTCGTCGGTTTCTTTTAGCCGGGCCTTCTGCATGACGCCGAAGCGGTGCTGCTCGTCAACGACGGCGACGGCCAGGTCATTGAATTTCACCGCGTCGGTGACCAGGGCCTGCGTGCCGATGACGATGTCTGCAGTGCCTGTTGCAATCTCATCGAGCAGGGCCTTGCGCTGCTTACTGCCCGAGGCGGATTGCCCGCCTGTCATCAGACGTAAGCGCACGTTCGTGCCCTTAAGCATCGCGCTGATCGAGCGGTGGTGCTGCTCGGCAAGCAGTTCGGTCGGGGCCATCAGCGCGGCCTGCTTCTTGTCCGCGACGGCCAGCAGCATCGCGTACAGCGCGACGACGGTCTTGCCCGAGCCGACATCGCCCTGCACCAGCCGGTTCATCGGCTCGCCGGTCGCGAGGTCGGCGGCGATCTCGGCGATGACCTTGTCCTGCGACTCGGTCAGCTTGAAGGGGAACCGCTCGCGGATGTGCGTGTCGATCGCGTCGCTGGCGGGCAGCTCGGGCGCGGCCTGCCGCTTTCGCACGTAGGCCCGCTTCATCGCGATGCCGAGTTGCAGCAGCAGGAGCTCGTTGTAGGCCAGCCGACGCCGCGCGGCCTTGTGATCGTCGGGCTCGGTCGGCTGGTGTGCGAGGCGGAAGGCCTCGGCGAGGCTAGGCATGTTGTGTGCAGCAGTGAGCTCGGCGGGCAGCGGGTCTTCGAGAGTTGGCAGTACGCGGTCGAGCGCCTCGTTGATGAGTCCTTCGAGGACTGGTGCGCTCAGGCCCTCGGTGGTCGGGTAAACGGGGCGGAGGCGTGCGCCGCGGGCGGGCGCGTCCTGGGCCTCATCTTCGCTGAGCAGTTCCCACTTGGGGTTTGCCATCTGCGGGTAGCCGTTGAAGGACTTGCACTTGCCCTGGACGCGGAGGGTGTGGCCGACGAACAGTTTCTCGCGGAGGTAGCCGGCGTTGAACCAGACGAGGCTGAGGGTGGAGGTGTCGTCCTTGAGGGTGGCCATGAACCGCCCCTTCCTGCCGTACTGCCCGCCCTGCCAGCGGGTGGCCTCGATGACGCCGCGGGCCGAGCCGACGGTCTTGTTGTCCTCGACGAGGTCGGCGATCGCGCCTTCGGCGGACTGGTCCTCGTAGCGGGCGGGCAGGTGGCGGAGCAGATCGGCCAGGGTGCGGAGCCCCAGGCGGTGCAGCAGCTTGAGCCGGGCGGGCCCGACGCCGCTGAGCACCTTGACCGACGTGCCGGGGTTGGCGGGGTTGGCCGAGGGGTCGGCTTCGGGTTGTGGGTCTGGTCCCGGTCCTGGCATCGCATGATGGTAGCGTTGGATCGCTCTTCGTTGCCTATTCGGCCTACAATGCATCGCCCGCAGGGTTTGGCGGGCTATCCGGTTCACTCTATGACGCTTGCACAACGCATCGAACGTGATCTGATCCGCCTGCTGGCCAAGCGCGAGCCGCTGCCGTTCAAGCTGTCGCTTTCGGGGATCGCCAAGCAGTTCAGCGTGAGCCCGATGCCGGTGCGGACCGCGGTGCAGTCGCTGGTGGACCAGGGCGTGCTGATCAAGGGCGAGGCGGGCCGGCTGAGTGTCGATGAGCAGAACCTGCCCGAGCTCGGCGACCTCCCCGCGGACGAGGCCGACGAGCAGGAAGCGAGCATCCACGACCGGCTGGTCGACGAGATCATCCGCCGGGGGCTGACGCAGGACGAGCATTATCTCCGGGAGTCGGCGACGGCCGAGCAATACGGCGTCGGTCGCACGGTGGTCCGGCGGATCTTCAGCGAGTTGGCCGGGCGCGGTTTGTTGACGCACGTGCCGCGGTGTGGCTGGGAGGTGCGACCGTACCGCGAAAAGGACACGATCGACTACCTCGCGGTGCGGGAGTTGCTTGAGCGTCAGGCGCTGGAGCAGGCCTTCGACAAGCTGGACCACGACGTGCTCAGAGAGATCAGGGACGGTAACCAACCCAGCGGGCCCGGTCGGCCGGCGACACTGGACAACCGCATGCACGCGTACTGGATCGGGCTCTGCGGCAACCGATACATCGAGGCGTTCTTCGAGCGTGAGGGCGCGTACTACGCGACCGTGTTCGACTACGCAGGCCTGGAGCCGGACGCCTCGGATTCCATGGTCCGCCAGCACCGCGCGGTGCTCGACGCCCTGCTCGAGCGGGACCTGCCCAAGGCCCTGGACGCCCTGTCCGGGCATATCCAGGCCCAGCGTGAGAGCGTGTCGGGGATGATTGACCACCAGAAAAAGAATACCCGCACAGATTGACATTGCGTCCAATATCAATATAATGCTCCGCCACCCTTAACACGGAGACATCCCATGGCAGCCAGCAATTGGCGCGGCGTCTTCCCCGCCGCCTGCACCCAGTTCAACGAAGACGAATCGCTCAACATCCCCGAGACGCTCAAGCACGTCGAGGCACAGATCGAGTCGGGCATCCACGGCCTGGTCATGCTCGGCACGGTCGGTGAGAACTGCTCGCTGCTTTACGACGAGAAGATCGAGATCCTCAAGGCGACCGTCGAGCACGTGAATGGTCGAATCCCTGTGCTGACCGGTGTCGCTGAGTACACCACCGCGTTGGCCTGCCAGTTCGCGAAGGACGCGGAAGCGGCTGGCGTGGACGGGCACATGGTCTTGCCCGCGATGGTCTACAAGTCTGACCCGCGTGAAACGATTGCACACTTCAAGGCTGTCGCCGCCGCGACCTCGCTGCCGATCATGCTCTACAACAACCCGGTGTCCTACGGCATCGACATCAAGCCGGAAACATTTGCAGGCTTGGCCGACGTCGAGAATATCGTCGCGATCAAAGAAGCGAGCGAAGACACCCGCCGGATCACCGAGCTGCGCAACGCCTGCGGCGACCGCTTCACGCTGTTCTGCGGCGTGGATGATGTGTTCCTCGAATCTTATGCACTCGGTGCCGAGGGCTGGGTCAGCGGCCTGGTCAACGCCTTCCCGGCGGAGAACGCGCTGATCTGGGACCTGTGCGAAGAAGGCAAGTGGGAAGAAGCCCGCGAGGTCTACCGCTGGTACTCGCCGCTCTTGAATCTGGACACGATGCCCAAGCTGGTGCAGTACATCAAGCTCGCCTCGCAGGAGTGTGGCTATGGCACCGAGAAGTGCCGGGCCCCGCGCCTGAACGTCGAAGGCGAGGAACGCGAGTGGGTGCTGGGCGTGATTCGCGACGCGATCAAGAACCGCCCGCAGATCCCGGCCAAGGTGTAACAAACATGTCGGGAGGGCGAGGCTCCCGCCGAGCCGCAGGCTCTCTAGGATGCTCGGCTCAGCAGGAGCTTCGCCCTCCCGTTTCCCTTTTATCGATAGATCAGGAGCTCAAAAATGGCTGGACCCGTACTGATTGCTGGTGAATGGCGCGAGGCTGACGCTTCGAGCACGTTCCAAGCCGTAAACCCCCGCACGACCGAAGCGATCCCCGGTGACTACCCGGTGAGCACCTGGGCGGACCTCGATGCCATGCTTTCGGCCGCGGTCGATGCGTATCGCGTGATGCGACTGCTTCCGGCTGAGACGCTTGCGGCGTTCCTGGATTTATACGCATCCAAGATCGAAGCGAATATCGAAACGCTCGCCGAGGTCGCGGATGAAGAAACCGCGTTGGGCAAGGCCCCTCGCTTCATGAACGGCGAGATCCCCCGCACGATCAACCAGCTCCAGCAGGCGGCGGCTGCGGCGCGTGATGGTTCGTGGGCCTCGCCGACGATCGACACCGGCACGGGTCTGCGCAGCATGATGCGTCCGCTGGGCGTGGTCTGCGTGTTCGGCCCGAACAACTTCCCGTTCGCTTACAACGGCGTGGCGGGCGGCGATTTTGCGGCGGCCATTGCTGCCGGCAACCCCGTGATTGCCAAGGGCCACCCCTCGCACCCGAAAACCTCGCAGATGCTCGCCGAGTTGGCGCTGGAAGCGGTCAAGGAAACAGACGGCATGCCGCTCTCGTCGGTCCAGTTCTTCCAGCGCTCCAGCCGGGCCGACGGCGCGAAGCTGATGGCCGACCCACGCAACGCAGCGTTGGGCTTCACCGGCTCCCGCCCCGCGGGCATGGCACTCAAGAAGGCCTGTGATGACAACGGCAAGCTCGCCTATCTGGAAATGTCCTCGATCAACCCGGTCGTGCTGCTGCCCGGCGCACTGGATGAAAAGCTGGACGACATCGTCGAGCAGTTTGTCGGGTCATGCCTGCTGGGCTGCGGCCAGTTCTGCACGAACCCGGGCCTCATTTTGGGGCTCAAGGGCGACGGCATCGAGTCGTTCATCGCCAAGGCTGCCGAGCAGTTCAACGGCAAGGCCGGCGGCACCCTGCTCAATGAAGCGGGCCAGAAGAGTCTTTCGCAGGGTATCGAGGCCATTCAATCCGTCGGCGCCACCTGCGTCACGGAGGGCCAGCCCGGCGATGGCTTCAGCGTTGCGAACACGCTGCTGAAGATCGACGGCGCGGCGTTCCTAAGCGACCCCGAGAAGGTTCAGACCGAGGCGTTTGGCAACAGCTCGCTGGTCGTGATTGCTGACGATGTCGATCAGCTCCTCGCGATCGTCCGCACGCTGGAAGGCAACCTCACCGGCTGCGTGTACAGCGCGACCGATGGCAGCGATGACGAGGCGTACGCCACCATCGAGCCGGACCTGTCCGATCGCGTGGGCCGACTGCTCAACGACAAGATGCCGACCGGCGTTGCCGTTGTTGCTTCGCAGAACCACGGCGGACCTTACCCGGCGACTGGTCACCCCGGCTTCACGGCCGTCGGTTTCCCCGCAACACTGCTGCGGTTCTGCAAGCTCACGAGCTACGACAACGTCCGTGAAGCGCGTCTGCCCGAAGTGCTCCGAGATGCCAACCCGGGTAGCACCTGGCGATGGATCGATGGCGCGTACACGCAGGCGGATGTCGGCGTCGCGGTGGGTTGAGTCATGTCAGGCTGAAACCTGACGATAAACCTTTTAATTCTTAGTAACCAAATTCAAGCACGCATATGAAGATCATCGGTGTCAAGGCGTATCAGGTCGACCTCCCGCTCCACGAGAAGAGCTACAAATGGTCGGGTGGCAAACATGTCGAAGTGTTCGACTCGACCGTGGTTGAGCTGATCACTGATGAGGGGGTGAGCGGGTACGGCGAGTCGTGCCCGCTTGGGCCGGCCTATCTGCCGTCGTACGCGCTGGGTGTGCGTGCGGGGATCGAAGAGCTCGCGCCGACGCTCATCGGCCTGGACCCAACGAATATCCTGCACGTCAACCGCGTGATGGATCACGCGCTCAAGGGCCATCCTTACGTGAAGTCGCCGATCGACGTCGCCTGCTGGGACATCCTGGGCAAGGTCTCGGGTCAGCCGATCTGCACGCTGATGGGCGGTCGGTTTGGTGAGGACTTCGTGCTCTACCGCGCAATCTCGCAGCAGGCCCCCGCAGACATGGCGGCCAATGTCGCGGGCTACCGGGCGGAGGGATACACGCGTTATCAACTCAAGGTGGGCGGTGACCCGGATGTCGATATCGAACGTATTCATGCCGTCGCCGCGGAGATGCAGCCGGGCGAGAAGCTCGTTGCCGATGCGAACACGGGTTGGCTGCGTCATGAAGCAATGCGTGTTGTGGATGCGTGCAAGGATGTGGATGTCTACATCGAGCAGCCCTGCCTGACGTACGACGAATGCCTGTCGATCCGTCGGCACACGAACCGCCCATTCGTGATGGACGAGTGCGTCGATGATGTTCAGATGCTCTGCAAGGGTCTGGCGGACCTCGCGTTCGATGTTGTGAACCTGAAGATTAGCAAGCTGGGCGGCCTGACCAAGGCCAAGCAGGCTCGCGATCTGTGTGTTAGCCATGGCATCGCGATGACGTTGGAAGACACCTGGGGCGGTGATTTTGTCACCGCGGCAATCGCGCACTTCGCGCATAGCTGCCCGCGCGAGTTGCAGTTCACCTCGACCGACTTCAACAGCTACGGCCCGGTGGTGATGGCGGATGATGCGCCGCAGCGTCAGGGTGGCCGGATGGCCGCGCCGACCACGCCGGGGCTGGGCTGCACGCCGAACATCGATGTGTTGGGCAAGCCCGTGATCGATGTCAAATAAACGCGAGGCGACGCGATGCCCGAGAGCGAACCGCCCAAGACCCTGCGCGTGATCGACTCGCACACCGGTGGCGAGCCGACGCGTGTCGTTGTTGTCGGGGCGCCGAATCTTGGCGGCGGATCAATGGCCGAGCGCCTTGCGGTGTTGCGTGACCAGCACGACTGGGTTCGCCGGGCGTGTGTGCTTGAGCCGAGGGGCAACGAGGTGATCGTTGGTGCGCTGTTGTGCGAGCCGGTGTCCCCGGATGCGGCGGCGGGTGTGATCTTCTTCAATAACGTCGGCTACCTGCACATGTGTGGACACGGGACGATCGGTCTGGCGGTGACGCTCGCGCACATGGGCATGGTCACGCCGGGTGTGCATACGATCGAGACGCCTGTCGGTGATGTGCAGGTACGCCTGCACGACGACGGCCACGCCGCGAGTATCAACAACGTCCCGAGCTACCGTTCTCGCAAGGACGTTCCGATTGAGATCCCCGGGCACGGCACCGTCCACGGCGATATCGCCTGGGGTGGCAACTGGTTTTTTCTCTGCCACGACCACGGCCTGGCTGTCGGACCAGACAACATCGACGCCCTGTCCTCACTTGCGAAACGTATCCGTCAACAACTTGACGACCAACACATCACAGGCGAAGACGATGGCCTCATCGATCACATCGAGCTCTTTGGTCCGCCGAGTGATCCCGCGGTGGCCGACGGTCGAAACTTCACCCTTTGTCCTGGCGGCGCCTACGACCGCTCGCCCTGCGGTACCGGCACCAGCGCGACGATCGCCTGCCTAGCGGCCGACGGTAAGCTCAACGAAGGCGAGACCTGGCGGCAAGAAAGCGTCATCGGCAGCGTGTTTGAAGCGAGCTACAAGCGCCTCGACGAAAGCCGGATCGCTCCGACGGTCACCGGCTCGGCGTACATCACCGCCGACTCGACCCTCTTGATCGATCCGGTCGACCCGTTCGGTCATGGCTTTTCAAACTGATTACTTCGCGAGTTGGCGGAGTTCTTTGATGACGCGCTCGCAGTGCGGCACGTAGCGTTCGCCGTATCGCTTGGCGTTTTGCAGCATCGTGATAAGCCAGTAGACCCGGCTGCGGTGTTGGTAGCCGGGGTCGATCTTGTGGATCTGCGAATAGGTCTTGAAGAATGTCTTGCCCGCTGTGCCGAAGAGCTGGAGGTAGGCCAGTTCGTATTCGGGGTCGGCGTAGCTGGCCTGGCCATCGATGAAGGCAAGGATGCGCGGCTCGTCGGGGTGCGCATCGTTGAGCATGATGTTGTTCGCCCACAGGTCGCCATGGATCAGCGTCGGCAGGGGCTTGTGGTCCAGCCAGCGATCGAGGTAGCGGACGACGTGGTCGAGGACCTCTCGGCTCGAGGAAGGCATCAGTCCTCGCGCGGCTTCGACGGTTCGCTCAACGGTCGGGCCGAACAGATCCAGCCAGCTGTCGTGGGTCTGCTCGGGGACGGCGGGGCCGAAGCGGTCGGCCTTGTGACGGTGCAATTCCCCGATCGCCGCGGCGAGTTCTGCCTGGAAGACTTTTTTGCCACGCGACGTCAGGTTCGCCGCTTCGAGGGTCGTGCCGTTGACCTTCTGGAGGATGAGTATCGATCCATCGAAGGCCGGGTCGTCCTCAATACACGCCAGCGGCTCGGGCACGGGGAAATGTGTGTGCTCGTGGTAGAAGCGCAGGGACTGGGCTTCGGCTTTGTAGACGCCCTTTGCTTCGTTGTGATGGATCTTGGCGACGACGGACCCGGGCTCGCGGTCGAGGACGAACTCGAGCACGCGATTAACGCTGCCGCCGTAGAGCCGACGGATATCGACGACGTTGACCAGCGGGTTGACGTGTCTGCGCAGCAGCTCAGTGGCGAGTCGCGGGTGGATGGACACGCCGCGATTGGAACTGCCGCGGTTGTCGTTGATCGTCATAAGCTCCACGCGCAGGGCGGGCTTAACCACGCCCCTCCAGATATATCGCCGCCCTTACACAACAAAACCCGCGCGTCAGCACGGGTTTTGTCTTCATGGAGCTGAGGAGGCTTGAACTCCTGACCTTCGCACTGCCAGTGCGACGCTCTCCCAACTGAGCTACAGCCCCTGTGTTGAGCCGCAAATTATAGAGCCCCGTGCGCGGGTTCGCAAGCGCTTGGGGCGGGTCCTGATCCGAATCAAGCGGGCACAAAATACGGCCTTGCCCCCTGCACCGACCACCATTGAGCGTGGCCAATATGGTATAGTCGCCCCCATGAACAGGAGCGCGACCGACTTGCCTCTACAAGACCAACTTTATGCCTACTTCGAGCTGGACCAGCGGGTCCGGGCGATGCGTTCACGGCTTGACGCCGCGACGCGACGCAGAGATGCCCAGCAGCGAAAGCTTGACCAGCTTAATCAGGCTGCTGGGGAGCTTGACCAGCAGCTCAAGGCCGCCAAGGCCCACGCCGGCACCCTTGAGGGCGAAGCCGATGGCATCGAGTCGCGCATCACCACCCAGCGCGACAAGATGAACAACGTGACGAGCAATAAGGAGTACTCCGCGTTGCTCGTCGAGGTCAACACGCTCAAGGCCGACAAGGCGAAAGTCGACGACGCCCTGCTCGAATCGATGGGCAAGGCCGAGGCACTCGACGCGGAAGCCAAGGGGTTGAGCGAGAAGGTTGAAGAGCAGACCAAGCTTGTTGCCGGCGCGACCAAAGAAGTCGCGGAGGCCGAGAGCGAAGTGGGCGGCAAGCTCGAAGAACTCCAGGTCGAACGTGACGCCGCGGGCGAGCCGCTGAACGCCGACATCCGCAAGATGTTTGACCGCTTGTCGCACACCTACGACGGCGAAGCGATGGCCGAGATCAGCGAGCAGGACCGCCGACGGATGGAGTACACGTGCGGCGGCTGCTTCACCCTGCTGCCCGTCGAATCGGTCAACGCGCTCATCACCAAGCCCGACCAGATCACGGCATGCGGTACCTGCCAGCGCATTCTCTACGTTGGCAGCGATCTTCGCGAGTCGCTCGCCGCGTCCAAGTCCTGAGCCTGAACCCGCAACCATGCAAGCCCTGATCTATATCGACGGCGGCGCGAGAGGCAACCCCGGCCCCGCCGCCGCGGGCGTCTGTATTACGACGCCCGATGGCTCTGAGGCATTGCACGAGGCGGGTTACTGGCTGGGGGAGCTGACCAACAACGAGGCCGAGTACCAGGGCCTGCTGCACGCGCTCAAGGCGGCGCTCGAGTTGGGCTTTGAGTCCGTCCACGTCCGCAGCGACTCAGAGCTCATGGTCAAGCAGATCAAGGGTGAGTACCGCGTGAAGGCGGCGAACCTTAAGCCGCTCTATGTCGAGGCGCGGGACCGCTTGGCCAAGTTCCCGCAGTGGTCGATCGAGCACGTCCGGCGAGAGAAGAACAAGCGGGCCGACCAACTGGCCAACCTCGCGATGGATGCTCAGCGGGACGTGATCGAGACCACGGCCGGCTCAGAATGATCGCGGGGACGGCCCCGAATTGAAAGCCACGCTTCGTCGTGGCAAACTACCTGTCCGAAACCACGAAATCACCCCCTCAAGGAGGCCTCTATGCCACGCCCCGTCACGCTCTTCACCGGCCAGTGGGCCGACCTGCCGTTCGAAGTTATCTGCCAGAAGGCCGCGTCGTTCGGCTACGACGGCCTGGAGCTCGCCTGCTGGGGCGATCACTTCGATGTCGACCAGGCCGCTAAGTCCGACAAGTACTGCAAGGGCCGGTGGGAGGTCCTCTCCGATCACGGGCTGACGAGCTACGCGATCTCAATGCACCTGGTTGGCCAAGCGATCTGCGACCCCATCGATGAACGCCACAAGTCGATCCTCCCTGATGACGTCTGGGGTAATGGCGACCCGGAAGGTGTCCGTAAGCGCGCCGCCAAGAAGATGGCCAAGAGCGCTAAGGCCTGCCGCCGTTTCCTGAACAACAAGCCCGGCCGGGGTAAGAAGGCGGGCGCTAAGGGCGACGACTTCCCGGGCGTGGTCAACGGCTTTACTGGCAGTTCGATCTGGCATTCCATCTATGCCTTCCCGCCCACCGATCAGGCCTACTGGGACAAGGGCTACAAGGACTTCGCCAAGCGTTTCACCCCGATACTCAATGCGTTCGACAAGGAAGACATCAACTTCGCGCTGGAGGTCCACCCGACCGAGATCGCGTTTGATATCGTCTCTGCACAGCGCGCGATCGACGCGGTCAAGGGCCACAAGCGATTCGGCTTTAACTACGACCCCTCGCACCTGGGCTATCAGGGCGTGGACTACGTCAAATTCATCTACAACTTCGGCAATCGTATCTACCACGCGCACATGAAGGATGCCTGGTGGGGCCACGGCGACGGCAGTGTCGGCGTCTTTGGCGGGCACACCACCTTCGCCGACCCCCGCCGATTCTGGGACTTCCGCTCGCTGGGCCACGGCGATATCAACTTCGAAGAGATCATCGTCGCCCTTAATGATGTCAGCTATTCTGGGCCGTTGTCCGTGGAATGGGAAGACAGCCGGATGGATCGCGAGCACGGCGCAGCCGAGGCCTGCGACTTCACCCGCAGCGTGGACTTCCCGTCCAGCGGCCTGGACTTCGACGCCCAGTTCGACAACTGATACCGGCCTGACCGGACAAGCACGTGATGCAAGCCCGCGATTGACGGTCGCGGGCTTGTTTTTTGCATGGATGGTGTAGCGGGAATCACTGCCGTCGGCGATAATACGCTTATGAACCTTCTCGCGTCACTCCAGATCGTGCTCGCTCAGGCCGCCCCTGCTTCGCAGAACGCAACGGCGTCGAGCGGCGATACCCAGTGGATGGTCTGGGCGATCATCGCGTTTGGCGTTGCGATCACGCTGCTGGTGCTCGAAGCGTTTTTGCCGTCGGGTGGCGTGCTTGGCATCCTCGCGGGACTGGTCGCGCTGGCGGGCATTGTGATGTTCTTCCGCTTCGACACGATGTGGGGGATGGTGTCGATGTGCGTCGCGCTGCTGGCCACGCCGTTCATCGTCGCGGCGATGCTCTGGATCTGGCCGAACACGCCGATCGGCCGGGCGTTGACGCTTGAGGACGAGCAGGAACTCAACAACCAGCAGGGGCTGCCCAACGAAGCGGAAGGCGGGATCGCGGTCGGGCTCGAGGGAGAGGCGCTGACGGACCTTCGCCCGGTGGGGGCCTGCCGGCTCGGGAGCAGTCGCATCGATTGCATCGCTCAGTCGGGTGTGATTGAGAAGGGGGCACCGGTGAAGGTGATCGGCGTGGAAGGAACGAGCATCAAGGTAAAGCCGATCTGATCCTTCGTAGCGGCGCGGGCAAGAAGTCTTAGCCCGCCAGTGCTTCGACGCGCTGCTGGGGGGAGAGCATCTTGGAGACGCGGACGCCGAAGTTTTCGCCGACCTTGATCGCCTCGCCGGTCCCGACCTGCTTGTTGTTGATCAGGATTTCCAGCGGCTCCTCGGCTTCTTTGGTCAGTTCCACAATCGAGCCGGGGCCAAAGCCCAGAACGGTTTCGAGGGGGATCCGCTGGGACCCCACGGTCACGATCAGCGGGACTTTGAGCTTGAGGATGGTATCGACGTCGGTGGCCATGCCCGTGTTATCGGCGCGCTCGGTGTTTGGGCGTTAACAACGGCCAAGTCGGGTCAATGGCCCTCAATCACGGACGAAAGCGGCCTCGGCGACATCCACGGCCTTGGCCAGCGCGGCGGCCTTATTCACCGTCTCTTCGTGCTCTAGCTGCGGGTCCGAGTCGGCGACGATACCCGCCCCGGCTTGGATATCCACCTGCCAGGTCCCTTGGCTCTCGCCGGGCATCACGACCATCGTCCGTAGCGCGATCGCCATGTCCATGTTCCCTGCGAAGTCCGCGCAGCCGACCGCCCCGGCGTAGGGCCCCCGCTTGACCGGCTCGAGCTCGTCGATGATCTGCATCGCCCGCACCTTCGGAGCCCCGCTCACCGTGCCGACGGGCAGCGTGTGCCGCAGCGCGTCCCAGCAGGTCATCCCCTCCCGCAGCGTGCCGGTCACCGTCGAGCTCAGGTGCATCACGTGGCTGTACCGCTCGACAATGAGGACCTCGGGAAGATCGATTGATCCCGGCTGGGCGACGCGGCCGACGTCGTTTCGACCCAGGTCAACAAGCATGACGTGCTCGGCCACATCCTTCGGGTCTTCGCACAGTTCCGCTTCGAGCGCGTCGTCCTCGTCCGGCGTGACGCCGCGTTTGCGTGTCCCCGCCAGCGGGCGGTTGACCACCTGCCCGTCCTTGACCCGGCAGAGGATCTCCGGGCTCGAAGCGACGAGCATCCCGCCGTCAATCTGCAGATAAAACATGTACGGCGAGGGATTGATCACTCGCAGTGCCCGGTAGATATCGAACGGGTCGGCCTTGGTTTGCACGCGGAACCGCTGGCTGGGTACGACCTGGAAGATGTCGCCAGCACTGATGTATTCCTTGGCTTTCAAGACCGCTTGCTGGTACCCGCCTTCGCCCATGCTCGAGTCGCGGAGCGCTCGGGGTGGCGAAGCGAGATCGATGTGGCCGGGCGCAAGTACGCCATCGTTGGCCGAGTTGGGCGGCGGCGTGGTGAGGCGATCGACCAGTTGGTCGAGTTTATCATTGGCAGCTTGATAGGCCTTGCCCGGATCGTCGCCCGGGTGGACCCGCACGTGCGTGATGGCGAGGACCGATTTCTGCACGTGGTCGAAAGCAACGACGTCGTCGTACAGCTGCATGTGCATGTCGGGCAGGTCGCGATCGTCGGTCGGCGGATCGGGGAGCTGGTCGCCCTCGAGGTAACGGACGGCGTCGTAGCCCGCGTGGCCGACCCACCCGCCGGTGAAATCGGGCAGGCCTTGGACCTCGGCGAGCTCGAAGTCATCGGTGAGCTTTTGCATCTCAGACAACGGATCATCGCTGGTGTAGGTCTTGCTGTTGGCCTGGGCGCGGTGGTCCCGAAGTTCGATGGCGTTGCCTCGAGCGATGACTTCGACGGCGGGCTGGGCGCCGACGTAGCTATAGCGTGCAGCGCGGTCGCCGCCCTCGACGGATTCGAGCAGGAAGCTGGGTGCCATCCGGTCGTCCCCGCTGACTAGCCGCCGGTAGACGAGCACGGGGGTCAGCGCATCGCCGAAGAGTCGGCGGTAGACGGGGATGAGCAGCGGGCGTTGGGCCTGTGCCGCGAGGGCTTGGAAGGTGTCGGCGTCGGGGATGGCGTGCATGGCGGATCAGCGGGAAGGGGTGTCGGCGAGTCGAAAAAACGAAAGAACAACGGGCTCAGGCTTGCCAGCCCCACCACCATCGGCCAATCTGTCGTGTAAATCGTTGCATAGCTGAATATCCATCCCGGCAATCGCCGACAAGCTATGTTATACCCGATCGGCGCATCGGCTAGCACAGGCAAACCTCCATGAACGCGGACACCTTCTTCAACCACCACGGCATCGACGCGAACCCCTTCGCCGCCGAAGAAGCTCGCCTGGACCCGATCTTCGACCGCCTACCCGGCGGCGCGACCGACCACCCGGACTTCGGCAAGATCATGGGCCGGGTCGATCAGCCCGCCACCGCCGTGGTCTTCGGCGAGAAGGGCAGCGGCAAGACCGCGATCAGGCTGATGCTCGGCCGAAAGATCAACGAGCACAACAAGCAATCAGACAGCCAGCCCGTCCTCGTCGTTGCGTACGACGACTTGAATCCGGTGCTCGACAAGCTGCTCTCGGCCAAGCGGCAGAAGGCCGACGCGATGCTCAAAGAGTTCAGGCTCGAAGATCACCAGGACGCGATCCTCGCGCGGGCGATCACGAAGCTGGTCACGGGGATGCTCGGCGAGAAGGACCACACGGCCGAGCCGGTGCCGAAGATCGATATGTCCCGTCGCGCAGTGAAGAAGCTGCCCAGGCAGACTCGCGTCGACCTGGCGGTGCTCGCGGCGCTGTACGACGAGCCTGCCAGCGGCACCGCCCTGCCACGTTTTGAAAAAATCAGGCGCAAGCTCCGCATCGGCTGGTACCTGCCGCAGTGGTGGGTGTTGACCAAAGCAATCGTGTACTCGGCTGCGACCGCCGTCCTGTATGTCATGCAGCGTATGATGGAGGACGATCCGGCGTGGCTGCTGCCCGCATTGATCTTCGCTGCGGTTTGCTCGGTCGTGGCCTGGGGCTATTTCTTCTACAAGCAGATCAAGCTATGGCGGATCGCCCGCCGCGCGATCCACGAGATGCCCGCGGTCAAGCGAGGCTCGGATGTGCTCCGAAAGATGCTCGAGCAGTTGAGGTCCAGTCAGTTGGGCAGCCAGCCGATCCCAAGGCCGCTGCGTAGCGGCGCTACCCTCGGCGATACGCGCTATCAGCTGACCCGCCGGTTCGTATCCGCCATCAGCGAGATGGGATTTGCGGGCATGGTCGTTTTTGTTGACCGCCTGGACGAGCCCACGCTGGTGCACGGCGATCCGGACAAGATGAAGGCGGTAGCCTGGCCGATGTTCGACAACAAGTTCCTGAAGCAGGAACAGGTCGGTTTAAAGTTGCTTCTGCCCCTGGAGCTCCGCTATGAGTTGGGGCGTGAGTCGGCCACCTTCTTCCAGGAGGCGCGGCTGGATAAGCAAAACTTGATCGACGAGCTGACCTGGTCGGGCGCGACGCTCTATGACCTCTGCAACAAACGGCTCTCGGCCTGCCACACCGGCGAGGGCGAGGTAGCGACGCTGCGTTCGATTTTTGCTGAGGATGTCAGCCGCGAGATGTTGCTGGACGCGTTGGATCAGATGCATCAGCCTCGTGATGCGTTCAAGTTTTTGTACGCGGCGATCCAGGAGCACTGCCGATTGGTGGCCGATGACGAGAAAAATTTCAAAATTGCTCGTCTGACGCTCGATACGGTCCGGCGAGACCAGGCCAAGCGCGTTCAGGAACTTTACCGCGGTCGCGGCCCTGCCTGAGCCCCAGTCCCATGTTTTATTTGGACCATCGTTTCCGCCCCGCCTAAATGCTGGGCGGCTATTTGCGATTGCACAAAAATTAGGCAAGTCAATTTCTGTAAGGTCTTCCGAAGGCTCGCGTCATTGCCCTCAATGTGAGAGATTACGCTTGTTTTTGGCCGCACGGCCCGCCTTTTGACGATAAACTATCTATGCTAATTCCCGGTACAAGCCTTGCACTGAGAGTCAGTGATGGCAAGTGCCAGTTTGATCCAGACTTCCCACCCCTCCAAAGGAGCCTAGTCTTGAAGAGTTCGACACTCACCCGTTTGTTCTCCACCGCAGCCGTTGTCGGTGTCCTTGCGACGCCGGCCCTCGCCGACAATCACGGCGAAGAAGGCATCTTCATCCCCGGTGCTTCCGCTGAAGTCACCTTGGATTACGTCACCCAGTACTTCTTCCGTGGCTACGAGCAGCTCGACGCTGACCAGGGCGTTGTCCTGCAGCCGGGCGCTTCATTCACCATCGACGTGGTCGAAGACGTGACCGCCACCGTCGGTACCTGGGGCTCGATCCACAGCGACACCCCCGGTGCGGGCTCCAACCCGACCAGCTGGTACGAGCAGGATGTCTACGCAAGCCTCGACGCCACCATCGGCGACTTCTCGGCTGGCGTTGGCGTTACCTACTACACCTACCCCAGCAACGCTGCAAACATCGACATCACCGAGCTGAACCTCAGCCTCGGCTACGACGACTCGGAACTGCTGGGCGACTTCGCCTTCGCTCCGTACGTCGCCGTTGCAGTTGAAATGCACAACACCGCTGCTGGTGACGAAAATGCATACCTCGAGCTCGGTGGCGAATTCGCCCTCCCGACCGAAGGTACCGCGATCGAAGCATGGTCTTGGTCCGTCCCCTTCGCGGTCGGCCTGTCCATCGACAACTACTACACCGACGCTTCGGGTGAAGACGAGTTCTTCGGCTTCGCAAGCATCGGCCTGGTTGGCTCCATCCCGCTGAGCGAACTCATCGGTACCGATGAGTACGTCGGCGCTTGGGACCTGTCCGTCGGCGTCACGCTGCTTCTTCTGAACAGCGACGTTGCTCTGACCGACAATGCCGCTGACACCAGCGACAACTTCCAGGTTTACGGCACCGTCGGCATCAGCCGCAGCTGGTAAGTCTGGTGCTGGCTTCGGCCAGCAACCGCCGGCCGCCCCTTAGTTCTTATGAGCTAGCCGGCAACATGCGTTTCCTACAAAAACCCGCACACTTCGGTGTGCGGGTTTTTCAATGCGCGGGTTGTGTTGCTGGGGCCGATGGCCGTCGGTTACATCGCGATCTGATCGAGCGATTCGAGCAGCATGGCGATGTCATCGTCGGTGTTGAACGCCCCGGGAC
>Ga0213866_10001609_pt1 | contig 16588 bp, 8 predicted proteins | sample PICome_11_FD_160079 | JGI IMG/M metagenome (GOLD analysis project Ga0213866, IMG submission 160079) | Coastal seawater microbial communities near Pivers Island, North Carolina, United States - PICO284 | ecosystem: Environmental > Aquatic > Marine > Coastal | place: USA: North Carolina...
CACGCTCCTCACCTTCATTAGAATACAAAAAGAACTTACGGGACACGGGATCCACGACACATCGGGTCAGGTACTCGTCTTGCATGGGGTTCGTTTGATTACCTAGGTATTATACGATGGTCAGGGGTCCTTGTCAAGGTTTACAGAACCCATTTTGTCCTCTGGACTCCTCCACTTGGTTTCACGACGATCATAGTCCCATCCACCAATCAGATAATATTCATTGTTACCTGGATAGTCCTCAGGACTGTCTCCTTCATACACGACATGGAGTTTTTCTTCGTGATCTAATGGGTTAATGTAACGTGCTGCCCAAATTTCATAATAGCAATGAATATTTGCCCCAGTACCAGATTTAATTTTTACGATCTTACCCCACTCAATACCTTCAACAATAAGATCTTGAGAATATCCAATTTGAGTGAGAGTTACGGTAATGGTTTCTGGATCAACAATTCCATCCCAATATTCAGGAAGTTCAATCTTATTGGAATCTTTTAAAGTTCCACGAACATAAATGCCTGCCTCTGGACCTTCAGCAATTACGTGACGGATTCTTTTCTTATCATCTTTGAAGTGTGGAATATCAAATGCACCACCAATAGTCTTTGCTGATGTGGCACTACCATTAAAGATAGGTGCCGTCATCGATGTGGAACTTGTGATAGTTCCAGTGATATTGATTAATCCGTCTCCAATGACAGAAGTGTTTACTTTTAGACTATCAATCTGTGCTGTTGCATGATACCAAGGTGGACATGCCTCCTCTGGATATGTAGCTTCATCCTTATTTCCTTTAAAAATATAATCATATCTTGGAGAACCTTGCCCCCAAGTAGGAAGATCACTACAATTTTTTTGTGGTTGAATCTCTCTTTGTACAAATTCTCCTGCCATGATCAACCTCCAGATTGTAAGTATTGTGAATTGTCACCTGGATAATCGGCGGGTGACTCACCTTCATACTCTGCGATATTTCTTTCGCAGTCTTGTCTCTCTCCGTAGATATGATAGAAACAATTGATTGGCATACCTCCCATTGCTTGAAGATATACTTTCTTCTCATCAATTCTCTTTACAATTACATCTTGATGAGCACCAATTGGAGTTAGATTGACTGTAATGGTAGTCCAGTCAACCAGATCCTTCCAGTATGATGGCAACACAATCTCAGTTTTGTTTGTTACTCTACCTCTACAATACACATCAGCACTTGGTGCTTCTGGTGCAACATAACGAAGTCTCCATCCCTCTTTTGATGGGTGTTTAATATCAAAGTCTTTCTTTGCAGCAAGAACATGACCACCACAGTTGGAAAATACATGTCCCTGAGCATAAACATGAAGACCTGCATTAACAGTCAGTGCTGAATCCACATTACCCAAGAATGCAGAGGGTCCACTAACAGCAAGAGAGTATGGATTGCTAATAGGGAAACATGCAGCACCAGGAACAATAGGACCAATTAAATTGTCACTATTAGTAAGTGGTGCAATATTTAAAGTTGCATATGGAATAGGAAATGTAGTTGGATTTCCTATCACTACAGGACCTTCAATACCTGCAGAACCATTTACTCTAGTAACACCCTCACCAATAGCAGGGAAGATACCAGTTCCTACTTTTATTTGACCGCCAAAATTGGCGTCGTCCATGTTGAATGTCATTTTACCCCTTAAACTTGATTTTGTTGTTGTTGATATCTTTGACCACCAACTTTGGAGTCTTTAACTGCAACTGCATCACTTACACCTGAAATAATATTTCCATATAAATTAAGACCAGCATTTCCAATTGCCTCAGTAATACCAGATGATATCATCTTGGTATTATTTTTTGAGTTCATGATAATTTTCTTTGCTTCACCACTAATGTTTTCACTAGCAGTGAGTTTGATATTGCCTTCAGCAGTATCTTCACCAACAGCAACTAACTCAATGTCATTTGCTTGTAATCTTATTTTACCATTAGTGGCAATAATGTCAATATTGCCATTCTTGGCATTAATCATCACAGTGTCTTGAGTTTTCTCCCTATTACTTCCACATTCAACTTGAAAGTTTCCAGGACCCATGAAGGTTGTCCACCCAGGTCTTTGTCCATCCTTATCCATGGACATAAAGTGTTCACCATCAGATGCCTTTAGCATGATATCTGATGTTACATCAGAGTTGTGATGAATCTGACCAAAAGAAACTGATCCATGATTATTACCGTAACGAATGGCAGTATAATTTTTCTTTAAATTATTACCTCCATCCTTATCACCACTATTTCTTGTAGTTGGCATCTTTAATACTTAGAGTATGAACTATTTAACACCTCAGATGAGATTATCTGGAGTGTTAGGGATGTTAAGAGTAGGATCATTTCTACTTACCTCAGTTCCTGTTCTAAGGATTGCAGATGCTCTCGTAGTCTGACGATTCAGGATACTTTCTTGCAGTGTTGCATAAACAGGGACAAGTTCTCCAATAGTTTCAGATATGCCAGCATAAAGATTACCATCTTTTGCAAATACCTGACCATAATATGGTTTTCCATTAACATATCCCGTCAATCTGAGACCAGGAATATCAACAACCTGCAGAACAGAATCATCTGACAGAATCTTCTCAGGAACAACAACAACTTCAAATACAGGTCTCCCTCTAAATCCTAAACCAGTGTTAGATGTTGGATAGATGTTTGGATACTCTGTAAATCCATAGAATGGTCCAGGTGCAGGAACAACAGTCTGTCCAGAAGCAGCTCCTCCTGAAGGAATAAGAGGAATCAAAACTCCAGTATCATCAGCAACTCCGATTTGACCAGGTAAATCAGTGACTTGAAGGATTTGTGTCTCAGAGTTACCTATGATATCAAATCCATCAAAACCCCTATCAGGATCACCATTTCCTGGATCTCCATCTCCCCCACTTGGTGGTGGTATTGCTGGAGTATCACCAATAGGAACACCTATAATTCTTCCAAATGGATCTAATTCTGGTTCAAGTTCAAATGGTTCTCCAGTAGGTGGATCAACAATAATTCTATCTCCAGGAGTGTATCCAATACCAGTTGCAGTTGGCACAATACTAACAAGTTTAAGTGTTACAGGGATTCCTCCTTCAGTAGGATCCACTCCACGATTAGGTGGATATGAATTTCCTGGTTCCTCAACAAGAACTGCAGTAACAATTCCAACACCTGCAATTTCTTTTGGACAAGGTGGTGGAAGTATAATAGCAGAAGCACCAACTGGATTATTCAACCACGATTGACTCTCTGAACTTACAATTGTGACATCCTTAGTAATTCTAAGTGCAACTCCAGATGGATTATTATTAAAAATATCTTTATTGGTTGGAATATTCGTTAGTTGAATCTCCACATCATAAGTTCCACGATTTAATTCAACGAACCTGGGTTTAGGTTCTCCTCTAAATGATCTTACCTCATTAACCTCTACTCCATTAATAAGAAGTTTAGCAATATTATCTGCTTGGAATGCAATATCATATCTTCCATTTTCTGGGAAATTTACACCAGTCCATTTAAGAGTAAATGTTCCAACAATAGATGGATTGTCACTATCAAGAGGTGGTGTGTATGGAGAGACACTAGCCTTATTCATAAAGTCACTCCATGCAGGGTGATTGAAGTGGAAAAGTGTAGGACCATCGTAACTTACTGCACCTACTTTTTTTCCACTTTCAACTCCACCTTTAGCAGTGGACTCAGCAGTGACTTTAATAGTTTTGGTTACTGAATTTTTCTCACCTCTTTGATTCCAAACAGATCCTCCGACAGCAATACTATCAACGGCAACACCATACTTATTAGGATTATCATCCCATTTTAATCTAAGGGTAATCTCACCAGATCCTTTGTAGTTAATTTTTCTACCATCTGAGGAGAACTTTGCATCAACAGTTGAACTGACAATACTAAAAGTTGAGTTGATGTCATCACCATGACCATCTTTCATCTTAACATCATTACCACTAACGGTATAACCACCCTTTCCGATTACTTCTTGAGTATCATTAACATTTACTTTAATAGTTTTTCTATCACTACCTTTTTCACCTCTTTGTCTAGTTGTCCAACTGACTCTTTCACCATTACCAACTTTTAAAGTTCCAACAGAAAGTCCAGCAGTTTTTGGGTTATCATTCCATTCAAATCTTAAAGAGACATCACCACTTCCTTTGACAATCATCTGAGTTCCATTACTATTAAACTTTGCACTAACACCTGGTGATGTTGACTCAATTGTTAGTTTTGCATTCTCATCAAATCCATTACTAATATCATCATCAAATTCAATTACTTTGCCATTATTTCTTACTCTTCTACCTGCTGTAGAGGATTCACCTTCAGTTCTAATAGCATATGATTTCTCACCACTAACAGTTTTAGTGGAACCTTGATTCAATCCTCTATATTCTACTGTTAGTTCTGCTGGAGTCGGAGGAGCTTCTTTCAGTGGTTTTATCCAACTCTTGGTATTAAAAACTTCTCTCGTAACCTTCTTTCTCTTTCTTTGATCTTGGTTTACTACTTCTACAGTTACATCATGAGTTCCCTCTGTAACTTTTTGTTTTACAATCTCAGGGGATGGATTACTAAATCCCTTGAGTTTATAAACTTCTTGACCATCAACTAGAATTCTTCCAAAGTTATCTGCAGCACCTTTAAATCCATAGAATCCAGTGTAAGGGAAATCAACTTGCCAAGTGTTGGAATAAGTGATTCCTCCACCACCATCACTATTTGGAGTAGATAATGGAGGTAATGGAGAAGATGCAAAACGATTCATAAACTTAGACCAAGTTTTTGTACCGTCAGGACGCTGGTGAGTGACTGGCCACCAACTTTCAGATCCACCAGAGAATCTAGTTGTCCAAGTAGGACTCTCAGGACATCTACCCTCTACTCTTGGTCTTGGTTCTTGTGGAATAGGAGGGAGAGGTGCCTCAATTGTAAAAGCAGCACCCATTGGATTTTCATACCAAGTTCTACCAGATATTCTTGGTTCCTCAGCTGACTTAGCTTTGATATCAATCGCAAGTGCCATTGGGTTGATACCCTTGACCTTTGATTTCTGTTGATTTGTTATTTTAGTAATGGTGAGATCTGCATTCTCATCAAATCCATTACTAATGTTATCATCATACTCAATTGTTTGTCCTTTATTTTTGATTCTAGAACCAGTGTCTCTGTTTGAATTGAATGTCTGAACAAGATACTCTCTACCAGCTTCAAAAAATGCTGATCCATTAATGGTCTCTTTTTCTTTCAGTGATCTTCCATCTTGACTTCTTCTTAATTCAACAGAGTCTTTATCACCTTTTCCAATTTTAATTTTGGATGCAAAGGATCCAGAATTTCCTGGATCATCATCTGTCCTCAGTCTGAAATGAATTTCTGCGGATCCAGATCCTTCAACCTTCAAGTAGTTTTGACCACCTCTTTCAATAAAACGAGCAGTAACATCAGGACCACCTGCTCTTCCATCTTTATCAAATGAAAATACTCCACCAGGTATTTGTGTTAACTCAGTTCTAATTCTATACTTTCCTTTCTTAAAGAATCTGGTATAAGTTTGTTTGTTCATACCATTTTCAATAATTACTTCATCACCACCTTTCTCAATATCTTTTAGTCCATTACCAATTCCAATTGCACCGGTACCCTCACGATTACCAATGAATATTTTTACACTATCATCAGCATCAACTGTGATCTCATAGTTTCCATCAACAGGAAAATTTACACCCTCCCAACGAATCACATGGGTTCCTGCATAAGGATTTCCTTCTAATGGTCTCTTGGTATCAAAAGGACAAATTCCATTTTCACTAAGGAATCCACTTCTTCCATACACATTTGTTCTCCAAAGTTTTCTGTCTGCTTTGTTTACATAGTCAGCAGTGTTGAAAATACTGTCATAACTTTGAGATTGATTAGAGGTGGATACGGTCTTAGGTGCATTTATAGTAAGAGTTTTTGTATCAGTGCCTTTTTCACCCCTTTGGTCTAAGACTACACCACCAACCTCAATTTTATCTACAGCAACTCCTGCAGTTTTAGGGTTATCATCCCACTCTAATTTTAACTTAATGTTACCAGGACCATCAGTTATTAATCTCTTTCCATCATCAGAGAATCTAGCATTATTTGTGGAGGATACGATTGAAAATGTAGAGTTGATGTCATCACCCTGACCATCCCTCATTTTGACTTGTCTCTTATCACCACTGACTATAAATCCACCTTTTCCAATCACCTCTTTTGAGTCTTCTGCACCCACATTAATTGTTTTTCTATCACTTCCTTTCTCACCTCTTTGTCTAGTTGTCCAACTAACTTTTTGTCCATTTCCAACCTTTAAAGTTCCAACAGAGAGTCCTTTAGTTCTTGGATTGTCATCCCAACTAAATCTCAGAGAAACATCTCCTCTTCCCTTGACGATTAACTGAGTTCCATCACCATTAAATCTAGCAGATACTCCAGGAGATGTTGATTCAATCTTTAATGAAGCATTCTCATCAAATCCATTACTAATATCATCATCAAATTGAATCTCTTTACCATTATTTCTTACTCTTCTACCTGCTGTTCTACTAGCACCCTCAGTTCTAATGGCATACGATTTTTCACCACTAACAGTTCTAGTGGAACCTTGATTCAATCCATGATAGGTAATGGTTAGATCTTGTGGTTGTGGTGGTTTAGGTTTAGGTTTTTCTTTGATTGGAATATTAAAGAGTTCTACTTTAATTTCATGAACACCTTCTTCAATATATCTGGATACGACTTTTGTTGGATCTCCTTTAAACTTTCTCTCTTCTAAAACTAATTCATTATCAATAAATATCTTTCCGATGTTATCTGCCATTCCGCGGAACTTGTAGTCTCCGCTAATTGGAAAGTCTTCTTCCCATACAAAAGTAGCTACACGACCGGCATAGTCACTACCAGGAACATTAGAAGGTGCAGTTGGAGAAATCGCATAACGATTCATAAAACTGTCTTCAATTACATTTTTCTTTTTAGACGCAGATGGTTTGAAATCTTTATTACTTTCAAACTTATAAGTTAAGTCATTAATAGTATGTCCATTCTGCTTCCTTTCATTACTGGCAGTAAACTTACCTTGAGTTGCTCTGATTTGTAAGTCGTCGTTATCATTTTGAGACTCAACAAAATCAGCAAAAATTACTGTTCCTTTTTTATTTCCTTTAATTTCTTTTGCATTTTTTCCAATGCCAGCAACAAGACCTTGTTCAACTCCTTTTCCTTTATATCTACCACTAGCAACAACTTTATATACAGTGTTCCTTTTTACTTTTCTCTTTACTTTAGTTTTTCTATCATCTTTAAACTCAGGTGCTTTAAATTGAAATTTATGCCCACCGTCTTCTGAGGTAAAGGTAAATTGTAAATCCCTTTCTACCTGGTTTCCTCCTTGAGTGTAAACTTCAAATTCTAATTCTTCAAACTGAGATTCTTTGTTAGGAGGTTGCTTTATTTCAACAGTCTTTCCACCCCATGCCCAGTGCTGAACATCATGCTTCACTTGATCGGTCTTTTCTCTAAAGATAACTTCCAGAGGAGTTTCTTTTCTAGTGTGCCACCAAGGATTTTTAAGTTCTTTTAAAAAATCTTGATACTCTTGAATCTGTCGTGCGATTGGATTATCTTGTAGTGAAGCAAACAAAGTGGGATCCCACTTTCCTACGATCTTTCCATCTGGATCAAAACGATTGCCATATTCAGCCGTAACTCCCCCACCTGGAGGAGTTAAATCATAAAGTTCAAAGTCTTCTTCTTTATCATAATACTCTGTTCTACTGGATATCTCACCAAGTAAAGATCTTAAGACAGCACCACTACCTCTTTTACAGGTATCAAAAATTCTTGCTTGAGGTGGGGTTTTATATCCATATCCACCATCAGTAACAATTGCAGATAGTAGAGATCCATCTGTTCCAAAAACAGGGACAGCATATGCACCAACTCCCCCACCACCACTAATGTAAATCTTACCCTCACACTCATTAGTTCCATCTGTGGCAAGTTTTGTACCACCAGTTCCACCAGAGGTTAATGGAAGTCCTCCCTCTCCACCAACAAAAACACCCTTCCCATTGATGGTTAATGGTTGATTTCCAAGAAGAACTGGTATTCCACCTGTTCCACCAAGAAAAATAGGAGTTCCTCCAACTCCTCCAGACTTAACTGGATTACCACCAGCAGTAAGAGGAACTGTTCCTGCAAGAACTGGTCTTCCACCAGTGCCACCAGTTGTTAATGGAGTTCCACCAGTTGATCCTACTTTGACGGCAGTGTTACCAGAACCTCCTCCTGACCCATTACCACCAGAGACAATAACAGGTTGATTTCCGCCAGGAAATGTAGGAGTTTCTCCTGGTCTAAGTCCTTTAATTCCATCCTGACAAGCAACTTCATCTGGAGTTATGTCTTCAGGACCTAAATTATTTACTTCATTAATTGTTAAATATCTTATTCTATCTCTTGTTTCTAATATAAAAATCGTTCCTGGGTTTTTGGATGCATGTACATTAGCTTCATAAATTGATTGATTAGTAATATATCCCCTCTCGGGATCAACATACCCGACACGGACATTATCTTTTGTTGCAGCACCGAAAATGTTAAACGACATATCTTGTTATATGCATCCCTTCTGGGTAATGGTATTTATTACTGAATATCTAAAGCATCGTCAAGACCAGATCGGTCTCCTGCTCTTGCTCTCTCAAGTTCTGTATCAATATCATCACGAACCACTGTATTAGATGGTGGATCAGGGTTTTGTTCTGGTGGAATATTAGCCAGTGCTCGTTCTTCTGCTACTATCTTTGCAGCATCACTATCAGTAAGTTCAAGATTTCTCTGTGACCTATCTGGTTCTGCAAATCCTGGTGATTCAGTTTCTGTTGGTGCTTCTGGATCTGCATTAATACCTTCTTCAACTGACTTAGTGCTTGGTTTTGCTGGTGGAGCAGTTTGATCTCCACCACTACAGAATGTATAGGTATCAGATTCTGCAGTAGTTGGTTCTAATTCACATCCAAAAATATTTAATTGGAAGTTAGTAAAGTCAAGAGCACCAGTCATGCTTCCCATAACACTATCAATTGTATTGGTAATCTCCGAAGCAAAACCTGTGACTCCAGCCAACATTTCATTAACATCATCAAGATATGCATTAACATTATCTAAAATTGCATTATTAGAAGAGTCAATTTCTGCTTTATTTAAGTTTATAACTTTTGCTACCAATGCCTCTGCAGCACACATCGGAACTCTTGGATTGGTTGGAGCACCTACATTTGGTTCTCCATTCTGTACTGCTTGCTGAACATCATTTAATAATTGTTGTGGATTGATTGCGTCAGTAAGAGCACCAGCAATCTGATCCTTGAGTCCACCAGTCATTTTATTGTACATACACAATAAAAGTTCTGTGATTTGCTGCACCATGTCTTTGAACTGGAATCTAAGACTAGATGGAAGTGCAGCAATAATTGTATTGAATCCCTTGGTCAGTATTTTTAATGCAAACTCTTGAATCTTATCAAAGATTGGTTTCATAAATTTAGAAATTTCTCTAGATGCAAGATTCATTACATCTTGAATGGCATCCAGAGGATTTCTTACTGCATTCGTTATCGCATCAGCATAACTCTGAATTGATTGTAAGATGGTATCAATACGATTCGTAAGATTTTCAATTGCTGTTTGTATACCCTTAAGAGAAGAACTGATAAACTCTTTTGGGTCTGGTTTCATCAGTGCGATCTTCTCCTCGCACTTTGCTTGTCTCTTAGAATCAGCAGCAGTTGTTTGGTGAACACCATCCGCATTTTCATTGGATGCTGTTCCTTCACTTGGTTCTTTTAAAGATAAATCTTCATCAGGTGGAGTCTCTTGAGCAGACCCTGACTTTGGAGTCGTCCCTTCAGAGTATCCACTCTTTGCAAGAACACCAGGTTGAGTATCTGTTACAGTATCTGCGACTGTACTATTCTTTTGTGCAAGAACTGTTTGAGAGTTGTTGCCAAGTATTCCCATGATAACGGGAACTTGTCTCTCTTGTCCATCAAGAAAGAATCCAAACACCATGTTTCCTTGACGGAGGTTTGGTGTTTGACTTGCTCCTGCTTGTCCACCACCTGCGGTGATGGGATACATTACCTGTGCCCAAGGTAACTGATCTGATGGGATAGTTTTTTCACCTTGATCATGAAGACCAATAATTCTTACTTTATATCTTCTACCCCATCCAGGAATACTATTTCTATCCTGATATTTTCCAGGGTTTATGTTATCTCTCCAAGTGGAGTCGTCAGCAATCTGACCGATCCACCACAGGAAAGATCCTCCTAAAAAACCAGGATTAAATAGTGCTCCCGTTCCTTCCATCAGTCGTCATATACCAGGCATTCTGGTTCAGATGGATTTTGATCACAGAACAATTCAAGATAACTGGGATCGTGATGATCACCTGCTTCAATCTCTTTCTTATGATGCTCAACATAGTCTTCTAGGTCATGCAATTCGCCTTCAATATGACGACGCATTTGTGGGGAGACTGTAGGATCTTGAAGGATTTCCTTGTCCTTCTCGATGTGCTTCTCGATACTTTCCATAGTTGATTAGGGTGCGGGTTTTCTTCCGATAGAATCTCTTGATAAATTACATCTTGTGAATGTAGATTTAGCAGTTATTGTATGGCAGATATCAGTTATAATATATAGACCACCATCTTGGTCGTCTGGAGTTTCAGTCCTATTATCACTGAGACCAGGTACATCTAAGTGTATCATATCTCCTGCATGGAGTGCAAAGTTACCAGGGATAACAATGTCTGCCTGGGAGGAGAAGAACTGATTATATCTCATCACTGCTTGGTTTTCAATATCAGAACCCTTAAAGTTTTCTTCTTCTGACTTCTCAATCTGTTGTTTTGAATCTCCAGTAGGAAGAGTTCCTTTATCTAACAAACGATAGGTAGTCCTTGTATAGTCTTCATTCTTGCCTGTCTTATCAAACTCTGGATTTCTAAGGTCTTTTGATAGTGGCAAACCATCCCTACCAGCAGTTTTCAAACTTCCCTCAGTGTCATCTGTTCTTGGATTGATAACTTCATAATAGCAAGTAAACGGATCAAATATAACTTGACGGGTTGTTAATGCACCCATTTTCATTTTTTCTTGTACATTCACATTATCTTTTTTATTATACTTCAATACTTTAAAGTCCTTTCCCTCTGGCATATTTCCACCAGCGGTATCAGGAGTTTCGTTATAAATTGTTTTTGCTTTTGGTTCTTGATCTAGTAAACCATCAATAGACTTAAAGAAGAATCCCTCTGAAGTTTCATAGAAAAAATATCCAGCAGTGCTTCCAAGAGTTTGACTCTCTGATGAAACTGCTTTCTTACAAAGATTATTAATGAAGTAAAATGGTTTCGTTGAGTTTCCTATGGTATTTAAATTATTAATAGTAGGTTCTATTTGAACATCTTTATCACTTTCAAGTTCTTCAGAAACCACAGATGAAATATGATCGGATAGTTTTCCATCAAACCTTCTTTTCACTCTTGTCTTTTCATTCATAATAAACTCTTTTGAAACAAGACTAATGCCCAACATTGACTTCTGAGTTTTGTTATCAATTGGAGTAACCTTATTCACATACAAAGTAACTTCAATTTTATTTTCAGCATTATCCTCAAATGCCAACTCAACTCTTTCTTCTCCTACAAGAGGTAGTCCATCTCTGACACTCTTACCATCAATACTGGCACCACTATCAATAAATGTATAGTTTGCAGTGATAGTGTCACTCATAATACTTTCAGTGTAGGTCAACTGTACAAAACCACCACGCAAGTCCACAGCTTTACCACCAGTATTGCTGTTTACTGTTAGTTTGGTTATATTTCCTGGTTCTGAACCTTTTGATGCTATCTGGACTGACATTCTTTAACTACCTCTTCTTATATTTAACCTTGGAAATCCAAGAACTCAAATGGGTCATGACTAGAACCACCAGACATTCCCATCATACCACCACCAGATGATTGAGGTGACTCTTCTGACATTTGTTGTGGTGGATCTTGAACCACAACTGTTTGCTGTGCTCCCTGTTCATATGGTGCGTAGTCAGACACTCCTGCAATCTGTCCAGAAATCTTTTGAATTTCTTCAGGTGTAGATGCTGCATTAAATCTTGCAAGATTAGTTGCACCTAATGCCTTTGAAGTATTCTCATCAAGTAAAGATTGACCTGGAAGAATCTTGAGCATCTCCTCTCTATTGGAGAGTTTAGTTCCTGCATGAGATCTTCTTGCTTCTTCCTCCTTTTGATTACCCATGAACTCACCAGAACTTAACTTCTTAGCAATCATTCCTCTAAGAATTTCACCACCCTCACCAATTTGTTGACTTGGGTTTAATTGATCTAAATCCCATCTTTCAGCAGTTCCTCCCCATACAGTAGGTCCATAATTATCATGCATCACCCGACCATCTTTATTTGATCCTGCTTCACCATGAGTCATTACATTTTTGATATTAATGTCACTTGAGGACCATCCCCATTCATTAGCAAGTCTAGCAATTTCATTAGTTAAACCTTCTAACTGTGCCTGCTTTGGCCACTGATAATTTCCAGCAGCACCTGCCATAGCAGCGACAGACAATCCAACAGAGTTAGTATTTCTTCTGTAAGTATGATCACTATGTTGATCATAAGGAACTCTGCGATGCATCGTTCCATCACCAGTGAATATTGTATGGTAAGGACCGACAATACTATTATATCCACCAGCAGTCCAGTGCATATAAACTTTCTTTGGTTTTCCTGCGTCAAGTCCAGCAAGATTATCTGGATTCATAAAATCTACTTCACCTTCTTCTCCAGTTGCTGGTCCTGCTGGTATGAATGAACCACCTGCTGCTTCAATTTCTGCTTTAGCACTCTCTTTAGTTACACCTTTAATTTTATCATAGATTGATCTTGCATATTCTTGTCTCTTATCTTGATGAGGGACTCCTGGGCGTTCCCAATTCATCATAAACCAAGTAGCTGCTTGAGCAGGATCGTCTTCTGGGATAGAGGTATTTGTTTTCCAGTGGTTGAATAATGGTTCACTAGTATTAAATTCATGTAACAAATACGCATAGTTAAGATCATCTGTTGCTGGTTCGGAGTTAGCACCTCTATCAGTCAAGAATTTTCTAAACTTCTCCAATCTATCATTAGTCCACTGACCATATCCATATCCAACTCTTCTTGTTCCAGCAGGAATATTATCAATAGCACCATCTTCAAATCCTTTTCCGTTCTCTACATTATCTGGTATCAGTGCAGATTCTAACATTAAATTGCCAACAATACCTGCAGCTGCTGCAGCAGATATATTCATATCAACCATCAGTTTCTTAGCAATAGCAATACCTTTATTGATTCCATTTCCTTGTATTCCACCAGTGCTACTACCAGACCTACTTCTAGAGGCTCTTCTTCCTGATCCTGGTGGTGAAGATGGATCGGAACTCTTTTTATCTTCATCATCAGACTTCTTCATGTCAAAGGTTTTATAGAGTGTATTTGAAAGTTCTTTCCTAAATGCATCAGTTGCCCATCTACCAACATTAATGTCTGTGATTGTACGGTAGTCATTTATCATACCACCATCTGCATATCCTTTAATACCCTCACCTATTTTTCCTTTTGCAACTCCCTCACCAATCAACATATTAAGTCCATATCCAACATTCTTATATTCTCTTTCGTTAGGAGTTTCTCCAAGGATTACCTTTGCTGCCAGAGACAAGATGGGTCCAAAGAAAGGATGCTCTCCAAATGAATTACCAACATTAACAACTCTGTTAGCAAGCATCTGTCCACCAGGACCAAGATCCATCATCTCATCCTGACCACCAGTTCCTGCCCATCCTAAGAAGTCCCACCATGCTTTCTCAGTCTTCTTCCCAGATTTTATCTTCCCACCTTCAGGTGCCTTGATTTTTTCAAATGACGGTCTCTTTCTAAGTGCTTTCTTCTGTTGTCTTAGAGTACCTTCCTGGAAACCACTACCAACCTTACCACCACTTTGTTTTGCTTCTGGTTCCTCTGGAGGATTAGGTTGCTTTTGTTTACCACCAAAGAAAGCATCATACATGGCACCTGCTAACTCTGCTCCACCAGCACCACCAATAAATGTACCAATAGCAGTTCCAACAAATGGAATAGGAATTAAAGAACCAAGTGCTCCACCAATCCACATTCCAAGTCCAGAACCAACTCCTCTAAATGCTGCCTTTCCAACAGATTCTCCTGCCAATAAAGATAAGGCAAATTCCATTACCCCACCAATAATTGGAACATTTTTGACAAGGGGTTTAACTATTTTAAGTGCTGCTTTAGTTCCGCCCTTACCAAGAACACCTACAGTAGCTTTTCTTGCAAAATTCGTAAAACCAGAACGAGCATATTTACCACCTAAACTTCTTACACCCTGCTCTCCAAATCTTCTTGTAGCAGCGTCTCTACCAAATCGTTGTGCATATCTTCTTGCTGCTTGTGGTGAAGTAGTTGGTGTTCTTCCAGCACCTCTTCCACTAATGCCAGTTCTTCCTCCACCACCTCTACCTCCTCCACCACCAAATCCACCAAGAGATTTTGCTCCTAAAGCAAATGTCAATACTGTGATAGCAATCTCAGCTGCCTTCATTATAGCATCAAAGGCACCCTCTAATCCAATACCTTTCATTATATTTCTGGTGCCATCATAAACGTTGTATGCAAAATCTATGAATGTTGCCACACCATCCACCAAGAACATTCCAACATCTGTTACAAAATCAACAACATGACCCAGACCTTTAAGTAACCCCATTATCTGAGGTAGATACTTAATTAATCTGACTGCAAAATATCCCATAAGGATATTGCCAATAAAGTTTTTAATCCAACCAAAGATTCCTGTTTCAGGAAGTTTCTTTATCTCTCCTTTTTTCTTGTCTATCTTTGGAGGTTTTGTCTCTAACTTTTTCTCTTGTGCATCTTTGTCAGCTTTCTTATCATTTTTCTTCTGCTCTTTTAATGCATCTCTATCTGCAATATTATTTCCTTTCAAAATCTTCTCAATAAGAATCACATTACTGTAAATGGATTTTAACGGATCTTTTCCAGGTGATACAGTATCACCAGTTTGCAAAGACTTTATCTCCTTTGCAGAAACCATTTTAGTCCTTGGCACTATGGCACCACCACGACCTCCTCCACCCTGTTCTCCACCACTTGGAATAAGTCTTCCAGGTTGAGTTTTTTTACCACGACCTAAGACTTTACCAGCAACAGCTCTACCACCAGCCTTGACCATGGATCCACCAACTGCTCTTGCTCCTGCTCCTAGTAATGCGGGTAATGCCATATCTTATATCTCCTTAGAACGGCATAGGAATACCTAAGATATTCCATTTTGCCTTGTTACCATTACCAGTTTGTGCTGCATCAACATCAGATCCACCAGTGTTCTTATCATTTGGATTAGAACCACCAGCAGGAGATGGTGCTCTAACAACTTTCACATTGCTACCTCCACCAGGTGGTGGTCCTGGAGTAACTAAATCTTTACCCATGGTTCCTAACTTTGCTTCTTTAGCACGAAGTTTTGCTTTATTTGCAGCAAGAGCATCAAGATCTTTCTGTTCTTGTCTTGTCGGTTTACCGATATTACCGTCAACAACCTTTTGTCCTGGGGCAGGTCCAGGTGGTTTTCCCATACCACCAAACATATTTTTCATTCCATCCATCATACCACCAAAAAGTCCACCTGGTTTGCCACCACCAGGTATTATATTACCACTCTTAACTTTATTGAATTGCTCTGCAGATATTTTTTGTCCGTTTCTAGTGTACTGCATATCAGGTGTTTGACCACCTGCTTTCTGGGCATCCAATCGTGCTAGTGCTTCTTGTGCCTTACGTGGTAAATTTTCTCTACCAACTACTTTTCCTGTTGGTTTTACTTTACCTGTCGTCATCTGTTTTGCCTTTTCAGGCGAATATATTTTATTCAGTTTTTCCTGCAGTTTTTTAGAGTATGCACCCTCCCCATGCTTAGCATCATAATCAGCAATCCTCTTTTGATCAGTGGACTTCATCAACTCTGCATGTCTCTTTGTTGCCGTCGCACTAATAGGAGTTGCTGGTTTTGCAGTGGTTGAATCTCCTGACTGATGCTTCTTCAGTGCTTCACTATATGCTTTTCCACCTGTCCTTCCCGTAGGGAAGTCACTTCTCTTAGGTTTATTTACATCACTTACTTTTTTCTTTTCTGCTGCTGCTTGCTGCTTTTGTTCATTATATTTCTTCACTGCTTCACTGTACTTTTTAGCACCCGATCTCCCCATAGGGAAACTACTTCTTTTAAGAAGTTTATTTTGTGGTTCTGCTTTTGGTTTTGTCTCAGGGATTGTTCCACCCATCTTAGTATATCTTGCTCTCTCTGCAGGTGAAAATTCTGCTGGGGTAAACTTGCCAGTTGCGGTGTTTA
>Ga0213866_10001610_pt1 | contig 16584 bp, 11 predicted proteins | sample PICome_11_FD_160079 | JGI IMG/M metagenome (GOLD analysis project Ga0213866, IMG submission 160079) | Coastal seawater microbial communities near Pivers Island, North Carolina, United States - PICO284 | ecosystem: Environmental > Aquatic > Marine > Coastal | place: USA: North Carolina...
CACCAGCATTTTCAGACTTACACAATGTGATTGCCACAGCCGCAGGTGGTTCAGGTAGTTACGAATACCAATTGGATGACGGACAATGGCAAAGCACTGGAGAATTCTTCGATTTACAACCAGGACAGCATACTGTGACCGTTAGAGATACCAATGGTTGTGGAGAGTTAGTAAGAACCTTTGGACTGATCGATTTTATGGAATTCTTCACGCCAAACGGTGATGAATTTAATCCGACGTGGAATATCATTGGCTTGGAGAATCAACCTGCAGCGAAGATTTACATCTTTGATAGATATGGAAAACTCTTAAAACAAATCAGTCCCGCAGGACAAGGTTGGGATGGAACGTATAACGGAACGCCAATGCCATCAGCGGATTATTGGTTTAGAGTAGAATATATCGATCCGTTTGATAACACACCAAAAGAATTTATAAATCATTTTACGTTGAAGCGATAATTTAAATACGTGATTTCTATGATATAAGGTTATCCAATTCTTTGTAGACTATCAATATTGATGTTTGGTTTAGTTGGATAAAAGGCATGAACCATAAGTCCAGAAATTAAGTTTGTAGGCGCATTTAGGTATTTGCTCCGTATCATTTTTACTCCAGCTACCTTGGCATTTTTACGCAGTTGCTTTTACATCCAGTTTACAGCTTCCCAAAGTAGCTTTTGGTTGGAAGGATATTGCAGATCACTCTCGTAACAAGTAGCATCTACGGTAACTTGATCAGGATTCTCAATATAATCAGACCAGTTCTCATAGAGACGTTTTTGTAACAGATCAATGTCCAAGCAAGCTGCTAGCTCACATCGTATTTGACTTACGATTTTGTAATTAGTGATACGGTCAAAATTTTCAATAGAAGATAAAAAGGAAAATGTATGCTGAAACTCACTAATTCTTTGTATTTTCATAAGCAGAGAAAAAAGAAAACCCCGTTTTGAACCATATTGGTCATTTTCGGGGTTTTTATTGCTTTAATTTACAAAAAATACCAGTATTTACAAGGGATTATCTATTTTCTGAATGCGCCTATCTAAACAAAAAAAAGAGAATTATCATTGGGCTATGATAATTCTCTTGGTTGTTTCCACTTAAATCACTGAGTCTACTTCTTTGTGATAGTGTAGAAATCATGTTGATTTTTAAAATTCATAAAAGGTTAAGTTCATATTTAATAATCAACAATAGTATTATTAAAAATTTTGTTTACAATAAAGAATCAATGCTTCCTGTTAAAAACAGAAGTTCATATCTGTTGTACATAAGTTGATAGTTTATTTGATTTAACAATAAAGAAGCTTCAATATAGTTTCGTTGAGCTATTCCTAAATCTAGAGGATTTCCTTGTCCTAAATAATAGCGTTCTTTTTCTAATTCATAGGCTCTTTTTGCTGATTCTGTTTGATCTTGTCTGTAAGTAACTTTCTTTTTGTTTGCAGAAATAGTATTCATTAAGTTTTTCAACTCTACATAAATATCATTCTTTATTTGCACCACATCTAATTCAGAATTTTGAAAGTCCTGTTTTGCTTTATAAACTTCATTTCTAGCGCTCATTCCGTTGAAAATAGGAATTCTAACTGAAACTCCTACCGTGTTTGTTATGTTATCTTTTAGGAATTGTTCATTAAACGTTCTTCCTTGGAAAGACGAAAATCGTGATCCGTAATCATAGTAGATTGATATAGAAGGAATGTAGGTTGCACGTTGTAAACTCACTTGATATTTATTTACTAACGATTGCGCTTCAAGTTGCTTGTAGTCTTTACGGTTGATGAGTGCAACTTGATATAAACTATCAATATTAATATCATCATTTAAAACGATGACTTGTAGATCTTTTTCTAGTTCAATTTCTTCCGCAGGATTCATACGTAATAGCAACATCAATTCATTCTTTTTTGTATTTAATATATTTAAATTGTCTTCTCTAGAAGATTTTAAACGACTCCATTCTGCTTTTTGCGTGTAATAATCTTGTCCTGGCAACGAACCCACTTTTATAAGTTCTTGCGTTCGTTTTAGTTCTGTTTCTTGAACATCACAAAACTTGCTTAAAATTTCGTCTTGTTTGATAGCTTGTAATGTTTCAAGGTATCTCCCAACTACATTTAATGCAACAAAATCTTTGGTATATGCCAATTGTGCTTTTTGACTTTCATGGCTGTACTTAGAGAGTTTCAAATCAGAAAGTTTGTTTAACACATTTAAAATATCCCAACTAGCCGTTATAGAAGCATTGACAAATTGTCCTGTTTCTGTTCTTAGCGTTCCTGTTATTTGATCAAAATTTGTTCCGGTTGATTCAAATAGGTTACTAGAAGCATTTATACTTGGTAATAATGAAGCGTAGGCTCTTGTTTTTTCATATTTAGTGCTAGCTTCATTATTTTTATCTTTAGCAACATCCACATTGTTTTCTATTGCCAATTGTAATGCTTCATTAAGAGTCAGTACATCTTGAGCATTTACAACCATGCTATTGCCTAAAAATAGAATCAGTAAATAGGTAAAAAATAGTTTATTCATTATCAATATTAGGTTCTAGTTCTTGTGACTTGTTTATGTTTTCTGTTACTATTTTTCCATCAAATAAATTGATAACACGATCTGCATATTTTGCATCTACTGGAGAGTGTGTCACCATTACAATTGTAGTTCCAGATTCGTTTAGTTCTTTTAGCAAATTCATTACTTCCGTACCATTTGCAGAATCTAAGTTACCTGTTGGCTCATCGGCAAGAATAATTTTTGGCTTTGTTACAATTGCTCTAGCAATTGCAACACGCTGTTGCTGTCCACCAGATAATTGTTGTGGATAGTGACTTTTTCTGTGCATGATTCCCATACGCTCTAAAGCTTCATTTACTTTTATTAAACGATCTGCTTTAGATACTTTTAGATAAAGTAATGGTAATTCAACGTTTTCAAACACTGTTAATTCATCAATGAGATTAAAACTTTGAAATACAAATCCGATGTTTCCTTTTCGTAAGTTAGCTCTATCTTTTTCGGAATATTTCACCACTTCTTCATCACCAAACCAGTATTCTCCTCCTGAAGCACTATCTAATAGACCTAATATATTCAACAGTGAAGATTTTCCGCATCCACTAGGTCCCATTATCGCTATAAAATCACCTTTATTGATGGTTAAGCTTATTTCGTTTACAGCGGTAGTTTCTACCTCATCACTAATATATACTTTTAATAATTTGTTAATTTTAATCATATCTCTTTTTCTTATGTTTATTATTCAATTACCATACTAATTCTTCATTTTCTCCAAAAGCACTATAGGAAGAAATAATAACGCGTTCTCCTGGAACTAATCCATCAATCACCTCATAATGAGCAGTGTTACGTCTTCCTAGTCGTATAGGTCTTTTTACGGCTTTGTTTGTGCCATCTTCTACAAAAATCCAGTTTCCACCTGTGCTTTGGTAAAATCCTCCAACTGGAATTAAAGTAGCTATCGATGGATTTCCTAATTCAATTTTTAATCGTAATGATTGTCCTCGTCGAATACTTTCAGGAATTTCTTCCATGAATTGCATGTCTACATCAAATCTTCCGTTTGTAATGTTTGGATATACATAAGTTATTTGAAGTTCGTAAACTTTGTTTGCAATTTCTGTGGTAGCTCGAAGTCCTTTTTTAATTTTAGATAAGTATAATTCGTCCACAGGGACTCTTACTTTGTATACACTTGAGATATCAACTTGTCCAATACGTTCTCCTTTGTTAATATTTTGACCTTCTTGTAATTGTGGAGAAGATAACTGTCCATCAATTGGGGCTTTAATGATAAGATTGTCTAATATTTGGCGCACACCTTCTAAATTTTCTAACATGCTTGCTTCAGAAGAACGCAGTTGTTTTAATTGCAACACGCGTGCTGTAGAGTCACTTTCAAAAGCTTTTAATGTAAATACCTTTCTTTTTACATTGTATTTGTAATCTGCTTCTGTTCGTTCATAGGTTTGTTTTGAGATCAATTGTTTTTTATATAAAATACTGTCTCTTCTAAATTGTGGTTTCAGAATTTGTAACTGATTTTCTATTTGTGCCAATTCTTGTTTCTTGGTAAAGAAGTTTTGATCCAATTGAAGTCGCGTAGTACGAATTCTATTGATTTGTTCGTTTAATGAATTTTCTTGACTCAAAACACTTAATCGTAAGTTGATATTTTCCAGTTCTACAATTTTATCTCCTTTTTTAACGTCCGAACCACTTTCTCTAAAAATTTTAGTGATATTTCCACCTTCAACAGCATCAAGATAATAAGTTCTTCCTGGAATTACTTCTCCAAGTTGTATAATATATTCTTGAAAATCGCCTTGTTCTACATTTGAAAATGCTACTTTGGCTGGGTCAATTTTTAAAGTAGATTTGTTTTCACGTAATAAGAAGTAATACAAAATAAATCCTATGAAGAAAACACCCAATAAAATTGAGGTTATCTTTTTATTTGTCCACTTTTTTTTGGTAATCTTTTTATCCATGCTATTTATGCTATTAATTTTTTTATCCTCTTTAGCAACATGCGTACCACTTTTTACTACTAACTCATAAACAACACTTTAGCCAAAAACGCCTTGTTTTACAGGTGTTCATTATCGAACAGTTTTGTCCGATATCGAACAGTTTTTTGCCTTTTTCAACAAAAAATTTGCTCCTATTTACAGCTTCAAAAAGTAGCTAAATTGGCTAGTATCTTGAATAAAAGTGTATTTTTGTTACTCACATCTTTTTAAATTTTTATATTGTTTTAAGAGATGTTTTTAAAAAAGTAATAACATGACTATAGCTCAAAAATCTGGAAGCATTTTAATCGTTGATGATCATCACGATATTCTTATTGCTGCAAAGTTATTCTTGAAACGTTATTTTGCTCATATTGAAATTACGACTGATCCCGAAAGAATTCCAAGTATTTTAGCGAAACACAAGTTTGATGTAGTTTTGTTAGACATGAATTTTACAAAAGATATTAGTAGCGGAAAGGAAGGTTTTGATTGGCTACAAAGAATTAAAAACATGGACGCTACACTTGCTGTGGTAATGATGACAGCTTATGGAGACATTCAATTAGCCATCAAAGCTATGAAAATGGGCGCTACCGATTTTGTACTTAAACCTTGGGGAAATGAAGCTTTTTTGAAAACATTGACAGATGCCATTCAAAAACAAAAAAGTGAAACTTCCTCAAATGCTGATAATTACCAACAAAAATTTCCAAATATTATTGGAGAAAGCGAACCAATGTTAGCTGTTTTTAATGTGATTGATAAAATTGCTACCACAGATGCTAATGTGCTTGTTTTGGGCGAAAATGGTACTGGAAAAGAATTAATTGCTAAAGCAATTCATGAGCATTCTAAAAGAGCTACTGCTCCTTTTGTTAGTGTTGACCTAGGCTCTATTAGTACTTCTTTGTTTGAAAGTGAATTGTTTGGGCACAAAAAAGGATCTTTTACAGATGCACATGAAGATCGTATGGGACGTTTTGAACTCGCACACGGAGGAACTTTGTTTTTGGACGAAATTGGAAACTTATCACCACATCTTCAATCAAAATTATTAACTGCCTTACAAAGTAGAAAAATAGTACGTGTGGGAAGTACAAAAGAAATTCCTATTGACATTCGTTTGGTTTGTGCTACAAATATGGAGCTTTCTGATATGATTTCTAAAAAAGAATTTAGACAAGATTTATTATATCGAATCAATACAATTGAAATTGATTTGCCTCCATTGCGCGAACGAAAAAACGATATTTTGTTATTGGCAAATCATTATTTACGGCTCTATTCCGAGAAATATCAAAAAAATTTAGAAGGATTTCATAAAAGTGCATATTCCGAATTGAAAAGCTATTTTTGGCCAGGTAATATTCGTGAGTTACAACACACTATTGAGCGTGCCGTAATTATGAGTACTACGCCATTGTTGTCTGCAAGTGATTTTCAGCTGAAAAAACAAGCCTCTAATTCAGATGTTTCAGTTGATTCTTTGGACGACACATCCACACTACATGACGTTGAAAAACAATACATTAAAAAAGTGATGACCACACATGATGGCAATATTTCATCTGCCGCAGAACAATTAGGAATCACCAGAGCTTCCCTCTACAGAAGATTGAAAAAGTATGGTCTTTAATAGATTTCAACTTCAAATAATAATTTATCTTATCGGCATTTGCCTGAGCTTTACTACTGCGCTGTATTTGATAATTATTATTGGAAATTTTCCAGCGGTTTTTGGTGGTATATTAGCTACAATTGTTGGTATTATTCTATTTCGATATTTATATCTTTTTATTGCAAAAACAAACCGAAAGCTACAACGTTTTATTGATTCTATTAAGTATTCAGATTTTGTTTTGAAGTTTTCGTCTGATGATAAATTAGATAAAAATTTTAAAGGATTGAATGACTCTTTCAATTCTATTTTGGAAGCTTTTCGAAAAGAACGAACTTCCAAAGAAGAAAATTTACAGTATTTGAAAACCATCTTACAACAGGTAAATACTGGACTTATGGTTGTAGATAGCGATGGAAGCATTGTGCTACTGAATGATCGTGCTAAGAAAATTATAAACTTGAGAAGGATTAAACATATTGACGAACTTAAATCTGTAGATGAAGGTTTGTATAAAATATTAAGTTCTTTTAGTGCAAACACAAACTATTTACTAGACTTTTTAGATAATACACAATTAATTATACGCTCTACTTCATTGAAAATTAAGAGTAAGACTGTTCGGATTTTTACGTTTCAGAATATTTACTCGGAATTACAACAAAAAGAAATTGAATCTTGGCAAAATCTTATTAAAATTTTACGCCATGAAATTATGAATAGCATTACGCCAATTAGTTCGCTCAATGCTACCCTTCGTGATATTTTAGAGAAGGATTTGATGATGGAAGCTTCAAAATATACACTGCCTGAGGAAAGTGTAGAAGATTTGAAAGAAGGTTTGAGTACTATTGAGAATAGAACTGATGGATTGATAAAGTTTATTGATTCGTATCGTGCGTATTCCAATCTTCCCAAACCAAACTTTAAGCAACTGAATTTAAAAGAGTTGATTCAGCAGACATGCCAATTGTTGGATCCTGAAGTTCGCAAAGCAGGAATTGCGTTTGAGTTTTTAGTTCCAGCGGAAGCGATACACATTAAAGGCGATGCTTATTTGTTAGAAATGGTACTCATCAATCTTGTTAAAAATGCAATTCAGGCAAATGAGGGTATTGAGAATGCTCGAATTGAAATTTCAGTTGGAAAAGATCAAAAAGGAACCCCATTTGTTGCCGTAAAGGATAATGGCAAAGGAATTGTCCCGGAAGCTATTGATAAGATTTTTATGCCCTTTTTTACTACCAAAAAGATTGGCACAGGCATTGGCTTGAGTTTGTCCAAACAAATTATGCAGTTGCATCACGGAACGTTAGCCGTAAAATCTGAAGAAGGCAAACAAACTATTTTTACAATCAAGTTTTTACAAACTACTTAAAAAGACATAAAAAAGCCCAAGACATTGATATATGCTTGGGCTTCTTTTTATATGAACTATTGTTCTTTTTGGTCGAAACATCCATTTCCCCAATCTCGTGAATACTGATATCTACAATCAGGTTTACCACTCGGAGGAGGATAACCAACTGCTGCTCCATGAATAGGTGTTTGTACTAATTTTGAAACGGTTTGCTTTTCTAAGCCTAATTTTTGGTAATGTGGTCAAAAATAGTTGGTGATTTTGGTTTAAATGAATACTTGATTATTTCTGATGAACAGTATTCATACTATTTTCACCTTAAAATTACTCACAAAAACTTGGGCTTTTTCCTTTATTCTTCAAAATAAAATGTAACCGTAGCTATGGCTATGCTTGCATTTTCTTTTTTGCCTAAAGAAAAAATAACTACCTTTTTATTGAGTAATTTTAAAGCAAAACTGGTATCAATTACTAAGCAGGTCCGCCTGAACATGCATCTCCATAATCCCTTGAGTATTTTTTTGTACAGACATAACTGTTCTCTTGTGCAACGCCACCTGTTAGACTTGTCTGTAATAATTGTGAGACTGTTTGCTTTTGTAAGTTTAATTTTTTGAAACTTTTTTTCATAATGTTAAGGTTTTAAAATAGTCTCTTCATTGAGACTATTTTGTATACAATTATAGTTTAGATTTTTAGGGAGGAAAGCACTACGGTGTAATTATTTCTGACAAAATAGTGAATACATATTGTGATTCACCCTAATTTGTATGACCACAATTCACGCTATTATATTCACAGGCATTTCCATAATCTTTAGAGTATTTTGGTCCTGCTGTGCAGAAATCTGAACCAGCTGCTATACCACCTGCTATTTTCTTTATTGAAAACCTTGAAATGGTTTGCTTTTCAAATTGTAATTTGTGACTTCTTTTTTTCATAATTCGTGATTTATGGTTAATAATTTGTTATTTCTGATTTTACTTCTATTAAATCATCGATCCACATTGGTCCTGGTTTTACAGGTTCTGCTGTAAATACTTTAAATGTTTTGGTATGATCTCTGTGCTTTACATAACGTAATGTATACAGATTATCTTGGACACCTAATATTTCTACTTTTCCGTTTGTCATTGACATTACAGGTCCTTTTGCCGTTGATGCGAGTCCAGAACAATTTCGAATAGCTTCCGCATAAAGTTTATAGGCATTTTCTAAGGTTTCTGCAAAGTAATGTTGAGCACCAGTATCTCTTGGTAAAAACATATAGTAAGGAATACAATTGAGTTGTACTTGCTTTTCCCACATGGTTGTCCATGTTTCTGCACTGTTATTTATGAATCGTAATAAAGGAGATTGTGTTCTTATGACTGCTCCAATATCTCGAAGTTTGTCAATAGCTTCCTTTACTACAGGCGGCTCCAATTCTTTTGGATGATTAAAGTGTGCCATGAATCCTAAATGTTTTCCTGCTTTTGTTACTTTTCGCAATACATTGAGCATTCCTTCAGCGTCTTCATCAGTTGTAAATTTGTACGGCCAATAACTTAATGCTTTGGTTCCGATACGGATTGTTTTGATACTATCTATTTTAAGTAATGGCTCTATGTATGAATCTAGCACACGTGAATTCATAATCATTGGATCGCCACCTGTAAATAATACTTCTGATATTTGAGGATTTTCACTTAAATATTTTAGAAGTGGATCGATTTCTTTTGACTGAATTTTAAAATCTAAATCATTGATAAATTGTGGCCAACGGAAACAAAATGTACAGTATGCATGACAGGTTTGACTTTGGCTTGGAAAGAATAATAAGATGTCTCTATATTTGTGTTGAATTCCTTCTAATTTTTCTTCTTCAAGAAAAGCTCCGTTTAACTCATTTTGTCCAGCAGGATGCGGATTCAGTTTCATTCGAATATTATAAATCAGCTCTTTCAGTTCCTCTTTTGTTCCTGTAGCTCTGACTTGTTTTAATTGCTCGTAATGTTCAGGAATCAACATTTCTTTGTGTGGAAAGTTTAAACGAAAAATTGGATCATTGGGAATATTATTCCAATCAATGAGTTTTTCCAATACATAGTTGTTAGTCTTAAAAGGATAAATTGAGCTTACTATTTTGATTTCCTCCATTTGCTCAGAACTTAGTCCACTTAATTGAGGAATTTTCTCAAGTTTATTTAATGTATATGATATAAATTTTTGCATGATCAATTTATTAATGTTTTTTTATTTTTTTATTTAATTTCGTAACATCTATGTTTAACAAACAATGCTTGATTACGATGAGTAATTGGTTGTAAGTATGGATTATCCCATAGATGCCAGAATGCTACGATCGCCTGTAAATGGTAATCTTCCATGTAAGGCTGTCATATTATCTACCATAAGCAAATCTCCTTTTTGCCATGGTACAGGTATGGTAATATCATCTAGTACTTGAATGATGTTTTCGATATATTCTTTTTTAATTTCAGTTCCGTCACCAAAACGTGAAAACATAGGCAATGCGTCTTCTTCACCGCCATTCATAATTAATAACGTTTCGAATATTTCTTCTTCATACATCGCCGCTGGAAAAAACTGATCTACCTGATTGAACCATAATCGTTCTCCTGTAATTGGGTGTTTTCTAATCGCTGGTCTGTGTTGTGTTAATCGTACAATACCATCTTTTTTCCACTCTACTTCTATTCCATTTTCTTTGCAGTATGCTTCCATAAAACTTTTGTCTTCTGTTTCAAAAGCTTCCTGCCATGATGGACCTAAACCTTTACCAGAATGTAAGTTTCGGATGTATGTAATTTCTTTTTCTTCAAATGCCTTAATTATTTCAGGTTTGATTAATTCTAATGCCTTTTTACAGTCACCAACAGTTGTTTCTCCACCAGTTGTTGCTGGGGTTTGACAGCAAAAGAATATTTTTTTCGGGTACAAATTAGAATACGAAAATTCTGTGTGTAAGCGAACGATGGAAGCTTCATCATATTCTGAAGCGTTGTATACGTTTGATGAATATTTTCCTCGTGAAGAGTTTCCATCTAGAAAGGCTGGTGCTTTTGGACATAATTCTTGCATTAGACTTCCAAACTTATCTACATTGTCAATGTTGATTCCAACTACGTGAATAGCACCTATGCGCATTAATCGATCTTCAATGACCTCTTTATTTTCTTCATAATACGCTAAAAATTTATCCATACTACCATTTTTGAAAGTAATAGTCATCGGATACTTGTCTTCTTCGACAATAATGTCTTCGTGTGATATTAATGTTTTCATTTTTTTGATTCGGTTTATAATTATTAGTCAATTGAGTAGTGTAATTCTTTTTCGCCGTACAAGCGTTCGGCTTCAATATTATTTTCTTTGCAGTGATTGATAAGGTTGTTAGAAGCAACTATTGGATGTGCTTCTTCATTGTATCGAACACTACTAATAAATTCTACCCAGGGTTCTAATCCCATAGCGTAGACGTATAGTTCTTTTGGATTGAATGATTTTACCAGTCCTTTTCCTCTTTCAAAGTTTGATCCTGCGAGTCTTCGAGTATTATCAATTTCTCTATCCACTTCTTTTTCTATCAATGGTCCGTAAACCCAAGAAAAAGGCGCACCATCACATTCCATTCCTAAGAAAATGACATCAATAGAGCCAATATGTTTTGCTACAATATCATATAGTTTTGGCTCTATATTACATGAGTCTGCCATAAACATCATAGAGTTTTTCCCGATGTTGACAGCGTAACATATTTTTGCTTGAATGTCCAAATCGCCATGTTCTCCCAAGAAAGGAACACCTGTAATTTTACAGTCATTTGCTACAATCGTTTCCATCTCACCCAATTCTAATACATTGTCAAAACCAATGGTTTGTAACATTAATTTCAAATTCGGATCTTGAAGATTTCCTATAGATCCTTTGGGAACTACAATATTTTTAACCATGTGACGCAAACTTAACATGGTTTCAAATAGAATATGATCTTGATGATTGTGGGTGATGAGCACGTAATCAATTTCTTCTGGCAAATCTTGTAATGAGTATCTGTTGACTTCATTTTGATAGCCGTAGTAGCTAATTACAGGATCAACCAATATGGAAATGTCTTTGGTTTCAATTAAAATACATGCATGTCCGTAATAGCGCATTCTAATTTTATCACCAGTATATTTTTTATATTTTTCTGGTTTTTCAGTCGTAAAGAATGATTCAAATAATGCTTTTTGGTCTTCGCTGATATTGAAATCGTTTAGTAAACCATCTAGCGTATCCGCTTGATTTCGCATGCTACACATTTTATCAATGGCTTTGCTTGCAAATGGTATTTTGATTTCTAAACAGTTTTCTTCTGGCAATCGCGCTGTACTTAATACAAAAGGGCGTTCGTCATTTTCTGTTAGCCAAAGAGTAATACTTTGTGCATCTTCATTATAGTATTCACTTTTATACATGAGACTTTCAAAGATTCTGAACGAAGGATTTCCATTAAGGTCATAATTGAGCTCTACATATCCTTTTAGTATTTCTGGCACTTTTTCGTATAGCGGTTCTAATGAGTGACCGTCTCCATGTTTTTCCAGTAACCTTGTTAGTTCGTGAATAGCTTCTGCCAATTCTAACATTGGTTTTCGTTCTTCAACAGCTTGCTTTATGAGTCCTTGTACTTCTTCTTTTCGGTTAGAATTGTAATTCATAAAAGGACCTCCAAGCATTTTTGGATTTCGCGTGGCTGCCATATGAATATTTGGTGCTTGCACATAAGAATTCATAATTTTTAAATGCCTTGATTTTATATTCATCGCCGATGTGGGGGGATAAATGAGATGTGTCCAAGCATACCATTTGTCTATTAAAGGCTCTAAAACTACGTTGGGTTTTAAATATACTTTTTGATTTTCCATGTATTTTTTATGATAATTATTCTATTGAATGCAATAGATTTCTATTATTTAATTTATTCTTAAAAAGATTGTTTTCCCAGCTATACTGTTATTGCTAATAATTCTTGCGCTATAATTTCTATATTCTTAGTCAATTGAATTGCGTCATAGTGGTTTCCTTCAAGGTAGATATGCTCAAATTTTCCAGTAGTATACTTTTTCCAATCTTTCATATTTAAGAATTTATTACTGATGTTTTTCTTTGATTTGAAAGCAATGATATCTCCTTTTACTTTTCCTCGTTGTTTGTATTTATTATTGAGTTCAATATTGTTTTTCCATAGTTTTTGAATACGATTGGTTTGCTCTTGGTTGTATTCAAAACTTCTCAACCATCCTTCGAGGTATTGTAATTCATTCTGATTAGATTGTTTTACTTCTTCTGTAAGTTTTGGCTTTCTTCTACTAATATTTCTATCAATTAGAATCAATCGAGTTTCGTATCCTTTGTCTTCCAATATTTTAGCAGTTTCAAATACGATACTTGCTCCTAATGAGAATCCTACTAAGGTTACTTTTTTAGGAGAACGTTCTTCCATGATTTGTCGAGAAAGATTCCATGCTTTATCTTCTAAGCTCTTATCGAATGGTTGGTCGAAATCAAATCCGTTGTCCTGAACTCCATAGCAGTTAAAGTCATCCTTTAATAGTTTTACAATTCCCATATATGCCAATGAAGTTCCCATTAGTGGTGGTAAGAAGAATACATCTTCTCTTTTTTCTACGATATCTGTTAGTGTTATGATGTTATTGAAATCTCTTTGGTAACTGTTTGTGAGTTCCACTAGATCTTTAATGAATGGTGCATTGATAACATCACCTAGATTTAATCGTAAATCCATTTCTTCATTTATTCTTGACACCATTTGAAGTGCTTTCATAGAGTGTCCGCCAATTTCAAAGAAGTTGTCTTCAATCCCTATTTCTTCACGATCTAAGATACTTTTCCAAATCGCTACCATTTGTACTTCACTTTCATTTGTTGGTGCTACGTATTTAGTAGTAGACATTTCCGTTGGTTTTGGCAATGCTTTTTTGTCAATTTTCCCATTTAGCGTAAGCGGGAATTTTTCTACTTGAATGAAATATTCAGGAATCATATACGATGGTAAAAAGTCTCTTAGGTATTCTTTAAGATCGTTCTTTTCCAGTACTTCATCCGACATGAAATATGCCACCAAGTATTCATCTTCTGCGACAGCAAATACATTTACCAATACTTGACTGATTTCTGGATGTGTAATTAGGTTACTTTCAATTTCTCCCAGTTCTATACGCAATCCTCTAATGTTTACTTGCGCATCGTTACGTCCAATAAATTCTATGTTTCCATCGGCTAACCACTTTACAACGTCTCCCGTTTTGTATAAACGTCCTTCTCCAAACGGATTAGGTATAAACGTCTTATTCGTGAGTTCTTCATTGTTGATATAACCTCTAGCAATACCAGCTCCACCAATGTAAAGTTCACCTTCAAAACCTATTGGCATTGGGTTTAGATGTTGATCTAAAATGTATGCTTGTTTGTTTTTTATTGGCTTTCCAATTGGAACGTCTCTGTCTTCAAATGCTTTGTCTACTTTAAATGCGGTACTTACTACTACGGCTTCTGTTGGCCCATAGTTATTGTATAGTGTAAACGGCACATTTTCAATAGTTCCTAAAGTATCTCCACCTGTTAGGATTTTAATAGTAGGATTGATTTCTTTTCCAGATTGTTGCAAGAATTTACAAGCTGCGGTTGGCAAGAATACTTGATTGATTTCTTTTTCGTGAATCCAATCAATTAAATTATCAAAACCAGTTTCTTGTTTTTCAGCAGCCATGTATATGGTTGCACCATTTAATATAGCAGGCCAAAATTCCCAAACACTTGCGTCAAAACTTATACTTGCGTACATACTTACTCGCGTTTCATGCGTTAAGCCATAGTATTCTGTATGCCAGTCGCAAAGATTCACAAGTCCAGCTTGCTCAATCATTACTCCTTTGGGTTTTCCTGTAGAACCAGATGTGTATATTACATACGCTAAATTACTTGGTGTACTATCATTTTTGAGGTTTACCGTTGGATAATTGTCAACTTGATACCATTCTTGTGGCACTTTGAACGTTTCTGCAACAAGGTCTTCTTCAAAATAATCTGTTAATACCAACTGAACATTTGCGTCTGTAAGTTGATAATTGATACGCTCTACAGGCGATTTTGCATTTATTGGTAAGTATGCAGCTCCTGTTTTTGCAATAGCAAGTATGCTAATTGCTAACCATTCATTGTGTTCTGCAATGATTCCAATAATATCCTCTGGTTTTGCATCATACTTATTTTTTAAGTATTGTGCTAGCTTGTTTGCTTTTTCGTTCAACTCATTATACGTCATTTCATAGTCGCCATCAACAATAGCAACACGATTTCCATGAATAAGCACCTGTTTTTCAAACAGTTGATTTAACGTTTGCTCAGGAGTCACAATAGTGGTTTCTTCTTTTCCAGTATATGTTGTAGCTACAAGTTGTTTTTCTTCTTCTGGAAGATAGTCTAAATCATAAATATCCGTTTCTGGATTTTCCATGATAGTTTTCAGTAATTGAACGATGTGGACACCCATTTTTTCAATACGCTCCTTGAAGAATATATCTGTGTCATATTCAAGAGATATTATTAATTCTCCATCGCGCTCTCTAAAGTAATAGGTTAAATCAAACTTACTAATTGGCATTTGCACGTTTGTTTCTTCTACTTCCAATCCGGCAAATGTAATCATGCTTTCTTCTGTCATATTTGCATCTTGTAATACAACCATGACATCAATTATTGGCGATCTACTTAAATCACGTGTTACTTTCAAGTCATCAACTAATTTATCAAACGGATAAATTCGGTGGTCAAATGCTTCAAGTACTGTAGTTCTAACCGTTTGCAAGAAGCTTAAGAATGAATCATTTTCTTGATAGTCACTTTTGAATGCCAATGTATTGGAATAAAAACCTATTTGATCTTCTAAGTCCGTATGACTTCTTCCTGAAATTGCTGTTCCAACAGTTACTTCTTTATTTTCGGTATACCTAATCAGCATTGTTTTGACTAATGTCAATAAGCCCATAAATAACGTACTTCTTTCTCCAGATAGTAATTTTTGGAACGTTTTCGTCGTTTCTTTATCAATTTTAAAATACAAACGATCTCCATTAAACTTACGTGAAGGCGGACGTCTCATATCTGTTGTGATATCTAACGGCTGCGAATCACCACCAAGTTTGTCTAACCAATATCCTTTGTGATGTTTTAAGTTTTCTCCACTTAGTTCTTTTTGTTGCCAAACAGCAAAATCTTTGTATTGGATATTTAGTATTGGCAATTCAGGTGTTTCGCCATTTATTAATGCATTGTAGATAATGACTATTTCTTTGTTCAAAACTTGTAATGACCACTCATCACCAATAATGTGGTGAATGTTGAAGAAAAATAAATATTCTGTATCTGTTGTTTGATATAAGCTTACTTTTATAAGTAAATCTTCTGTTAGATCGAATATTTCTTGTGAAGCATTTTGCCCTAATCCTATGGCAAACTCTCTTGGTTTTTCTTCTTTTCTTAAATCTACATAGTCTATATCAAAATCAACTTCTTCAATTGGTGTGATTTTTTGACGTGGTTCTTCCATCGTTTCAATGAAAACTGTTCTAAATACTTCATGACGTTCAATAATTTTTTCAAACGTTTGCTTTAGAATGTCCTTCTCTAAATCACCTTCAATCCAGTAACTATACGGCATATTGTATACTTCACCAGAAGCTTCTAATTTTTCCAATATCCAGATACGTTTTTGTGGATAGGACGGTGGATAGTTTTCTTGTAAATCCGCTTTCGTAATTGGTGTATATTCTTCAAAATCTCCGTTAATGATAAGATCAGCTAAATCACCTAATACCGGATACATGAAAATATTTTTTAGCTCTACTTTCTTTGAGAATACTTTATAAATTCTTGATACAATTTGGATTCCTTTGAGTGAATGTCCTCCAAGTTCAAAGAAGTTGTCTTTGATTCCGATTTCTTCCTTGTTTAATACTTCTTCCCATATCGCTACCAAAGCATGCTCCGTTTTAT
>Ga0213866_10001611_pt1 | contig 16584 bp, 11 predicted proteins | sample PICome_11_FD_160079 | JGI IMG/M metagenome (GOLD analysis project Ga0213866, IMG submission 160079) | Coastal seawater microbial communities near Pivers Island, North Carolina, United States - PICO284 | ecosystem: Environmental > Aquatic > Marine > Coastal | place: USA: North Carolina...
TCAGCTCCGGCACGAAGGCTATGGAGCCACCACCGGCGCCAACGGTGCGCACATCCACCGACGGTGCACGCACGCGCACGTCACCAACAATGGTTTCGCGGCGCACCCGGGCGCGGGAGTTCTGGATGAGGGCGACATCGGTGGACGTGCCACCCATATCAAAGGTCAGGATGTCGTCGTAACCGGCGCGGCTGCAGAAATAGATGGCGCCCGCAACGCCCCCGGCCGGACCCGACATCAACAGGTTTACCGGCGATTCTGCCGAGGCCCGTGCCGAGGCCAGGCCACCGTCAGAGCGAAGGATCGACAGCTGCGTCTCGCGCCCAAGCTTGTCAGCCAGGGCCGATTGCAGGTTGTTCACATAGCGAGCGACTTCGGGACGAACATAGGAATTGACGACCGTGGTTTCCGTTCGCTCGTACTCCTGCATCTCGGGCACCACTTCGCTGGAGATAGAAATCGGCGTATCGCCAAAAATCTCTCCAGCTATCTCGCGAGCACGTTGCTCGTGTTCGCCATTGAGGTAAGCATTGATAAAGCAGATAGTCAGCGCCTGCACGCTGCCGCGAGCCTTGAGTGCTGCCAGGTCTTCGCGCAGTTGCATCTCGTCCAACGGTTCTACCACGGCACCGTCAGCGCTAACCCGCTCACGGGCACCGATAGTGAGTTCCAGCGGCGCCAGCAGCGGCTTCTTTACATAACTGACCCAACCGCCCAGGCCACCGGGACAGAACGAACGGGCTACCTGCAGGGTGTCTTCGTATCCCGCAGTAGTAACCAGGCCTACGGTGGCACCCCGACCGGTCAAAACCGCATTGGTAGCAACGGTGGTGCCGTGCATAACCAGCTTGATGTCATGCGGCGTCACCCCGGACTCCTCGCAGATACGCGCCACACCATTCAATACACCGATGGAGGAATCCTCCGGGGTCGAGGGAACCTTGGCGGTATGTGTTTCGCCACTCTCCTCGTTCATCAGCAGAAAGTCGGTGAAGGTGCCACCAACATCTACACCCAAGCGGTATGCCATCCCTGATCTCTCCTTATTATCGCGCCTGCGCCTAACGCTCAGGCGGCGTTATTACTTAACCAGTAGTGAGCACGCCCACCCTGGGCGTACCCCGTTAATGCACTCGCCAGTTCGACCGCCGCCAGCAGCGACGGCATATCGATGCCGGTTTCAAAGCCCATCTGCTCACACATCATCGCCACATCTTCTGTTGCGACATTGCCCTTGGCACCCGGCGCAAAAGGACAACCACCCAGGCCACCGACCGAACTGTCGAAGCGACGCACGCCGCTCTCGATAGCTGCAAAAACGTTGGCCAGGCCCATGGCCCGGGTATCATGAAAATGGCAGGCCAGTCGCTTACCGCCATGCTGTGACACCAGTTCATCCATCACGCTGCGCACGCCGCCCGGATTGGCCGCACCTATGGTGTCGGCAATCACGATTTCGTCCGCTCCCCAATCGGCGAGCAACCCGGCCTGTTCAATCACGGTTGAAGCAGGTACCGGCCCTTCAAACGGACACTCCCAAGCCACCGAGAGATAGGCCTGAACTCTAGCTCCCTCGGCACGGCCCCGCTCAATGATGGCTTTCGCCACCTCCAGGGTCTGCTCAAGGCTCATACGAATGTTTTTCTCGTTCATTGTTTCTGTCGCGGAGACCACAACAGCGACCGTGCTGGCACCTGCCGCCCGGGCCAGTTCATAGCCTTTCATATTGGGCACCAGAACACTCAGCTCGACGTTCGAGGGAGGATGTAGCGCCGCCAGCAGTTGATCGGTACCCGCCATCTGGGGGACCGCTTTCGGCGACACAAAACTGCCCACCTCGATATGCTTCAGTCCTGCCAGTAGCAGTGCATCGACGAGCAGCCTGCGTTCGTCGCCTGTCAGGTGTTTTTCCTGGCTCTGGAGTCCATCGCGTGGACCCACTTCATTGATAATAATGCGCTCGGTCATCAGCCAATGACTCCACGCTCGCGCAGATCAAAGATGGTTTCCTGGCTGTACCCCAGCAGTTCGCCGAACACAGCGTCAGTGTGCTCGCCCAGCAGCGGCGCCGGCGTGAAGCTCTCTGCGCCGGTTCGAGACAGCTTGATGGGATTTCCCGGGCCGCGTGTGCTGGTGCCCGAGGGGTGCTTGAGTTCCACAACCATGTTGCGGTGCTGCACCTGTGGGTCAGAGAGCGCCTGACTGAAGCGATTTACCGGGGCGCAGGGAATCCGCTGCGACTCCAGCCTCTCCAGCCAGTAATCGCAGGTATTGGTACCAAGAACGTCATTGAGTCGCTCATTGATCATGTCCCTCGCTGCCCATCTGCCCGGTTGACCATCAAGTTCCGGATCATCGAACTCCGCGCAGTCGACGACCTGCTTCAGGTTCTGCCAGAAGTTATCGGTGATGACCGCAATAACGATGAAACCATCGGCGCATCGGAAGGTGTTGTAGGGCACATGTACAAAGTGCGAGTTACCGATGGGGTAGGGATCGTCGCCGGACAGGAAGTACATGGTCGCCATGTAGTTGAGCAGCGACACCTGGCAATCCAGCATCGATATGTCCACATGTTGGCCGGTGCCGCTGCGCTCGCGCTCATACAGCGCCGAGAGAATACCCATGACGCCGAACATTCCGCCGCCCAGGTCACCGATGGGGATGCCGGCTCGCACCGGGTGGTCCGGATCAATACCGGTGATGGACATGCCTCCGCCGGTTGCCTGGGCCACCTGGTCGAAGGCCGGCCGCTTGCAGCCCGGACCATCTGATCCAAAGCCAGTCACCGCGCAGGTGATGATGCGTGGGTTAATCGCACTGAGGCTGTCAAAATCAATTTTGAGTCGTTCGGGCACACCGGCACCGAAATTGCTGATTACCACATCGGATTTTTCGACAAGGCGGTAAAACTGAGCCAACCCCTCGTCCGATTTCAGGTCAATGGCCACGCTTTGCTTGTTGCGATTGAGTGTAAGGAAGTATGCGCCCATGCCTTCCAGAGAGTTTGCCGGGTCGGTAGCAAGCAGCTTGCGGGTACCCTCCCCTTTGAGTGGCTCCACCTTGATGGTTTCGGCGCCGAGGTCGGCGAGAATCATGGCGCCGTAAGGCCCGGAAAGCATGTGGGTCAGATCGAGAATTCGCAGGCCGGCTAGCGGTTTGGTCATTATCGGCTGGCTCCTGTGCGCATGGCAGCTGGTCTGGTCTTGCCTCCTGAATCGCAGGAAGCGTGCCAACCGGCCGCCATAACCCTGTTTCTCATAGGTGATTTTTGAAAATGCTTTAAAAATCAGCCCATTGGCAACGCCGATACTCCGGGCACCCGCGTTGTATTGGTCTCCTTGCTACGACAGCTTTATTGAAATAGATTCAAATTGAAAGATTAATTTTCAAACTGAATCCGCAGGGTCTTCCGTGAGCTGCAAAGTGGCGCCGAAAAACTGCTGCGGATCCAGGTCCAGCAATTGCCATCCCGCCAGCCCGGTTCGCGGTGCTTGATTGAGCAGCTGTCCGCCGCCCGCTTCCACGGCGGCGCGCGCCGGTGCCAGATCATCGACCCCGAATGACAGCAGGAACAGGCCCTCGCCGTGCGCCGCCAGGTGCTTGCCGGGCTCACCGTCGGGGTCTGTGGGCTGGACCAACACGATCCAGCTCTCCCCTGCCCTGAACCTGGCCGTGCGCACGCCGCGCTGCTCCAGATCGCCATACTCGAAGCTATCGACGCCCAAAGCCGCGCGATAGCGCTCTACCGCAGCATCGAGGTCGCGGACCAGCAAATTCAGGTGATGAATGCGATTCAACATGCGCGATACCTGCGGGGGCTATTGTCGACGGTAGACGATGCGACCATTGGAAAGCGTCAGGTCCACTTGTGACTCATGAACCTGGTGCGCTGCCTGGTCGAAGAGGTTTCGGTCCAATACCACCAGATCGGCCTTCTTACCGGCTTGTAGGGAGCCTATTTCCGATTCCAGCCGCAATTGGTAGGCCGCATCCAGCGTGTAAGCCCTGATGGCCTGCGCCAGGGAAATGCGCTCGCCAGCCGCCGGTTGCATGGCGAACTCCGGGTCGCCCGCGGGCCTGCGGGTCAGCGCCATTTCGATGTTATAAAGCGGACTGAGGCCATTGCGCCCTATCCAGGTCGCAGGAAAGTCGCTGCCCAGCGTGAGTCGGGCCCCGCCGGCCGCCATCCCGGCCAATGGGTACATCTGCTCAAAACGAGTCCTACCCAGGGCTTGCAAGGCGCCCTCGTCATACTCGTACCAGGTGGGCGTTGACTGGGCAATCACATCCAGCGCCCCGAACCGTTCCACGTCGGCCGGATTGACCACCTGCAGGTGACACAACGTAATCCTGGATTTGCTGCCAGGCAGGGTTTCCCGTACCTCAGCCACAGTATCCAGCGCGAACCTGACCGCGCCGTCGCCCAGTGCATGCAGGTGTAGATCCATATCCTCCGCCGCCGCTTGCAGGATGGCCTCACGGGTAGGCGCGGGGGGTACAAGCGGCGTCGCGCGATGCCCTGCAGGCTTTATATAAGGCTCCAGCGTCAGCGCCGTGCCCGCCTCAACCGTGCCGTCCAGAGACACCTTGAGCGTATCCAGCCGAAAAAATTCGCTGTTGTAGCGAGCGTTAAGCGCCTGCACCGTCGCCACCGCCTCAGGGAGCTGGCCCGGCTTGTTGACATAATAAGACCCAACGATTCGAAGCGGCAGGTCACCGCTGCGTGCTCGGTCGTCCAGCAGGTCCATGCCGAGTTCCCCGGTATCGATCATGCCGGCATCAAACGCCGCCGTAATGCCCATCGATGACATGACCGGGAAAAAATGCTCAGCAGCGGCTGCCAGACGCTGCGCCGTAATCACCCCCAGAGCATCCACGACAGGCCCGAAAGCACCTCCCTCCACCAACCAGCCGGTGGGGCTACCATCGCTGTAGCGCTTCAAATAGTGCGCCCCGGGGACGGGGTCCGGCGTATCACGGGTGATACCGGCCACGGCCAAGGCCCGCGAATTCACCCAGGCACTGTGCCCACCCTCGTCGATAATAATCGCTGGCCGGTCACCGACCACCGCATCAAGCTGGTCTGCTGTTGGGCCCAGTTCACCAAAGGCCAGCGCCAGAAAGCCAGAGCCCACCAAGGGATCCTTGTCTGGGTTGGCTTCAGCGTAGGCGGCAATCGTGGCCAGAACCTCTTCGGCGCTCATAGCGGGGGTCAATTCAACGGCATCCACGTACGGAAGGCTGTCGGCCACGTGCATGTGGGTATCGATAAAACCGGGCAAAACCATGCGCCCCGCTAGATCGATACGCTGATCCGGTGATTTCGCGTGGGCGTGCGCCCCCTGGTTATCCCCCACATATACAATACGGTCGCCCTGCACGACCACGGCCTCCGCCCAGGGTTGGGATGGGTTAAGTGTGTAGACCTTGCCGCCGGTCAGCACCAGCGTATCGGCTGCCTGGACCACCCCGGCAGCCAGGGCAAGCACCAATGTTGTCAGCAAATGTACAGTTCGTCGCAAGGAACCGTCCTCCTATCGCAAGAATTGTGAAAATGTTACATCCATAATGCGACCATGGTGAAACAATCCGTTTAACACCGAGGTGCCCGGCCACTACCCTTGGCGAGGCACTGGGAGCCAAAAGCTCCATCAAGGCGGTAGGGCGCCGTAGACACCACTAAAAGAGATCGCTGTATGTCGATATCGATTCGCCGGCTCATCATGCCGGTACTCGTTATTGCAGGGGGAATAGGCATTTTCTCTCTGCTTCATGCCACTAAACCCGAGCCAGAGAAGTCCACGGAAGAACCACGGCCCATCAGCGTCTACACAGCGCCGGTGCAGCAATCCGACGCCCTTCTCGAGGTCACCACGCAGGGCGAGGTTCGCTCTCGCACCCACCTTAACATTGTGGCCCAGGTCAGCGGCCGCATCGCGGAGGTGTCACCGGAGTTTGTTGAGGGTGGAACTGTCACCCCGGGTGAGCCGCTGCTGATCATCGAGGATGCGGACTATGAGTTGGCCTTGCGTCAGGCGGAGGCCGCTGTTGCCGAGTCTGAGGTCGCCGTGCAGCAAGCACTTGCCGACGCTGACGTCGCACGTAAGCAGTTGCGCAACGACCCCAATCCCTCCGATCTCGCCTTGAAGAAGCCCCAGGTCGCACAGGCACGAGCCGCCAGGGAAGCCGCCAGGGCCAACCTGGAGCAGGCAAAGCTGAACCTGCAGCGCACGCGAGTCACCCTTCCTTTCGAAGGCCGACTCGTGAACACCCGCGTAGACCTGGGGCAGTTCATTACCACCGGTACCATCTTGGCTGAGGTGTTCGGCACTGAAATCGTTGAAATTCGCCTGCCACTCAGTGATGCCCAGCTGGCTGCACTGGGGTTACCCATCGGCTACACAGCGCCCGAGGGCGAGGGGCTGGACGTAGAACTGCGGGCAGCGGTCGCAGGCCGCGACCACCGGTGGACCGGTAAGTTGTCGCGACTGGATGCCTCAATCGACCCGGATACACGGATGCTCTATGCAATCGTGGAGGTTATTGATCCCTACGGCGAAAACGCTTCCGCCAGCGGGATGCCGCTGGCGGTGGGGCTGTTTGTCGATGCCACAGTAAGCGGTCGACGCGTTAGCAACGCGGTAAGCATTCCCAGCAGCGGCCTGCGAGCCGGCGATGTGGTTTTCCTGATTGACGACAAGGGCCGCCTGGAAATTCGCAATGTCGATGTTGCCCACCTGGGCGCCGGCACGGCGGTGCTGATGAGCGGCGTCACCGCGGGCGAACAAGTCATTACTTCAGCCATCAGAAATCCGATCCAGGGCATGGCCCTGTCACGAATCGAAGACGACACAGTCGACAGCGACGGCTAAGCCGCCGGGAGCAGCACTATGGAACGCATTATTGAGTGGTGGGTCCGCAACCCGGTCGCTGCCAATCTGCTCATGATCGGCATCCTGTTGGCCGGTTTCCTCGGGTTCCAGGCCATGGAACGCGAGGCCTTTCCACAGGTGAAACCCAACCAGGTCGAGATCGAGATCGTCTGGCCCGGTGCCGCGCCACAGGAAGTCGAAGAACAGATCATCGTGCGCATTGAGGAAGCGCTTAAAAACATTGATCGCCTTTATCACGTGTACTCAACGGCCATGGAAAACTACGGCCGCATCGAGGTCACCACCTTTCCCGATGTAGACATCAACACGTTCCTCAACGACGTCAAAAACGCGGTCGATTCAGTGTCCTCGCTACCTCGCGACATCGAGAATCCACAGGTACGGCGCACGGAGTATCGCAATGAGATGATCCGCGTCGCTGTGCACGGCGACATCAGCGAGCGCGAACTGACGCGATTGGCGCAGGATTTACGCAACGAGGTTGCCGCCCTTCCCTGGGTGTCCACGCTGGAACTGTTTGGAACGCGGCGGGAAGAAGTCACCATTGAATTGTCTGAGAGCGCCATGCGCCGGTACAACCTCAGCTTTGCCGAGGTCGCCGACGCGATTCGCGCCAATTCGCTGAACCTGTCTTCCGGCCAGGTTCGCACCGAGACCGGCGACATCCAGTTACGCGCCCGCAACATGGCGGACAACCAGACAGACTTCGAAAAAATTGTCATTCGCCAGACGCCCGAGGGGGCAGCCATTCGCGTGGGCGATGTGGCCAGCGTGATAGATGGCTTTGAGGACAATGAAATTCTGGCCACCATGAATGGCGAACCGGCGGTGCTACTGCAAATCATGAGCACCGATAACATGCAGGTGGTCAAAGCCAGTAATGCCGTGAAGGCCTGGATGGCTGACGCGCAACCGCGCCTGCCCGAAGGCGTTCAACTGTCCATGTGGTTTGACCAGGCCGACATGTTCACCAATCGCATGGATCTGATAGCGAGTTCCGCCACGCTGGGCCTGTTCCTGGTCTTCCTGGTACTAATCCTGTCATTGCGACCTAAAGTGGCGCTATGGGTAACCGTCGGCATCGGTGTCGCCTTCATGGGTACGTTCTCGTTATTGCCGGTTAACGATGTATCGCTGAACATTATCTCCACCTTCGCATTCCTGCTCGTGCTGGGGATCGTGGTTGACGATGCCATTGTCGTAGGCGAAAGCATTCACCACTACGCCCATGAAAAGATGAGCGGCCCGCAAGCGGCGGTAAAAGGTGCCATGGCAGTCAGCAGGCCGGTCATCTTCGCGGTCCTGACCACCATGATCGCTTTTGCACCCTGGCTGTTTGTCACGGGCGAGGCGGCGCAGGTTACACGGCAGCTGTCGATCGTGATCACGGTGGCGCCGGCCATCTCAATGATCGAGGCCTTCTTTATCCTGCCCGCGCACCTTCGTCACCTGGAGCCGCGCAAGAACCTGACTGGGCTGGCGCTGCGCCAGCAGAAAATTGAACACAGCATCATCGACTTTGCCCAGAACTACTATCGGCCCATCCTGGAGTGGGCACTGAACCACCGGGTGCTGACAACCAGCGTGTTTATTGCCGGTTTCACTATCTCCATGGGGTTATTCACCAGCGGCTGGGTCAAGTTTTTCTTCGAACCCCAGATTGAAGCCGACCAGATCTACATTAATGTGGAACTTCCCACCGGCACGCCCTACGCGCGTGCGCTGGAAGTGCTGGATCACCTGCAAGTGGCGGAACGCAAACTGATCGAGGAGGTGAAGCAAATTGCTATCGATACTGGCGAGAGCGGCGAGCTGATCGAAGGCTGGTACACACGTTCACGCCGTGACTCGGTGATCGCTATCGTGCAACTTGCTCCACCGGAAGTTAGGGCTCTATCTGCACGCGAGGCCGCTGACCGCTTCAGACAACTGGTGGGTGACATCCCCGATGCCGACTCAATCGAGGTGAACTACACCTTTAATAATCGGGGCTCAGACGTCACTTACCTGTTACGACATCGCGATAATGAGATGTTGCGAGCCGCCAGCGATGACCTGCAGGTCAAGCTCTCCTCCTATGAAAGTACCTTTTACGTGCGCGATAGCCAGCGTGGCGGCCTGGACGAGATTTTGTTGAACCTGAAACCTGGTGCCGAAAAGCTGGGTATTACACTGGCAGAAGTATCCCAGCAGGTCCGCCAGGCTTACTTCGGTGAAGAAGTGCAGCGCCTGCCGCGTGAGAACGGCGACGTGAAGGTGATGGTGAAGTACCCCATGGAACTTCGCTCCCGCCTGTCCAGCCTGGACAACTTTCGCGTCCGCACCCGCGATGGCCGGGAGGTCCCTTTGATGTCGGTGGTAGACGTGGAAATCGGCAGTGGCGTTCAGCGCATCCAGCGGCGCGACGGTGAACGCGTGGTTTACGTAAGAGCCGACATGAAGCAGGAGAGCATCAGCGATATTACCAAGGACGTTAACGAGAATTACCTTCCGGAGATGGAAAAGAGATATCCCGGGCTTACGATCCTGAAAGGTGGCTCACAGGAAGAAGAAGCTGAGTTTTTCAATGAGATATTTGCACTGTATGCGGTCGCTTTCTTCCTGATGTATACCCTGATCGCCATCGCCTTTCACTCCTACTGGCTACCGCTGTTAATCATGACGGCTATCCCGTTCGGGTTTATGGGTGCGGTCTTCGGGCACCTGATTTTCGATCTACCCATGGCGCTGTTTTCCTACTTTGGCATCGGCGCCGCCGCCGGCGTTGTAGTGAACGACAACCTCGTGCTGGTGGACTATATGCGAAGGCTGCGAGAACAAGGCAAGGGCATTATGGAGGCCGTGGTCGACGCAGGCGTCAACCGGTTCCGGCCGATACTGCTGACCACTGTCACCACCTTTGTCGGGCTCATCCCGATCATGGCGGAGCGCTCCATCGACGCACAGTTCCTAAAACCGGCCGTGCTGTCCCTGGCCTTCGGGGTGCTGTTCGCACTGTTCGTCAGCTTGCTGATGGTGCCCGCACTCTATGTTATCGGTGATGACTGCTCGCGCGGAACGGCCAGGCTCAAAGCAAGATTGTTCCCGGCAAAGACCCCTACCGGCGACGGCACCAACACCGCAGACGCCCACTCCTGATAGAAAAAAGCCCTCCCCGGTCTCCCGGAGAGGGCTTTTTCTTCTTACTGCCAGTAAACGCAGCTGTTAACGCTACTCTGTGCGGGTATTCAGGTAGCGATCGGTCAGCTTGTCGATAGACCAGGAGTCGGGCTTCTGGCTGGGTGGATACTGCTCAAAGCTCTGCAGGAACTGCGAGGTCACGCTCAGTCCCAGGTAGCCCTGGGCGGCCTTGTCGATCATCCAGTCCCAGTAGGTATTGGAGTTTAGGTCAGCCCGCTCGAAAGGATCCCGGCGCAGATGGAATATCTTGAACATGCGCAGGGTCACAAAAGGCTCTGCCCACAGGGCCATTGTGCGAGCTCGGTTCTCCGCGTAAACCAGCTTCCAATCGCCAACCCTGACGCCGACCGGTAGACCCTCATCATTGAGATAGTGAAACTCTCGGCGCGGCCCCTGTTCGGCCTCCCCGGTTAGATACGGCAGGAAGTTGTATCCGTCCAGGTGGAGTTTAGCGTTCTTGCGGCCCACTCGCTTGCCCTTGAGCAGGTCCTGCTTGAGGTCGCCATCACCCGCCGCGGCGACCAGCGTCGGCATCCAGTCCAGGTGGGACATCACCGTGTTGGAAACCTGCCCGGGCTCTATGCGAGCCGGCCAGCGCACAACGGCAGGCACCCGGTAAGCACCTTCCCAGTTCGAGTTCTTCTCGCTGCGGAACGGTGTGATACCAGCATCCGGCCAGGTATTGTAGTGAACACCGTTGTCCGTGGAATAAAACACGATGGTGTTCTCGGCAATGCCCAGTTCATCCAACTGATTCAGCAGCTTGCCCACCAGTTCATCGTGGGCAACCATCACGTCGTTGTAAAAGCCCTGGCCCGATTTGCCCACATGCTTGTCGGCCGGATGGGTGCGAAAATGCATGCCAGTGGTATTCACCCAGGCAAAGAAGGGTTTACTCTCTTTCGCTGATCGGTCGATAAACTTTTCTGCCGCACTGACGAACTCTTCATCCGCGGTTTCCATACGCTTGCGTGTCAGCGCACCGGTATCCTCAATGCGCCCATCAGCGTAGGAGCGAATAACGCCACGAGGACCGAACATTTCCCGGAAGCGCGGATCCTTGGGGTAATCGGGGTCCTCGGGCTCTTCCTCGGCGTTGAGGTGATAGAGGTTGCCGAAGAACTCATCGAACCCGTGATTGGTGGGCAGGTGCTCATCCCGGTCGCCCAGGTGGTTCTTGCCGAATTGGCCGGTGTTATAGCCCATGCTTTTCAGAACTTCGGCAATGGTGATATCCCGGTCCTTGATACCGAGTTCCGCTCCCGGCAACCCCACTTTGGTGAGACCCGTGCGAAGGCCCGATTGGCCGGTAATGAAAGATGATCGGCCAGCGGTGCAGCTCTGGTCACCGTAGTAATCCGTAAATCGAATGCCCTCATTGGCGATGCGGTCAATATTGGGCGTTTGATAGCCCATGATGCCGTCTGAGTAGGCACTGATGTTGGTGATGCCGATATCGTCGCCCCAGATCACCAGAATATTGGGCTGATCGTCTGCCTGTGTCGGAAATGCGACCGTGGCCATCACCGCCAGCATTGCGGTGAGGTACCTGATTATCATTATTGGCTCCCGTTGGGTGTAGTGAGTACCGGGATGGCAGTATGAAACAGCGTCGGCACAATGCAAGCACCGGCCAGACACGCAAAATTCACGCCCCTGACTGCGCCAGATATATTGCCTTGTCACGATAAATACCTAAAATAGCGCTCCGCGCTGGCACGGGGATTGCTGGACTAACCCCAGGGTGCAGCCTGACCGCCGAAATCAGCCACTTTTATCGCTTTTGGCACGATTTCAGGGCAGTCAACGCACCAATTTCAAGCGTATCGGTATCAGGGAGGAACAGAGAATGGCAGAAGCACAGCAACAAGATCGGCTGCGCAGCGTGGTTAACGACCTGGTGCTGGCAGAGATGTTCCTGGTTCAGGCCACCATCGAGAGTGCCACTGCCATCGGCGATGGCATCAGCGAACTCAGCCGGCAGTGGGATAACGACACCGGAGACGGCTCTGTTGCAGGCGTTCTCGCCAGAACCGCTGATGAGGCCATCGAGCCCTACACCAGCCGCCTGAAGGTGCTGCGGGAACTGCTGGATCGGCAGCCCCTCACCGCCTCTGCGAGCCGCCTGGAAGGCAAACCCGCCGGGCGCTAATTACGCCGGCAGTTTACTCTCAGTCTTTACTCTGGGCCGCCTCGAAGGCCGCCTTTTGTTCGGGGCTGGCCTCGGTCTGGTACGCCGCTTTCCACTCCCCATAGGGCATGCCGTACACACGTTCGCGGGCCTGAGCCTGATCAACACCGACGCCCCGTTCTTCCGCGGCGGCCACGTACCATTTTGACAGGCAGTTCCGGCAAAAACCGGCGAGTGTCATCAGCTCAATATTCTGCACGTCTTTGCGACTATCCAGATGTTCCAACAGTCGGCGAAAGACCGCCGCCTCGATCTCAGTAGTATCGCTCATCGTTTACTCCTACCCGTGGTGATATGGCCCGGCATTCTAGCCCAGGCCCCGGAATCGGCCCACAGCCGTGCTCAGATCGGCATGAACTCGCCACCGTTAACGTCCAGTGCAGCCCCGGTTACCACATTGGCATAATCTGACGCGAGAAACACCGCGGCCTTGGCGCACTCGCCGTCATCGGGAATGACGCCCAGGGGAATATTGCGCGTCACGTCGGCTTTCAGTTCGTCAACGCTCTGGCCCGTTTCCTGGGATTGCCAGGCGAAATACCCTTCCACCGCCGGGCCCCACATCCATCCCATGTGGGCACTGTTGACCCGGATATTGTACTGACCCAGTTCCAGTGCCAGGTGCTTGGTAGCACTGCGCAGCGCCGACTTGGACGAGCCGTATCCGCCCTGCGTGGCCAGCGGTTTGTGCTCCACCATGGTAGCGATCATGACGATGGCACCGCCGCCAGCGGCTTTCATTCCCGGCACACAGGCCTGGGTCAGCTGCATGGTGCCGAAGAAGTTGACGTCCATGGCGCGACGCCATCCCGCCAGGTCAGCGCTCTCTATCGGCTCGAAGGCTCCCGGGTCATAGGCACTGTTAAACAGAACATCGATGCGACCAAACTCAGCGACTGTGCGTTCTGCCAGCGCTGCACACTGCTGCGCATCGGCAATGTCCGTGGGGAGCTTCAGCACAGGTGTGTCCAGCCCCAGGTCCCGAATCTCTGCTTCGGCCGTATCCAGTTTGGCCGGCGTTCTCGCGGCCATCACCACCGCCGCAGCACCTTCCCTGGCGGCCAGGGTCGACAACTCCTGGCCCAGGCCAGGTCCGATACCGGATACAACCACTACCTTATCCTTCAACAACATGCCAAAAGCTCCCATTTTGAATACGCGTGCGCTCTCCCAACAACCAGGTTAGCGTCCGGGAAATCAGTCGCCGCCCATGGCCGAGCGAAGCATTTGCTCCAACTCATCCCCCTGTCCGGGAAACCGCCATTGCACCAGGCCGAACTCTTCCAGGGGGAGCCAGTATGCGTGCTGAACTTCAAAAAAACTCCGGGGCGCGATACTGCCGGACCCAGAATGAATCTCGCAGTAATAAAGATTGAACCCGGTATCAAAGGTGCGCAGCAATTGCCGGGGCAGAAGATCCAACCCGGTTTCCTCGAAGGTCTCGCGGTGCGCTGTGCACTGGGCAGCTTCGCCGTCCAGTGAGCTGCCGCCGGGGGGACCAACCTTACCTTCCGGGTTTCTAATCACCAGCACCCGGCCATGCACAACGGCAAGGCACCCGGCGCTGGGGGCAAGGTCCGGGGTACCGGTGAAGGGACATTGCACCGCGGTGGCCTGGCATGACACCAGCAGCGCACACTGCAGAACCAGAAGCCATCTCATCATATGCCGCCGGTAAGCAACGCTAGCGATAACTGAGCGACACCCGATCGATGCCGACGCATTCTCTCAGTGCCTGCAGCAAATCGTCGGAGGGCACTACCTGCCAGCGTTCACCACAGCGGAACCGCGCACGGTTGTGTGACTGGCTGTACTCCAGCCACACCGGGCAGGTTCCTCCAGCAGCGCCGGCCAGGGTCTCCTGTAACTGCTCGGTAAAACGCTCATTGACCATGTCGTCGCTCACCTGAATCGTGAGCTCAGAGGCGTAATCCTGCCGTGCCTGGTCAAGGCTGCGTACACTGCGGGCCCGCATCACCAGGCCGCCGTTGTAATCGTCCTGGGCAACCCGTCCCTCGACGATGATGATCTGGTCCTTTTGCAACAGATCGCGATGTTCATTATAAATTTCCGAAAACACCGTGACTTCAATACGCGCGCTTCTGTCATCGAGCTGAAGCACGGCCATAGTGCCCCGCTGGGTTTTCATGGTGCGGGTCGAGTTCACCAGCCCGGCGATCACCTGGTCGCTCTTGGCATCCCCTCGCAGGTCGGCGATCCGTGTGGGTGCGAACTTACGCACTTCTTTCTCATACTCGTCGATTGGGTGCCCGGAGATATAGAGCCCCAGCGTATCTTTCTCGCCGCCCAGTCGCTCCTTGGCAGACCAGGGCCGAGCGCGCCGAAAATCGACGTACACATCCGCACTACCGGTGTTTGAAGACGGCACCACCTCGCCAAACAGATCGTCCATACCGGCGTCGCGATTGCTGGCATTTTGCTCAGCGGCTTTCAGTGCATCATCAAGACTGGTCATCAGCACCCAGCGTTCGGTGCCAAGACCATCGAAAGCGCCGGAACGAATAAGGGCCTCTATCGCCCTGCGATTCACTTTTCTCGGGTCGGTCCGGGCGCAGAAGTCGAACAAATCTGTAAACGCACCGTCTGCATCGCGGGCTTTCAGGATATTTTCAACAGGTCCCTCACCCAGCCCTTTGATAGCACCCAGTCCGTAGATAATTTCGTCATCGGCGTTGACGGTGAACATGTACTGGCCTTCATTCACGTCGGGCAGTTTGAGCGCCAGCTTCATGTGCCGGCACTCTTCGACGAACACCACGATCTTGTCGGTGTTGTCGAGTTCCGAGCTCATGACGGCAGCCATGAAGGGCGCCGGATAGTGCGTTTTCAGCCAGGCCGTCTGGTAGGACACCAGCGCATAGGCCGCCGAATGCGATTTGTTGAATCCGTAACCTGCAAACTTCTCTACCAGGTCAAAGATCCTCATGGCCAACTGGGCATCGACGCCCTTCGCCTGGGCGCCGTCCTCAAACACAGCCCGCTGTTTTGCCATTTCCTCGGGCTTCTTCTTGCCCATGGCACGGCGCAGCAGATCGGCACCGCCCAGCGTATACCCCGCCAGTTCCTGGGCGATCTGCATCACCTGCTCCTGGTACAGGATAATGCCGTAGGTTGGCTCAAGAATTGGTTTCAACCACTCGTGTTGGTACTCGTGATCCGGGTAGGCCAGGGCCTCGCGGCCGTGCTTGCGGTTAATAAAGTTATCGACCATGCCCGATTGCAGCGGCCCGGGACGGAACAAGGCCACCAGTGCAATGATGTCTTCAAAGCAGTCGGGCTTCAGGCGCTTGATCAGATCTTTCATGCCACGGGATTCCAACTGGAAAACTGCCGTGGTGCCGGCCGACTGCAGCAACTCGAAGCTGGCGCTGTCGTTGAGGGGAATCTGCGAAATATCCAGCGGCAGTTCGCCGTCGCGTTCCCGGGCGGTATTCACCATCTTCACCGCCCAGTCGATGATCGTGAGCGTTCTCAGTCCGAGGAAATCGAACTTGACCAGGCCCGCGTCCTCCACGTCACCCTTGTCATACTGGGTAACCAGCCCGCCACCTGCCTGGTCGCAAAACAGCGGTGAAAAATCCGTCAGCTTGGACGGAGCGATCACCACGCCGCCGGCATGCTTGCCCACGTTGCGGGTGATGCCTTCAAGCTGCACCGCCATATCCCAGATTTCCTGGGCCTGGGTATCGTCCCTGAGAAACTCCTGCAGCGGTTCCTCCTGTTCAACCGCCTTGGACAGGGTCATCCCAACTTCGAAGGGAATCATCTTGGACAGCTTGTCTGCCAGGCCGTAGGGCTTGTCCTGCACCCTTGCCACGTCGCGCACCACCGCCTTGGCGGCCATGGTGCCGAAGGTAATAATCTGGGAGACGGCTTCGCGACCGTAGGTGTCGGCCACGTAATCGATCACCCGATCCCGCTTTTCCATGCAGAAGTCGACATCGAAGTCGGGCATGGAAACACGTTCCGGATTCAGGAATCGCTCGAACAGCAGGTCATACTGCAAGGGGTCAAGGTCGGTAATTTCCAGCGCATAGGCCACCAGTGATCCCGCCCCTGATCCTCGACCGGGGCCCACCGGGATATCGTGCTGCTTGGCCCAGCGGATGAAGTCCATCACGATCAGGAAGTACCCGGGGAAGCCCATCTGGATGATGGTATCCAGTTCAAAGTCCAGTCGCGCCCGGTAGTGGGCTTGTCGAGTTGCGAAATCCTCCGCCGCCGGGTCGAACAGTGCCTGCAGGCGGTTATCCAGCCCCTGGTGGGATATCTGCCGGAAAAAATCGTCCATGGTGA
>Ga0213866_10001613_pt1 | contig 16562 bp, 15 predicted proteins | sample PICome_11_FD_160079 | JGI IMG/M metagenome (GOLD analysis project Ga0213866, IMG submission 160079) | Coastal seawater microbial communities near Pivers Island, North Carolina, United States - PICO284 | ecosystem: Environmental > Aquatic > Marine > Coastal | place: USA: North Carolina...
TTCGAGCGCCATGTCGATGATCCGCTTCGTGCCCTTGAACTTCTCGCGGTGAGGCGTGTGGACCATCACCGGCATGTCGTACTTCTTCGCGAGCTCAAGCTGGAAAAGGCAGACCTTCTCCTCAGCGGGCGTGTGCGAATCGAGTCCGATCTCGCCAACGGCCAGCGCCATCGGATGCTGAATCCACTCTTCGAGAATCGTCAGCACTTCGGCTGCCAGCTTCTCATCGTTCGCTTCCTTGGGATTCAAACCGATGTTGCAGTAATGCTTGATGCCGTAATCGGCGGCGCGCTGCACTTCGTACTCGGTCAGATGCTTGAAGTAATCGATGAAGGTGCCCAAGCTCGTGCGAGGCTGCCCCAGCCAAAACTGCGGCTCGCAGATATGCGTGATGCCGCACGCAGCCATCTTTTCGTAGTCGTCAGTAACGCGGCTGATCATGTGGATATGAGGTTCAAAGATTCGCATCGCTTCTCCTTCATCGCGCAAGTGCAGTACGCCCTCTCGCAGCATGCTAACGGCGCACGCGCGTAATCGTTCATCTTCATTCTAGGCGCTAAGCCCCTAGACGCGCTAGCACAACTCTCGCGCAGAGTGATCGCAAGACAAGCATGTAACCCGCTTATCTCAGCCTGACCACCGCGCTAGATTCGCGTTTCATCACCCTGTGCGATCATGCACAATGCGTAGAACCGGCCCCGCCTGCGCGGCTACCCCGCAGCCGCAGAGTAGCTGGATCTGAACGCGCATCACCTTGAGCATCAACGCATCGCTCGCCCCCGGCGAATTCGCGTATGCGCTCGCCAAAGAGCCCAGCGGCAAATGGCTCGTCGCGGAACTTGGCAGGGAGTAGGGGCGACTAGATCAAAAGAGCAAGCGTACGCCGAAGGTGATGGATTCGAAGAGGCGGCGCGGGCTTTGTTCTTCGCGGCGCAGCAGGCGGTAGCCGATGACGAAACCTGCTGCGCAGCGAGGCTGGCCGATGCAAAGTTCGAGCTCAACTTCTTCGATCTTCGCGCGGCCATAGCGCTCAATCGCGTAGCTCCCGCCGATGCTGGCAAACATGTAACCGATGCTCCCGCCTACCTCGGCGCGCCAGCCTTCCTGCGCTACGGCCGTCGGCTTCGGCGGCAATGGGAAGATCCTGTTTGTGTTTTATGCGTTTAAAGGTTTCCTGTCGCCAGAAATACGTGTAGTAACCACCTTTATGTGCCTTGTCCCCTTTTTATTTTAGAGGAGTTTATCATACTTGGCTAAGGATGCTGACGCGGACTTCCCTACCTTGATCAAGTTCGGGAGCATGGAGGAAAGCGTACACGAGTTCGCTAGACGCGAGTTGCTTCGATTCGGTAAGCATCACAGCTTGCACCAACACATTCTTTGGATGAACCACACACCTACTGCGGTCGCGGCTGAGGACTATCTCCGCAGATGCCTTTGTGATGTCGACGAGTTCGAAACGCCAATCATGTTTATCGAACGAGTTCGACACCTTGCACGGGAAATGCGTGACGGGTATGCGCGCGTCGATTCGCTCCGAGGCCTGCGCTTTGATCAGCTATGGGAGAGCATTCGAGCAGATTTCCACTTCCTTCACGACGCCGCGGTGGAGTGCCGCAAACTCGAGTTGCTTTTCCATGAACTCAAGCCTTCAAGGCGCGGCATCCCCTTTGGCCAGGGTTTTGTCGATATGCTTCAGCCCAAACCTCCCACGTCTCGCGACTTGCCTTTGTGATCGCTAGAGCTTGCTTCACCGCATCCGTCCCGCGCTGAATCTGCTAGGCTGCCAGCTTCAATGGCGGAAGCCGGTCTCGCATATCTGACCGGATTCATCTCCGCCCCGGACGAGAGGAACAAGTGTGTTTCGCGATGAAATGACAGTACACGTGCAAGCAGGGCGCGGCGGTGATGGCTGCGTCAACTTTCACTCTGAGCCATTCAAGGTCAAAGGCGGGCCCGATGGCGGCGACGGCGGGCGCGGCGGCAACGTCGTGTTCGTTGCGAAGGAAGACGTTACCTCGCTGATCGATCTGGTCAGCAAGCGCAAGATCAAAGCGCGTCCGGGACAGGCCGGCGGCGTTGGGAATTGCTGGGGCAAGTACGGCGATGATGCGCGCGTGGAAGTTCCAGTCGGCACGATGATCTTTGACGTCGAAACAGAAGAGTTGCTCGTCGATCTGACAGAGCCCGACCAAGAGTGGATCGCGGTTTACGGCGGGCGCGGCGGTCACGGCAATAAGCATTACGCCACGGCGACGCACCAGGTGCCGCACGATTTCGAGTACGGGCTTGATGGTCAGCAGCGCGAGCTGCGCATCGAGCTGAAACTGATCGCAGATGTTGGATTGGTGGGCTTTCCCAACGCGGGCAAGTCGACGCTGCTCTCGCGCTGCTCGTCGGCCAAGCCGAAGATTGCCAACTATCCCTTCACGACGCTCTCGCCGCAGCTTGGGATTGTTGAGCGCAACTATCGTCGCTTCATCATGGCGGACATCCCCGGTTTGATCGAAGGCGCGAGCGAAGGCAAGGGGCTGGGCCACCAGTTCCTGCGGCATATTGAGCGCACGCGCTTGATCCTGCACATGATCGACCTGAGCGAGACGGATGAGATCCCGGCGCTGGTCGATAAGTACCAGGCGATTCGCCGCGAACTTGAGCGCTTCAGCGACAAGCTCGGCAAGGAGCCGGAGATCATCGTTGGCAACAAGGTCGACGTGACCGAAGCGAGCCTGATCCTGCCCGAGCTAGAGGAAGCGCTCGGCGTCAAGGTCTGGCCGATCTCCGGCGTGAGCGGCGAAGGCGTCGACGACCTGATGCGCGAAGTGGTGAGCAGACTCGACGTGATGGACGAAGCGTTGAAAGCCGAGCAAGAAGCCGCCGGCGAGAAGAAGCCGTGGCGGCCGTAGGCTGGCTTTGGATTGCGGGCTGCGGCTTGCGGGCTCGGGTTCGGAGTGAGTAACACGGAGCGCGCCGAGGGACGGAGAGGACTGAGCCTGGCGGACGGCTCGATGTTCTCGCGCTCGCATACGCTTCACGTTTGAACTCTAGTCCTTCTATGAAAGATAGCTCGCAGGCGTGAGGCTTACCCCCTCGCCTGCGAGCTATTCTTAATAAAGGCGTAGATCGCTCAGAGTGAGCTCAGCCCCTGCGAACGCTCAAGCGCTACCGGCAGGCTCAGTCTGCTCCGTTCCTCAGTGCGCTCCGTGCTGCTCACTCCCAAAAAACTTACTTGCGATAAACCGTCGTGTAGTTGATCAGCTTGGCCAAGAGTTTCGCCGCTGCGAACTCGGTTTGCTGCGTGCCCTCAAGGGGTGCTACTTCGACAATGTCAAAGCCGACGACGTTGCGCTCGCGGCAGGTCTTGTGAATCAGATCGACGACCGTCCACCAATCAAGTCCACCCGGCTCGGGCGTGCCGGTGCCGGGCATAACGCTGGGATCGAAGCCATCAACATCAATCGTGATGTACACATTCTCGCTCAGATGGCCGACGGCTTCCTCGTACCAATCGCCGCGCTTGCGGTATTTGAAGGCGGGATAGCACCACACGGGATGCTTCTTGCTCAGGCCTGATTCGTCAGCTTGGCGCGTCTCGCGCGAGCGGATGCCGCACTGCACGATCGGGCACAGCTCATTGAAGCGCGCGGCTGCGGTCGCGTGATTCCACTTCTGCCCGGCGTAGCTGTCGCGCAGATCGGAGTGCGCATCGAAGTGCAGAATCGAGAGATTCTCGTGCTTCTCCCAGCAGGCCTTGACGTTGCCGTAGCTGACCGTGTGCTCGCCGCCAATCAGCGCGGGCGTCTTGCCGAGCGCAACAGCTTGGCGCGCCACTTCATAGATGCGCTTGTTGATCTCCTCGCCATCGCAATCGCAGGGGAGCGGCGAGGTGGTGTAAACGCCGGCGCTCAGGATCGGCTCGGCGTCTAGCTCGTCGTCGTAGAACTCCACCTGTTGCGAGGCGCGCATGATCGCCTCGGGCCCAGCTTCGGTGCCGCCGCCATAGCTCACGGTTGCGGCGTAGGGCGCTTGGATGATCACGTAGTTCGCGCGATCGAGCGTGGCGAGCTCTTCGTCGAGTCCAAAGTAAGCATCTTCGATGCTCGCTGCGAGTGCGTTGATGTCGAGGTTCATGGTCTGCCCATCGCGTTCGGTGATTCGAGATTCTCGGCCTGTGCCGCGCCCCGCTTTTGGCTTCAGCGCGCGTGATATACAATAGAAGACATGAGCGCATCAAACGACAGTAACGTGATCTCTCTGGCCCACGGCACCGCGACAGGTGTGCGTTACCGCTTGGAGGATTACTTCAGCTTGGGTGAGGACGGCCCGCTGCGCCGCGAGCTGATTGAGGGGGAACTATTCGTGAGTCCATCACCGCGACCTGAACACCAGGAAATCATCTTCGCACTCGCGAGCATTCTCCGTGCGTATGTCCTGGGCCACAAACTCGGGCGTATCCTGCTCGCGCCGATCGATGTCGTTCTCAGCGCAACGACCACCGTGCAGCCGGACATCATTTGGCTCCCCAGCGATCACCCTGAACTGCGCAATCAGGACGAGCCCTTCCGCCATCTTCCAGGCCTAGCGATTGAAGTGATCAGCCCCAGCAATCCCAACTACGACCGCAAGCTCAAGTTCAGGCTCTATGAGGAAGCGGGCGTTCCGCACTACTGGCTCGTCGATCCAAAAGCTCGCAGCATCGAAGCGTATCAACTGGATGACGGTAGGTATAAGCTGAGCGCGCAAGCGAATTCTGCCGACGCTGCATTTTGCGCCGCGCCCTTCCTTGGATTGACCATCCCAACGAGCGAAGTCTTCGACTTGCCCTTCTGATCCGAGCGACTCGACACAAGAAAGCCGACCCATGACCAGCGCGAACCGCACCCTGAAAATCGGCATCCTCACCATCTCCGACCGCGCCTCAAGGGGCGAGTACGTTGATCGCGGCGGCCCCGCCATCGAGCAATATTTTGGCGAAGTGCTCACCTCGCTTTGGGAGCCAGTCAAAGAGCTGATCCCCGATGAACTCGCGCGCATCAAAGCCGTGCTGCGCAACATGAGCGACACCAAGAAGTGCGATCTGATCGTTACGACTGGCGGCACCGGCCCCGCCAAGCGCGACTTCACGCCCGAAGCGACGCTCGATGTTTGCGACAAGCCCATGCCCGGCTTCGGCGAAGTGATGCGCATGGAAAGCCTCAAGCACGTGCCGACTGCGATCCTCTCGCGCCAGACCGCCGGCATTCGCGGCTCCACGCTGATCATCAATCTGCCCGGCAATCCCAAAGCCATCGCTGAATGCCTGGACGCCGTGATGCCCGCCGTGCCCTACTGCATCGATCTGCTCGACGGCCCTTACATGACCCTCGACGAATCGCGCGTCAAAGCCTTCCGCCCCAAGCACGCGAAGAAGCCCGGCGAATAGCACGCGCCCTCAATCGCACTCACCGCTCGGCATTTTTCTCGAATTTCCCTGAACCAATTCCCCATCGGTGGCGACTCCCTCATGACCCCTCGAACGATCAAGCCGATCCTGCAACCAAGCGAGGGGAGTGGAGTGGGGCAGGAGCGCGAGATGGATCGCTTGTTGGAAGGCCTGCGCCGTGGCGATGTCGCTGCGCTTGAGCTTCTGCATGCGCTCTACAGCGAGCGGCTTGTGCGCGCTGCGTGGACTTTCACCGGCAATTGGGAAGTTGCACGCGACGCGACGCAGGAGTGCCTGATCGCTGCCATGGGCGGCGCAGGACACATTCGCGAAGCAAACCAACTTCGCGCGTGGCTCTTCGGTGTGCTCTTCAATTGCTGCCGCACACTGATGCGCAAGGAGTCCCGCAGGCGTCGGCGCGAGGAGCGGAAAGCGCGAGCGTTGGGTGAGCGTGCTTCAGGTGCGCAGGCTTACCCGGAGGAAACGCTCGCGCTGAAGCTCCGCTTGCACGCCCTGCAACAAGCGCTTGCAGGATTAGATGAAGGCAAGCGCATGGTGATTGTGCTGCGCTTTCTGGAAGGCATGAGCGTGAAAGATTGCGCGCAAGTCCTCGGCATTCCGGAAGGTAGCGTGAAAAGCAGGACGCACTCCGCTCTCGGTGAACTCAAGGAAACGCTCAAGGATTGGCGCGACGACACGCTGTGAACGCGCGCCCTTAAAGTAGAAGACATGCAAGCACCCAAGCACGAGCCTCACTCTGATCCGCAAAGCGCCGATGCGCTCTCGCGTGGATTCGCTGAGCTTGCTGCGAGCGGCCCGCAAGCGCCGAGCATTCTCGCCATGCGCACGGCCTTGCTTCAGCGTGAGCGAGCAAAGCGCAAAACGCGCGCGCTGAGCGCGGCGGCTGCGATTCTCGTCGCCACGCTGATCGGTCTCGCACTCGCATTGACGCAAAGCGCTGAACCAGAGCCGAATGCGCCGCTGCGTGTGGAAGATCAACCTCAGCCAGCGAAGATTGAACCCATGGAGACTGTGCGCGTTCCGGCTGTTGAAGAGCAACCTCCAGAGCACGTGATGCTCCCGCTTGATCCGCGGCTCTCGCCTCTCGCGTTCGCGGATCAGCTCAAGTCGCTCTTGGTTCAGCGCGAAGTCCAGCTCGCAACAATCGAGAAGCACGCGGGCGGCGACATCAGCTTCAGCCTCTCGTCCCCAAGCGCGAACGATGCGCTGGGCAAACACGAAATTGCAGCGCTGCTTGAGCATTTTGCCAGCGCGCAGATTGAGTTCGACGGCACATCCATCGCTTTCAGCGCGACGGTTGCAGAGTTGGTTGCAAGCCCCTCACAGCAGATTTCGCGCATGGAGCGCAAGGAGCAAAGATGGCACTGAAGAAGACACGCATCATCCTGCGAGCACTGTGCGTAGCGACGCTGATGATCGGCGTTGGCCTTGTCGCGGACTACCGCGCAGACATGCAAAGCTCAACCCACGACGAAGTTCTGGGCGAAGTCACGCAGGAAGATTTGCCGCCGCCAATCACGCCGGATGTGCTCAGCGCTTTGATCGAAGAATTGCAGGGAGCGCAGCGCTATAAGCTCGCAAAGCTCTTGGACATCGGCGCCGTCACTTCAGCGTCGGAAGAACTGAAACAAGCCTTCGGCTGGAACGTCAAGATGCGCACGACGACCTACCTGCGCGAGCACTTGATCGACCAAGGCGGGATTGAAACGCGGAACTTCTACGTCGAATTTGAAAGCTTCGAGATTGGCGACTACTACAAGCAAGTCATTGTGGTAACCGATCTGCGCGAGCGCGAAGAGTCCAGCGATGATAGCTACTTCATCGTCGACTACGCTCAACTGAGCGCGATCGACTTCGACTACGCCGCCGAGCTGATCGTCATGCATCCGCTGAACGAGATCAAGCCGAGCTTCAGCGCCGTCAATCGCCCCTTCGATCTCCTAGTCGACGCGCTTTGCAAAGAGGGCGACGTTGACTACGCGATTCGCAGTGACCTCGCGAACGATATTCACCTCAACCTTTCGCTGCGCGGCCGCTCCGTGCTCGACTGCTTGCAGTTCGCATCGCAGGCGGCGGGATGGCAGGTGAGGATTGAAGGTGTCGGTCGCAATCCCAGCACCGATGCCGTAGTCTTTAACGGCTCGATTGATGCGCTTGATGAGATCGGCGAGATCTGGGCGAATCGCGAGTTCGTGAACATCGGCCTTGGCCCCGATTCACCTTGGCGAATCGACACGCCCGTCGATGCGCTTCGCTACGCAGCGCGGGAAGAGGCGCAGTCGATGAAGGCCAAGCAGTACGCCGCCGTGATCGAGCCGCGCGAAGCGGTTGAAGACGCGCCTGAAAAGGCTGGCAAGGAATAGAAAGCTGCTATGCTTGGGCTATGAAAGTACACAAGCTACAGCATGCGATTAATCCCGAAAGCGCTGGCAAGGCGCGCGCACCGCTGGTCTGCGTCATTCTCGGACAGACGGCGAGCGGCAAGTCCGCGCTTTCGCAAACCATCGCCAATCGACTGGACGCTGAGATCGTCAGCATGGATGCACTCAAAGTGTATCGCGGCATGGACATCGGCACGGCGAAGGCGAGCAAGGCCGAGCAAGCCGAGATCCCGCACCACATGCTCGATCTCGTCGAGCCGCACGAGAGTTTCAACGTCTCGCGCTATCTCGAACTGCTTGAGCCGGTGATCAAGGGGATTCACTCGCGCGGCCGCCTGCCCGTGATCGACTGCGGCACGCCGATGTACTTGCAGGCTTTTCTTTCCGGCATGATTGAGGGGCCGCCGCCGAATCCCGAGTTGCGGGCGGAGCTCGAAGCGCTCAGCTCAGAAGAGCTGCACGCGAAGCTCGAAGGATTGGATGCAGATGCTGCGAAGCGCTTGCACGTCAACGACCGCCTGCGCGTCGTGCGTGCTCTCGAATACGCGCTGCAAGCTGGCGAGCCAATCTCCGATGCGCAAACGCATTTCGGTGATCGCCGCGATGACTTCCGCTTTGTGCTGACTGGCCCGGTGTGGAGCGATGATGCTCTGCGTGCGCGCATGAATCTGCGCATTGATCGCATGATGGAAGCGGGCTTGCTCGACGAAGTGCGTCGCATTCTCGCAGGCAATGGATTCTCGAAAAGCGGCGGCGACGCGATCGGTTACCGCCAACTGATCGAGCACTTGCGCGGCGACTACTCTCTCGACGAAGTCGTCGAGCGCATGCGCCACAAGACCTGGCAGCTCAGCCGTCGCCAGATGCGCTGGTTCCGCAAGCATGAAGGCGTCAAGTGGCTGAACGTCAGCCACGAAGACGAGCTAAAGCGCGCGGGCATTTTTCTTGCGACTGAGATGATCGGCGAGATGCGCATCACGGATCACGGCATCCCGCTTTCGCTGCGCAAAGAGCCGCGCACGCGGGATATTTAGGCTCCGCAACTCCGCGCAAACACGCATGCACGCCGCTAGAATCAGCCTGCCCCAATCGCGCTCTTGTCCTGCACGGAGTTTTCATGTTCCCATTCACTGATCGAATCAGACTGCGCGATTGCGTGGTTGCGCTGACGTTGAGCGCTCTCTTTGCGCTGGCTTGCAGCGATGATCCAGGCAGCGATCCAGTCAACGTCACGCCTGCTACGAATGAAACGCAGCGTCCCGGATGGGTTGCGGGTGGCGTCAGCGCGCTCGATCCGATGCGCTATCCGCAAAACGAATTCCTCTACGGGCGCGGCGCAAGCGAGGGCGACTCAGCGAGCGATCCCTACGACTCAGCTCGCCTACGCGCGATGCGCCAGGTTGCGGAAAGCGTTGCCGTGCGCATCGCTTCCAGCTTCGAGCGCGAAGTCAGCGAGACGCTCAGCGCTCAGGGTGAGTCGCAGGTGAAGGCCAGCGCGCGCGAGTTCATCGAGAGCGCGAGCGAGCTTGATCTGCGGGGCTTCGAGATCATCGAAAGCTGGAACGATCCGATTAGCGGTGACATCTATGCGCTTGGTCGAATCGCTCGCAACGAGCTTGTCGAAAGCGAGATCCGTGCGCGTCTTGAGGAAGCTTGGCGCCGCGATCCCAACATGCTTTTCGCCATGGCGATGCAGGAACAACGCGTGGGCGATCTGGATGGCGCTGCTGCGAGTCTGCGCGAGAGCCTCGCACTGCGTCCAGATGATGCGCGCGTGCAGCTCGCACTTGGCAAGCTTGAGCTTGAGCGCGAGCATGAAGATGAAGCGCTGATTCACCTCGGCCTTGCATGCGCGCTGGCCGGGGATGGCGCGATCGGGATTGAAGCTCGCAAGCGTGCGTGGACGATCGCGGAAGGCAGAGTCTTCGCAGACAAGCCGAGCACCGACTCGATTCGCCCTCTGCTCAGCGCATGGTGGATGAGCGACGATCAACGCGCGCGCGTGCTCCAAGCTTGGTACGACGCCGCCGTGGATGAAGCGGCGCAGCGCATCGCCGTGAAGCTGACGAGCCTGGGCGCAAGCTACCTCGCCTATCATGTGAGCGCAGATGCAGCGCGTTCTGATCTCTCGCAAAACTTACTCGCGCGCTTCGACGACGCCATGAGCGTGCTTGGCTTCGGCTCGCTTGGCGAGGTGAGCGAAGAGCGCATCACTACGCTCAAACTGATCGACCAAGCGGAGAAATCAGACGACGCGATCACCGCGCTGATTCGCTTCAACTTCGGACAGAACCTGGTGATTCGCGCTCAAGATCGCGATGGCGCTACGATTGATGTCGCGCAGGTTTTCCTGCCGCCGATTGATTCGCCCGAGGCGCCGAGCTTGCGTGCTGCGCCGCTCACCTTGGAAGTCTCGATGGTTGCGAAGGATGTGCTCTCTGAGCGCTGGTACGTTGTGCGCGACGACGAGGTGCTGCGCTCGGGCCAGGTGTTCCGGATCAATGTGCGCTGCTCGAAGAACGCGTGGGTTTACGCGGTCAACTTTGATTCGCAGGGCAGCCTTTACGTCTTCACTCCCGCGCCGGGAAAGAGCGAGCCGGTGCCGGCGGATTCGATCCTCTCGCTGCCGGAATCCTATGCGCCGGGCTATGCGCTCGATCATGCGACTGGCGAGGAAGAGACGGTGGTGATCGCGTCGCTCCAGCCAATCCCCGGGATCGAAGAGCTGCTGGCAGCGCAAAGCGCCAACCAGCGCCTTAGCAGCGAGCAAGCGGACAAGTTCGAGCAAGCGGTCAAAGACGCGGTCTTGGCAAGCGAGCGCGGCGTTTCAGGCATCACATCTGCCCCTACTCACTGGCTGAATCCGGGCAGCGAGAAGACTTTTTTATCTGACCGCGTCAGCGGATTCGGCCGCGTCGTGAGACGGATTTCCTTCGCCCACCGATAGTATATTTTATCTTTTTGATGTTGTTTTATGTTTTTTCCGTATAGGTTCTAATTCTCTCTGGGACGCACTTTGCGCGGCTATGAATTGATATTGAGATCTTATCTAAATAGTTCGTTTTGATAGTGTGACAAGGCGAGATCCTCGCCTGCGGTTCGTTTCTATTCCGCTTTTGTGTGCGGACTAGGCCCGTCGGTCTTATCATTTTCATCCTTTTGTCTCTACGCTGGCGATCCCCCACAGTGACGTTTGAGCCTCTCCCTGCACGTCAAAGCAGAAGCCTCTACTGGCGTTTTGATTGCATATTGGATACCCTTGCTCCACATTGGCTGGCATGCCGATGGGGCTGCTATTCAGACACGGGCGTCGCAATTACAATCGGGTAGAAACATGTTTGAGCACTCCTCCGCCTCAGACACGCAGGCTGCAGCGGACGAGCGTCTGCGCACGCTTGGCTTGCTAGCCGGACGCATCGCTCACGATTTGAATAACTTACTTACGCCACTTTCAGCTAGTGCATCGCTTCTGCGGATGCCTCTAAAACAAGACAGTCGCGAAGCTCGTATTTTGATGCGAATTGAGCACTGCGCGCTGCGGGCATCTGATTTTGTTCGCAAACTGAGCGACTACGCCTCAGCCGAATCGCTATCCATCCAATCCATCAACCTGAATGCCGTGATCGAACAGGTTGAAGAGGCCATGCGCCTGCTCTCAGCGAGCCAGGTGGAGCTTGAGTATGTGCTCCATCCTAAGCTGCCTGACGTCCGGGCGAGCCAGGCGGGGATGCAGCGCGCGCTTCTGCTGCTTGCAACGGGCGCCGTCGAGTCGATGGCGGATATCAAATCTCCCAAGGTGACGATTACAACCGGCGTTTCGAATCCCTTGAATGATGGGCTGCGCGCGGTGATTTTTGATCACGACATGCCCGCGACCTGCGCGTTCGCCGAAGTAAGCGACAACGGCCCGGCGCCAAGTGCTGATTTGCTGGATGATCCGCTCAAGATTTTCCAACGCGATAAGACCAACGCGCGCGTGCTCGGCCTGCCCGTCTCCTGCGAAGTCGCGCGCGAACTCGGCGGGCTCGTCAAGATTGGAACTGGTAACGGCCGGGGCTACACCGTGCGCATGTACCTGCCGCTCTCCGAAACTTCTGACTCAGATGAATAGCCCTCAAGCGCTCAAAGTGAGGGGCGCTCGCGTCAGCTCAAGAATCACCTGATCCAGCACGAGCATGCCCTGATCCGTCACGGCCAAGCGCTGCTGATCCCACGAGATCAAGTCCATCTCGCGTAGCGCGTCGAGACTCGGCCCGCAGCGATCCTCGATGCTCACGCCCGCGCGAGCTGCAAAGTCCTGCGCATCCACGCCAGCTTTCAAGCGCAGACCCATCAGCAGCATCTCGTCGGCGAAGTCTTCCGGCGAGTTGTGCTCCAGCAGGGTTGTCGGGAAACGCTTCTCCGCTGCGAGAACAAGCGGATCGCCAGCGCGATCCAGCAAGGCTTCCGCATACTTGCGGTGATCTCCAGCATTCGCCCAGCGTGTGCGGCCAGTCGCCGAGTGCGCGCCAGAGCCCAGCCCGAGCCAGTCGCCGCAACGCCAGTAGAGGGTGTTGTGCAGCGACTCCTCGCCGGGCTTAGCGAAGTTCGAGACTTCATAGTGGTAGAGCCCGCGCTCCGCGCAGCGCTTGCGCGTCAGTTCAAAGAACTCCGCTTCGAGATCTGGATCGGTGGGCTGAACCTCGCCGCGCTCCATCGCCTTGGTGAGAGGCGTGTCATCCTCGAACATCAGCGCGTAGAGCGAGATGTGCGTCGTCTCCCGCGCGAAGGCTTGGTCCAAATCGGCGTTCCATTCTTCGAGCGTTTGACCGGGCAGCGCGAACATGAGGTCAATTGATCTGCGCGCAATGCCTGCATCCGCTGCGAAGGCGAGCGCTTCGTCCACCTTGCCCGCTTCGTGCGAGCGATCGAGTTTGGCGAGCCAGGCGGGATCGAAACTCTGCACGCCGAAGCTCGCGCGGTTCACGCCCATCTCAGCAAGTGCGCGCGCTTTGTCTGCATCGAGCGTGCCGGGATTAATCTCGCTCGTCCACTCGCAGACTTGCGAGAGATCAACGTGGCGATGCAGAATCTCGCCGAGTCGACGAAGCTGATCGGCGCTCAGCTTGGTCGGCGTTCCACCACCGAAAAACACCGTGCTCGGCGCGAAGCTCTTGCCATCTCGCGCTTGCAGAGCAGCACCCGCGCCAGGCGTGCGTTGCGCGCCGTACCACCCGCCAAATACGCCGGTCTCGTCGAGTTCGCGCGTGCGCAGGATCAGCTCGGCTTCGATCGCGTCGAGGTAGCGCTGCGCTTCAGCTTCGGATGCGACTTCGGAGTAGAAGTCGCAGTAGCCGCACTTCTTGACGCAGAAGGGAATGTGAACGTAAAGGCCTTGCATGTTTCTCGCAGAGTGATGGTGATTGCAACGCCCCTGCACACTGGCGTTGCGCGCGTGGCCATGCCATCGTACCCGCGTTGCCTGTCTCCAGCAAAGAAGCGCCCATGCACTTGTACCGCAGTCTGAATGAGTTCATCGAAAAGCGCACCTTCAGCGCCGCTCCGCCGGTCGTGACCGTCGGCAGTTTCGACGGCGTTCACCTCGGCCATCAATACCTGATGAACGAGCTAATCGAATGGGCCGGCGAGCTCGAAGCGAGCCCTCTCGTCATCACCTTTCACACACACCCGCGCACCTTCATGACGGGTGAGGAGATCAAGCGCATCACGCCGATCGAGCAAAAGCTTGTGCTGCTGCGCGAGCTGGGCATCCGCGAAGTGCTGCTACTCGACTTCGATGAAGGCGTGCGCGACACCACTGCATTCGACTTCTGCCGCGAGTTCCTGATCGACGGATTGAAAGCGCAAGGCTTGCTGATCGGCCACAACAATCGCATCGGCAAGGGGCGCGAGGGCACGCCCGAATCGCTGCAAGCTTTCGGCAAGGAAGTTGGATTCGCGGTGCGTATCGCTGAGAAGGTCGAGGTCGGCGGGCTTCCCATCTCCAGTAGCGCGATCCGCGATCACATCGAGAGCGGCGACTTTCTCTGGTCGCGCAAGATGCTTGGCCGCCCCTACGGCATTCTCAGCACGGTGGCGAAGGGCAAGCAGCTTGGCCGCACGATCGGCTTTCCCACGATCAACTTGAGCTTGAGCGGGATCTGCCATCCGCCCCTTGGCGTGTACGGCGTGCGCGTGGAGCTGCTGCCGGATAGCGGTGACCCGGACGCTGCGCCGGAGCGTTACATCGGCGCTGCCAACATCGGCCTGCGCCCGACGGTTGAGGATGCGAAAGAGCCGCTGCTCGAAGTGCATCTGATTGATTATGAGGGCGACTGTTACGGTCGGCTCGCGCGCGTGATCTTTCACTTCAAGCTGCGCGATGAGGAGAAGTTCGCTGGACTCGACGCGCTCAAAGCGCAGCTCGCGAGCGATGTCGCGGAGACGCGGAGGCGCTTCGATGCTGCAAGCGAAAGCGGGCGAATGCCAGGTGTTTAGGGGATTGGGAGGCAGGCCACGGAGATTCGGAGGCGCGGAGTTGCTGAGCCTGACGGGAAGAATTTCGCGTTCAAAATAGATACGATAACACTCTTGGGCTTAGCCGCCTTCTGCTCAAGGCAGCTCGCAGGCGAGAGGGCCGTCATCCCGACAGAGCGACGCAGTCGCGACGAGGGATCTCCCTTGCGAGAGGTAGTGCTTTCTACGATTGCACACGTAACGCGCTCCTCTAAACGCTCATCGAAAAGCGACTCGTGTGCAAAGAAAAGCGCATCGTGAATCGCGAGGGAGATCCCTCCGCCTTCGGCGTTCGGGATGACGGCGTTGCGACCAAACCAATCTGCGATCAGACGCGGGTCCGCTCCGTACTACTCACTCCCCAAAACCACAGCACCCTACGCCCCGATCTCAGCTCTAGCGGCTTCAGCGATCGCCTCGGCAAAAGCGTTGATCTGCGCTTCGTCGATGCCCTCAACCATCACGCGCAGCTTCTTCTCGGTGCCGGAATAGCGCAGCAGGACGCGGCCAGAATCACCAAGCTCATTCTCCGCCAGCTTCACCGCAGCTTGCGTCGTGGTCAGCTCTTCGACCGGCGGTTTGCTCGTCACCGCGAGATTGATCAGCACCTGCGGTACGCGCGTCACGAGCGAGTAGTGCGCGCCGAGCTTCTGCCCATCGCGCAAGCCCCAAGCAAGCAAGCTGATCGCACTGAAGATACCGTCGCCCGTCGTCGAGCCCTCAGCCATGTTGATCACATGCCCGCTCTGCTCGCCTCCAAGCGCGAAGTTCGAGCGCAGCATCTCGGCGACGACATAGCGATCACCCACCGGCACACGCGCGAGCTTCACCTTGATCTCGCGCAGACTGCGCTCAAGCCCGAGGTTCGCCATCACCGTGCCGACGACCACGTCGCCCGCGAGCTTGCCGGTCTCGTGCAACTTGCGCGCGAGCATGGCGAGCATCAGATCGCCGTCAAAGACGCGCCCCTCTTCATCAAGGAGCATCAGGCGATCGGCGTCGCCATCGAAGGTAACGCCGGCATCCGCGCCGTGCTGCTTTACGTGCTCGCTGAGTGATTCGGGATGCAGCGCTCCACAACCATCGTTGATGTTGAGCCCGTTCGGCGAGGCGGCAACGGCGATCACCTCGGCTCCCAGCGCTTCGAACACGGCAGGCGCAATAAAGCTCGCAGCACCGTTGGCGCAGTCGATCACCAGCTTGCGGCCAGCGAGCGCTTTGTCGCAGCCGCTCTTTTTGCCGTGCTCGATCAGGGAAAGCTGATAGTTGCGGGCGAACTCGCTGGCGTCCTGAATCGGCGCGCCCTCAACTTGATCGGCACGAGATGCGTCGAGCGTCGCGAGATCAATCGCGTCGAAGGCTTCTTCGATCGCGCGCTCAAGATGATCGGCGAGCTTGAAGCCATCCGGCCCGAAGAGCTTGATGCCGTTATCTTCCGCTGGGTTGTGGCTGGCGGAAATCACCATGCCGGCGACCGCGCCGAGATCGCGCACCGCATAGGCCACGCCGGGCGTCGGGATCACACCGAGATCGTGCAGGGGCAAACCTTCTGCCTGCAGGCCGCGCGCTAACGCTGCGAGAATCGCTGGACCGGACTCGCGCGTATCGCGACCGATCAGCACGCGCTTGGCGGGCCTGGCGCGACCGGGCTGTTCGTATGCTGCGAGCACTCGGCCTATGGCATGGCCCAAGCGCAGAATGCTGGTTGGCGTGAGCGGCTCTTCGCCGTATCGCGCGCGAATACCGTCGGTCCCGAATCGGGCCTCTTTCGATGCTGCCACCGTCTTCTCCCGGCCGCATCGCGCGGCGCCAGCCCTGAGTCGTACATCAGCGCAGACTATAGGCATGGGCTTGCCGAGGGACAAGCGGCGGGGACAGCTCATTCGAGCTGGGTCATTCGGATTCAACACAGAGGCACGGAGGCGCGAAGGGCGCGAGAGCCCAGCCGCAATGCTTTGCTCTGCTCAGATTGACTGATCTGATTTGGAAGCTCTTTGAAATTCTCAAGAACTATAGAAGGAGCGATCAGGCCACGATTGACGCGCGCGAACCGTATAGCGAAGCGCTTCCCGCCAGGTCCTTCTTTGCGCCCTTCGCGCCTCGGCGCCTTTGCGTTAAAGATCCGGATGAAAAAGCTCGAATGAGCTTACCCAGCAGACACGATTGTCTGCCCCACCCTACACCAGCTCATCCAGCACGCGGTTCAGCACATCGACGCCGCGCTTGAGCGTATCGTTGTCCAC
>Ga0213866_10001615_pt1 | contig 16557 bp, 13 predicted proteins | sample PICome_11_FD_160079 | JGI IMG/M metagenome (GOLD analysis project Ga0213866, IMG submission 160079) | Coastal seawater microbial communities near Pivers Island, North Carolina, United States - PICO284 | ecosystem: Environmental > Aquatic > Marine > Coastal | place: USA: North Carolina...
CAAGCGCACAGGCCCAAGCGCACAGGCCCAAGCGCATTGCAAAGCGCCGCCCAACCCGTTAGCCTTTTGCCTGTGATAAATATGCCGGGGGAGGGCATGATGACCAAGACACTCGAATTTGTTTTCGATTTCGGCAGCCCGAATGCCTATCTGAGCCATAAGCTTTTACCGGGCATTGTGGAGCGCACCGGCGCTGAAATCCGCTTTCTGCCCTGTCTGCTTGGCGGTATTTTCAAAGCGACAAACAATAATCCACCAATGGTGGCCTTTGGCGGCATACCCAATAAAATGGCTTATATGGGGATTGAGATGGCGCGCTTTCAAAAGCGGCACAATATCACCAATTTCATGATGAACCCGCATTTCCCGATAAATACGCTTCACCTGATGCGCGGCGCGGTGGCCGCTGACATGGATGGCTATCTGGCCGATTATATCGCTGCCATGCTGCCTTGCATGTGGGAGCAGGGGCTAAAAATGGATGATGCGGAAGTGCTGTTCAAGGCTTGGGCGGATGCCGGTTTTGACGCTGACAAGCTGGCCGCGCAAATCAATGACCCGGCGGTCAAACAGCAATTGGTCAGCAATACAGAAGCGGTTGTCGCGCGCGGATGTTTCGGCATTCCGACATTTTTTGTCGGCGATGAGATATTCTTCGGCAAAGACCACATGCTTGAGGCCGAAGAATTGCTCACCGATTAAAGGGCGGTCTAATTCAGCGCCGAGCCTTCAATTGTAATGCGGTGCATTTCGCGCCGTTCACCGTGATAATCATTCAGCGCATAATGCCAGGTGCAGCGATTGTCCCAAAAAGCAATTGAGCCGGGCGCCCAGTTAAAGCGCGTTGTATGCTCCATCAGCGATGCGTGCTGATACAGATAATCAAGCAAGGGCTTGCTTTCCGCCGCTGTCCAACCCTCAAAATGCAGGGTGAAGGCGGGATTGACATAAAGTGCCTTTTTACCGCTTTCGGGATGGGTGATAATCACCGGATGGACAGCATCCTGCGTGGCCTGCTCCGGATTGGACAGCCGGTCTTTCATGGCTTCGCGATATTCTGACTGGTCGCCGAAAATATGGCGCGAGGAATGAACTGCCTTCATGCCCTCAAGCGTTTTCTTCAACCCCTCGGACAGGCTGTTATAGGCTTTATACATGCAGGCAAACAGCGTATCGCCGCCAATTGGCGGGGTTTCACGCGCCAGCAAAATTGACCCCATAGCCGGAATATGGTCATAGCTGTGATCCGTGTGCCAACCGCCGCCAATATTGCCAAGCTGGTCTTTTTCCTTCACCACGGCGGCGATTTGGTCATAGCCTTCAACGCGCGGGAAAAACCGGTTAATGTTAATCTCACCCCAGCGCTCGGCAAAGGCGATATGCTCGTCAGGCGTCATATTTTGCTCGCGGAAAAAAATCAGCCCATGTTCGATAAACGCATCACGAATGGCGGCGAAATCCGAATTGCTCAAATCACCGGCCAAATCCACATTGGCGATTTCAACGCCAACCCCGCCCGATACCGGACGCACTTCCAAATCACTCATCATAATCTCCCTTGTTTTTCTGCCCCCGCTTTGGCCGTATCATAATCCACAAAACAGCTTCAGCGCAAGCGCACCATTTCCCGCTTATTGTTGTAATTTTGTGCGCCGAATTATGGTAGATTTAATAGCTGGACTGCGATTCGTTGCAGCGCCCGGCCATTGGTGTCGTGCGCCATTTGAGTGTGTCATTTGTTAGTAAAGGGTGCGTTAAGGGGTTTATGAGCAGAGCAGATGCCATACTCGCCAGTGCCGTCCAGATTGCCGGCCCGCTGACCCGTGTGCAAGACAGGATAATCGCAGTCAAAATGCACCCTGATGCGGTATCTGTGCTGCAATTACATTCCACATTTGACGAATGGAAACTTGAAAGACTGGTCAGCTGGGCGCTGGAAGCACCGGTCGGGCGCGCGCCGGTGCGCGATAATTTCCCCTATCTGGTTGACCAGATTGGCGCGGCGGCCATGGAAGCCTCGGTTGACGGGGTTGATGCCGGGATTTCAATCCCTGCCTCTTATTTCGATACACGCCTGCTGACTTTGCCGTATTTTCCTGAGGAAGATTTGGCGACCGAGGCCGAGGAGCCGGAGTTTTGGGAAGAGTTTGACCCGGAGCTGACCAATCTCGATGGCCGCATTGTGCGCCATCAAATACTCTACAGCAATGAAAATGAAGACCGCACATTGGTGCTGTTTTCATCCATTTCCGAAGCCGATATTGACCGCTATCGCGGCCTGTTGCTGGATGCCAATCTGCTGCCGGTATTTGTGGAAAATGAGCTGTTTTCCATGATTAACGGCATTTATGCCCGGCTTGATGCGGATGATTTGTTCAAACCATTTTCGATTTTGCATATTTGTCCGGGCAATAATTTTGTTATCTGTTCGGCGCGCGGTCGGTTGGCCATGCAGAAGGTAAAAATCTCCGATTTTGACGAAGCACTGCTTGAAGAGCTTGAGGAGCTGGAATCGGTGGATGGCGAGTTCTGGGAAGAAGTCGCCATTCGCGTGTCCGAACAAATACGGCAATCTATCGCTTTCATTGCCGAAGAGCAGGAGTTTCAGGAACCCGACAAGCTGTTTCTGGTGTCGGAATATAAAGTTCTCGACAATATGGTGTCGCTTCTGGCCGACCGGCTTGAGCCGATACGCATGCTTGCCTATGACGCTATGGATGATGTCGATATCCCCAATGAACATGCCAAATATGTCGATTATTTCCGCAATAATTCCGTCTTCACCTCGGCCATAGGGCTGGCCACGCAAGGGCTGAATATAGAAGGCCGCGCCGAGAATGCGGGTCACAGGCGGCTTATCTCGATGAATTTCCTGCCAACCGCCGTCACCATAAGGCGCAATCGCCAGCTTGCGGCTGTCAACCGTATCTTATCAGTGGCGATTATTGCCGTATTGGTGCTTTCCGGCACGCTGCTGGGCATCAATACCGTGCCGGCCTATTTGCAAACCCGTGAAGCGGCGCGCCAATATGATACGGCGAAATCCTACGCGCAGACGCAAAAATTGCTGAAAGCGACCAATGAGAAAAAGCTGACTGAGGTGACGCAGGTCAATATCAATTTGCGGAAAATGTCGCGCCGACAGGGCTATGCCGAGTTTATGAGCCAGCTTCCGGCAATCATTCCGGCCACGGCGGAATTGCAGAAAATGGAATTGGGCGAGGATGGCAAGCTGTCGCTTTCCGGTCTGGCGATGAGCAATGATGACATTAATGCGATTAAACAGAATTTCAAAACCATGAAATTCACCCGCCGCGAGCCGCAAGTGACATCAAAACGCGAAGACCCGTATTGGGCGTTTTCAATTGAAACCGAATTGGTGAGGGCGAAATGAGCGAAACCCTGACCCATGAAAGTGAAATCGGGTCTGTTGACAGCCGTCTGTCGAGCCTGTCCGATGAGGCGCGCGCACTGTTTGCTGAATTAAATGATGACACGCCAACATCCGAAAATATCGCTGAAAACGAAACGGGTGAGGCGATGGACGCCCTATCGCCGCCGATAAGCGAAGACGCACAAGCAGATTTATCGGATGATGTGCCGCCTGATTTGCCTCCTGATTTGCCGGGCGAGCCGATAAATGACCCGCGCGCCGGCCAGTTTATTTCTCTGCTTGAACATCTCGGAGATGACGCCGCCCCAACCGATGATGCGGCGATTGATGAAGCAATGGCGGTCAGGGCGGCGCAGCAATGGCGCAAGGCGCGGGCTGATGCACCGGTTGATGCGCGCCCTGAAACTTATGAGGCCACCACCGGCGCGACGGCCGGCGAAGATTTGCCCGATAACATGCAAGGCGAAATATCTGATGGCGACGATGAAGCGGTGTTGCAGCTTGCCGACAGCGCTTTGGGCGGCTGGACAGCCAATGCCAATACCAATGCCAATGCCGATTATGATGACGGGTTTGACCTGCTCGATGATGATTTTGACGATTTCGACGAAGATGAGGAGGCCAAATCCGGCAAAAAAGGCGGGCTGTTTTCACGCTTCAAGGGCAAGGCAAAGGGTGTTCGGTCGCTGATTGGCTTTAAGGATGCCGGCGCCGCCTATAATGCCCAATCGGGGCGGTCATTGCTGCCCTTCACCATTATCCGCAGCGTTATTTTATTGCTGGTGGCCGCCGTGCCGCCTTTGGTCAATCTTGCTGTCATCCAGCCGCAAATTTCCGAAAACAACCGTAAGCTGACCGAATTGCGAAAGTTCGAGGCAGAAGCGCAAGAAAGCCAGAAAATCGCCTCGCGCATTGCCAATCAGGTGATACGCGAACAAAAAACCGCCAAGACGCTGTTTGCCACATTGTCGGGAACGGATGATTTTGAACCGCTGGTTGCCGCCTATATTGATGCGCTGCAAAGATATGACATTGATTTACGCAGCTATAATGTGGCGGTAGATGAAAAACGCCGCGTCGCTTTCGGTGACATGCAGGCGGAAGCCAATATTGTCGAACTGGAATTGCGTGGCCGCTATGATGTCTATCACGAGATAAGGCGGGTGTTTATCGAAGAAAGCGGGCTGGTAACGGTGTTGCAGGAAAAGCTGGAAGCGGAGCCGGGCGAGGTGGAATTGAAAATCACGTCTAAATTACTGGTGCCGTCGCGCGGGCAGGGACAAGATGAGCAGGGCTAATTTGGCGCGATATGGCTTGCCGGCTGTGCTGGCACTGGCGCTCATCATGCCGCTTATGTCTGCCTCCGCGCAGGATGGCGACACTAAAGCGACGCCCGATTTGGCGGCCAGCGACCCGCAAGACCCGTTTGTGCGCGGGCTGGTGCGGCTCGATGAAAAATTGCGCCTGCAACGCGAAGCCGAAGACCTGGCGCGCCGTGCGCTTGAGCTGGAAAGAAAAAAGGCTGACGGCGAAGATGGTGAGGCGGCGGCGGAAGTTACCGAAGATGGTGAAATCATCATTCCGGCGCCGCTGTCCGACCCTGATTTTTTCACCGCTTTTGCCGCCCGCAAATACCGGCTGGATGGGCTGGTGCTGTCGCGTCCCGATCGCGAACCGGCCGTGCATATTATCAATGACGGCATACGCGATAAATCGGTCGGCCTTTTCTTCTGGTCGGGCAGTGAGCGCCGCTATGTTTATCTGCCGGGGGCGGAGCAGGGCTTGGCCGATATTGCCGCCGAATTCAATATGCAGCTTATCGACATGTTGCAGATAAATGGCGTGTCGCGCGCCGCGCAATTAAAGGATAAAAACCGGATTTATGTGTCGCCGCGCGATAATGGGCCATTGATTCATATTGTCCAACGCGGCGATACGCTGAACAGGCTGGCTGCCCGCTACAAAACCCGCGCGGCCTTTTTGCGCGACCGCAATCGGGTCGCCGCTGACAATATGCTGACATTGGGTCGGCGTTTTCTGATACGCGAAAAAACCATCACGCCGAAAATGGCGGCGCGTGCCGTGCCGGAACCTGCCCCGGTTGATTTGGCGCGCGAAACCCGCCCCCGTCTGCCCTATGCGCGTCTGGCGCAATATAAAAGCGAGCGCGCGGCCAAGCGCGGCGCGCGCGAGTTTTATCTGAAATATTATGCTTTTATGGATTCCGACATTACTTTGCGGCGGGAAAAAACCGCCAATCAGCGCGAGTTTTTCTACAATATGGATATTGGCCCGTTACGCAGTCCGGCGCATGGGGAAGCCTATTGTGCCTTGTTCCGGCGCGACGAGTTGCCCTGCCTTGTGGTCAATCGCGTGCCGGGGCCGGAGCGTGAGCGCAATTTTGACAGCCAGGCAATTATTTCGGTCAGCCCTTATGTCTATTATGACGGCGATGACGCGCTGGAAACCGGACGCACCGATGTGGAGAAGCTGACCAAGCTGGAATACTTCCTCACCGAGGGCAAAGTGTTGGGCAATAATGAAGGCACAATCGCCAAAATCACGCCGGACAGGATTTTTATCACCGATGCCAATGGCTATTTGCTAACTTTGCCGCTTAATAAAATCCCCGAAATTGACCCGATTGAAAAAGCCAAGCGCGAGGCAGAGGCGCGCCAAGCGGCGCTGAATCAGGCCGCCGCCGCGGCCGGTGCGGCTGCTGCCGGTGATGGCGGCGGTGATGGCGGCGAGGCTGAGGGTAATAGCGGTGTTGTCAAAAGGCTGCAAGAGGGCGAAGGCAAAAGGCGCGCCGGCTCCACCGATGCGCTGAACAAAGTGCTGGGAACAAGCATTGATTAGGGGCATTTGGCAACATAGACTAGCGGCATATGGTTGAGTATTCAAAAGATGTTGCGGACCGCGTATTGCGTATTCTGCAGGCCAGCGGTCAGGTTGAGCCTGATGCGGTGAAAGAGGCGATGGCGCAATCCGAAGCGCGCTCGGCGCGCGCGCTGGCTTATTTGATGAAGGACAAGGTGGATGAGGATTTGGTCATCACCATTTTGTCACGCGCCTATGCGCTGCGCCGTAAAAGCCTGAACCCTGCCGAATTATCGCCGGAAATTATCGGCCTTATCCCGAAAAAAATGATTGAAGATGAACATCTCATGCCGTTTGCCCGCGAAGGGCGGTTTTTGCGGATTGGCACAGTTGACCCGACCAAGGCAACATTGGCCAATCAAATCAAGGCGCTCAGCAATCATAATGTTGAGTTTTTTCTGATAAAGCCAAGCGATTTTGCTGCCTGTATGGAAGTGCCGGAAATCAAGGAAGCGGTGGTCGGCAAGCCGGAAGAAAAAGAGGCCGAGCAGGCCGCCAAAGCACCGGCGCGCTCGGCCAAGAAACGCTCAGCCTATGATATTGACGACCCCAGCCTTGTGGTGAAATTCGTCGATGATTTGCTGCAAACCTCCATTGATGTCGATTGCAGTGATATCCATATCGAACCCTATCGCGAAGCGGCGCGGATTCGGATGCGGATAAATGGCGTGCTTCAAAATATGGAGCAGTTCAATGAATATCTGTTCCATAATTATCTGGCGGTCGTCACCCGCATGAAAATTCTGGCCGATTGCGATATTTCCGAAAAACGCCTGCCGCAAGATGGCGCGATTACCTTTCGCACCAATGAGGGCGAGGATGTCGATACGCGCTTTAATGTCTTGCCCGGCAAAAATGGCGAGCGCATATGTATCCGCTTGCTGAAAGGCGACCCGTCTTTGTCGATTGATAAAATCGGCTTTAAGGATGATGATTTACGCAAGCTGAAAGAGGCGATTACCGCGCCGCAAGGCATGGTGCTGGTGACTGGGCCGACCGGTTCGGGCAAAACCACAACGCTGTATGGCGCGCTGCAATATATCAATGACCCCGGCACGAATATCATGACCGCCGAAGACCCGGTCGAGTATTATCTGGAAGGGCTGGGTCAGACTCAGGCCAATGAGAAAATCGGCCTGTCTTTTTCGGCGATTTTGCGGGCGTTTTTGCGCCAAGACCCGGAGGTTATTCTGGTCGGTGAGATACGCGACCAGGAGACGGTGGAAATTGCCGTCAAAGCAGCTCTGACCGGCCATTTGCTGCTGTCCACATTGCACACAAATGACTCGATTGCCACAATCACCCGCTTGTCCAATATGGGCGTGCCGGCGTTCATGATTTCAGCCGCCCTGTCACTGGTGGTGGCGCAACGTCTGGCGCGCAAAAACTGTCCGGATTGTCTGGTGCCGGACACCACCGCCACTGAGACGTCGATGGAATATATCGGTTGTACAGCAGAAGAAATCGGCAGCTTCCAGCCCATGCGCGGCGGTGGTTGCGCCACTTGCGAGGGCAGCGGCTATAAGGGGCGCCAAGGCATTTACGAAGTCTTGCGGGTGACGCCGGATGTGGAGGAGCAGATTTTGCGTGAGGCGCAAGCGCCCGATATTCTCGAAGCGGCGCGCAAGGACGGCTTTATGACCATGCAGGAAGTGGGGCGTGATTATATTCGCAACGGCGTTTTGAGCCTTGAAGAGTTTACACGGGTTCTGGTGGTCAGCTAGGGTAGGGTCATGAGTCAATATGCTTATGTCGGCCTGCAAGGCGGCAAGAAAACCAAGGGAAAAGTGGAAGCAACAAGCCTTGCCAAGGCGCGCGCCACGCTGCGCCAGAAGCGGATTCGCGTCAAATCCATCAAGGAAATAAAGGCAAAGCAGAAAAGCGCGCTGGATATTCAGATTACTTGGGGGCCATTTGGCTCCATTCCGTCCAAGGAAATCTTAATGTTCACCAAAAAGACGGCAACCATGATACGCGCCGGTCTGCCGATTCTGGACGGTCTGATTATGGTCGCCAACCAGACCAAAAACGCCAATATGAAGCGCGTCGCCAATGACATGATTAACGATTTGAATGACGGTAAATCGCTGTCGGAGGCCTTCAAGCGCCATCCGCGCCATTTCGACAATGTCTATCTCAATATGGTCGAGGCCGGTGAGATTTCCGGTGCGCTCGACAAGTTTATCGACAAGCTTGTGGAAATCCTTGAAAAGCAGGCGAAAATTCAGGCCGGCATCAAATCCGCCATGTTCTACCCGGTGACGCTGCTGGTCGTGACATTGGGCATTACCTATTTCATGCTGACCAATGTGGTGCCGACTTTTCAGGAAATGTATGCCGGCATGGGCATTGAACTGCCCGGCCCGACACAAATGATTGTGGTGGCCAGTGAGTGGATTCTTGACGGCAAAAACCTGCTCAGTGTTATCGGCACAGTGCTTGGTATTGTGTTCATCAATCGCACGCTGATGAAATATTTCTATTATTATCGTTCCGCGATTCACTTTCTGATGCTGCGATTGCCGCTGTTTGGGGCGATTATTGTCATGTCCACTGTGGCGCGCGGCTCGCTGCTGATGGCTAATTTATTTGCTGCCGGTGTCAGCGTGATTGATACTTTGAATGTCGCCTCAACCGTCACCACCAATACCCATTTCATCAATGCGTTTGGTCGGGTGAAAACCGATGTCATGACCGGCGTGGAATTATCGGTCTTGTTTTCGCGCGAAAAGATTTTCCCAATTGAATTATCGCAGCTTATCGCCGTCGGTGAGCGCACCGGTAATATGGAAGAAATGCTCAATTCGATTGCCAATTATTATGAAGAACAGTTTGACGCGCTGGTTGAGGGGCTCTCGACCGTGATTGAACCCATCATGATTGTGTTTGTCGGCGGCATGATTGGCGTCATGGTGGTGGCGCTGTATTTGCCGATATTCTCCGCCGGTGATTTGGCCGGTGGTTAGCGCGCGCCTAATCGATTGTTTCGCGCGGCTCACCCTCACCGCACCAGTCATCTTCAAAAGTGCGCGGCCATGTTGTGCCATCATCGCGGTCTTCATCAATGGTAAAGGGCTGCGGCGCATGGCGGCGACACAAACCATCGGGCGTGCGGGTCGGGCGCGCTATCATATGCGCGTCCCAATAGCGACAATGGGCGCAGTGAACAATTGGTGTTTGTTGCAACGGCCCTTGAAAATTATTTTCATCCATTAAGATAAATTGAATTAGGGGCTTGTAAAAAGCAAGTTTGATTATAATTTTTGTGGTTCTGCTATTGGCAGGCTTATGTTTTGGACAAAGGTTTGGTTTATGAATTCCCCGGCGCCGGCTCAAATATCTGAACAATTTTCTGACCTGTCGCGCATTGTCGCGGCGGTGCAGGAAACCGTGCGCGACAAGCCGCGGCAAATCAGGCTGGCCTTGGCGGCCATGCTGTCGGGCGGTCATGTGCTGATTGAGGATACGCCGGGCATGGGCAAAACCAGCCTGGCGCGCGCGCTTGGTCATCATTTGCAACTCGACTGGAAGCGCCTGCAATGCACCAATGACACAACGCCGTCAGATATTGTCGGCGTCAATATATTCGACCCGGAGCGCGGCGATTTCACTTTTCGGCAAGGGCCGGTTTTCACCCCGCTTTTATTGGCTGATGAGCTGAACCGCGCGCCGAGCAAAAGCCAATCTGCCCTGCTTGAGGCAATGGCCGAAGGGCAGGTGACGATTGACGGTGTGGGCTATGATTTGCCCGACCCGTTTATCGTGATTGCGACGCAAAACCCGACCGAACAAATCGGTGTGTCGCCCCTGCCGGAATCGCAGCTCGACCGCTTTGCCGTATCGTTCAGTCTTGGTCTGCCCTCGCCAAATGCCGAGGCGGATATTTTGCGCGATGCGCGGGTCGGCTCGGATATGTTCGCCTTTGAAGCGCCGGTGCTGGCGGCGGACGGCTTCAAAGCCTTGCGGGCGGCCTGTCCCGATGTCACTTTTTCCGACCCGATGATTGCCTATTTGCAGGAATTGGCAGGGCAATTACGCCGCGGCGGCCTGCCTGTATTGTCGGTGCGGGCGCTGATACAGACCAAAGGTCTGGCGCAAGCCCATGCGATGATTGAAGGGCGCGACCATGTTGTGCCGGAAGATGTGCAGGCGATATTTGTGCCGGCCTTGCAGCACCGCGCCGGAACCGCGACCGGCGATGCGGCGGCCATGCTTGAAGATGTGCTGTCTGCCGTGGCGGTTGCATGAGCGCGGGACGCGCGAGAATAAATGAGGGTGCGGGACGCGCCGAAATAAATGAGAGCGTTACCGCATCCGGCAAAGCGCGTCGCCCGCTTATGCTGTTTGACTATATCAGCCGGCGCATTGCCATGCGGCGGCGCTGGCGTGACGGGTTTTTCACCATTCGCCAGAACCATATTGCCATTCTGCCCAATCGGTTTGGCGTCTATGCCGGTTTTCTGGTGCTGGCCAGTTTTGCCATGGGCTATAAGGTGCAAAATAATTTCATCCTGCTGGCGGTGATTTTTCTGTTTCTGGTTTTTATGCTGTCGCTGATTGCCACTGTGCGTAATTTGCAAGGCATCACTGTTCAAGTGCAGGCCGAACCGGTTTATTTTGAGGGCGATAATCATTTCATCCGGCTGGTGTTCAAGAAAGACCAACCGGCGTTCAACCTGATTATCCGAAATGACTGGTCGCAAATGCAGATAGATTTGTCGCAAAATATCGAAACTGTGCGCTTGCCGGTCGGGCGTCTGGCGCGCGGGGTGCATAAAATACCACAAATCAAATTGCAGACCGGATTTCCCTTCGGCATTGCCCGCGCCTGGCTGTGGCTGACCCCGCCCGACCCGCTAATTGTCGCCCCGCGCCCGTCCAAGCGCCCAATGGTGCAGTATCCGCGCCAAGCGATAAATACCGGTTTTGGGGAAGACGGGCCGGATCGGCGCGCCGACCGAATTGAGGAACCCGGCGATTTGCGCGATTACCTGCCCGGCGACGCGCCCTCCAAAATTGACTGGAAACGCTTTGCCGCGACACGCGAGACGATGGTGCGCGAGCAACAGGCCGAGCGTGCCACAACCCTGCTTTTGCAGCAGGATAAGGGCGCGCGTGATGCCGCCCTGCAATTTTTATGCGGTGGCCTGCAAGTGGCTGAAAATGCCGGTCTGGCGGCGCTGATGACGTTTGACGGCGCGGATTATTTTGTCGCCGACAAGACATCCCGATTGCGAGCCTATCATGCCCTCGCGCGTGCCTGATATGTTGCGCGCTTCATGGGTCACGCAAGAGGCGGTGATTACCGGCCTTATGCTCTATTTGGCTGCTGCGCCGATTGCATTGAGCCTTGCCTTGCTCACGCATCCGCTGGCTTTTGTTTTATGGACGCTCATGTGGTTGCCGGGGTTCATGGCGCGACGCTGGCCGAGATTGGTTTTGCTGCTGCTGCTGACGCCGGTCTTGCTGGTGGCGATTGCGTCACTGGCGCGACCACCGGCGGCGCCATTTTTTATGCTCGCCGTGCTGATTTTTTCCGCCGCCGATCAGGTGCAGGAAGATGGCCGCCCCGGTGCGTTTAATCTGGTCGGGGTGATATTTTCCGCCCTGTGCGTGATGGTGCTGTCCAATGGTATTTTCATCTTTCTGATGCTGCTGGCCAGCGTCATTCTTTATACCGGCATTATGACTTTGCGGATTAACCGCATGCCGCTATCGGGTCTGCGTATTCGGCTTATGCCGATTGTCGCTGCGTTAAGCGGGGCGTTGTTTTTTGCTGTTGTTGCTTTTGTGCTATTGCCGCGTGTCAATCCGGCTGTGCTGCCGGGTTTGATTGACCCGACGGCGCGCACCGGCGTTGGCGACCGGTTGGAATTGGGCAAATTTGCCGAAGTGATTGCCGATGATGCCGAAGCCTTTCGCGCCTTTCTGCCGGAAGCTCTGCCGCCGGATGAATTATATTGGCGGGTTTATCTATTGTCGCGCATGCAAGGGGCGCAATGGCAAAGAGAGACACCGCCGACCAATCGGCTTGGGCCGCGCGGTTTTTCCAAATCGCTGACGCCGGAAAAGGCTGCCGACCCGGCGCGCGCGCTGGTCAGATATGGGGTTCGGGCGGTGGAAGTTGTGCCGAAAGAACAACCCGTGCTTGGCGCGCCTATCGCGGTGGACTCGCCCGATATCAGCCTCAATGTCTGGGGCGAAGTCAGGCCGAGCGTCGGCCAATCCAATCTGCCGCGTGAAATCCGGCTCTTGTCGCATTTGGGCAATCCATTCGCCGCCGATCTGACCAATTCGATTGAGGTCAGCGGCCAACCGCGCTTGCAGGCATGGGCGCGGCAATTGCGCGCCGAAGTCGCCTCGCCAAGTGCTTTTGCCGAGCGCCTGCTGCAGCATTTTGCCGAGGCGGGTTACCGCTATTCCCTCAGCCCGCAGCAGCTTGACCTGCCTGATGCGGTGCGGGTGGACGGGTTTTTCTTTGAAACAAAGACCGGCTATTGCAGCCATTATGCGATGGCGATGGCGACGGCTTTGCGCGCGGCGGGTATTCCGGCCAATGTGATTGTCGGCTATCAGGGCGGCAGTTGGAATCCGTTCGGCAATTATTATCTGGTGCGTAAATCAGATGCCCATGCTTGGGTTGAGGTGGAGATTGAACCCGGCCTGTGGCGACGCTATGACCCGACCCGCAAAGTGCCGGAAGCGCAGCAATTTTTCACCCGTCGCAGCACCGCGCAAAATATCAGCCAGAGCGAAGGCTGGCAGGGCGAATGGGCGCGTTTTATGCAGCGCACCGATGCCTTTGTGACGCGGCTCAATTCCGACATTGTGCTTTACGATGAAGAGGCGCGCCAAGAACTCTTGTCGGGGCAATTTTTTGAGCGCGCCATGTCGTTTGGGCTGTTCTGGCTGTTGGGCAGCATAGGTTTCGCCCTACCAATTATTTTCTGGCGCAGTGTTGTGCGGCGCGATGCCATGCACCGTTTCGACCTGCGCTATGCAAGTCTGGCGCGTCGTGACGGGCTGACGCGCCGCGCTGATGAGGGGCGGCTGGCCTTTGCGGCGCGCTGGCAGGCGGCGCTGGCGGGAGATGAAAACGGTGCGCTTCGAGGCCGCGCCATTGGTCTGTTTGCCGCGTTTTGGTGCCAGATACAATTTGGTGGCAAGCCATTGCCGGAAGCGCGCCAAACCCTGTCAAATCTGTTGCGTGACATAAAGACTGGCTAATCCTTCGGGTGGTCAAATGTCAGGTCGAGCGTGTTCTGCCCGCCGCGATGGCTCCATTCCGCCGCCTCGGACAGGCTGGTGATGAAATGCGTGCCGAGGCCGCCCTCGCGCAAATCATCCAAATCGCGCGGCTTGATGCTGCTCACATCAATCAGCGGTGCGGTATCGGTGAGCGAGATTTTTGTCGCCGCTTCGGTCAGCCAGATGGAAATGTTTATCGTGCCGGTCATATTGTCGGGAAAGGCGTGGCGGATAATGTTTTGTGCTGCTTCGTCAATGGCGGTGACAATATCATTCAGCCGCGCTTGTGCCTTAGTGCCGGTCAGGCTGTCCCTGAGATGGGTGCGGATACGGCGCAACTCACTGATTTCATTGAGCATGGAAAAGTCGAAATCGGCAGGGGCGGGATAATTCTCCGCATCCGGCTGCGCCGCCTTAACCAAGGCAGGCGTTGGCGTGGCGTGGGCAAGCGGCGGACAGCCAAGGCCGAGCAGGGTCAAATCATCGGGCAGGCGGGAGGCGCGGGCGTGAACAGCGTCAACACTGTTGCGGATTTGCGCGGCCAGCGGCAAATCCATTTGCGTGGACAATATCCGCGCCAGCCGGTCAGCGCCAATCATCCTGCCCTCATATTCGGCCTCGGTCAGCCCGTCCGAATAGCAGAAAAATCGCGCCTCAGAGAGGGAGGCCGTCTCGGTCACAATGTCACCGGCCTCGAAATCCATAATACCAAGCGGTTGCAGGCTGGCTTCAAAAAACCGGTAATCGCCATTTGCCGATAATAACAGCCCCGGCTCATGGCCGGCATTGCAGCACTGCATGTCGCCGCTTTGCGGGTCATACAGGCCGATAATGGCGGTGACAAACATGCCATTTGACGCGGTCTCGACGAGTTCGCCATTCATGGCGGCTGCCAATTCGGCCGGCGTGCTGGCCTGTTTGCTCAGGGCGCGGAACAGGCTGTGGGTTTGCGCCATGACCAAAGCCGCATCGGTTCCCTTGCCGGAGACATCGGCCATGCAGAAAAATACTTTTCCATGGCGTTCGACATAATCGAATAAGTCGCCTGAGACGCCTTTTTTGGGGATGTTGACGCCGGAAATATAATCGGGCGCATGGTCGGGAAACAGGCTCTCCTGCACGCGCGCGGCCATTTGCAAATCGCGTTTCAGCGCATTGGCTTCGACCATTTGCAGCGCCAATTGCGAATTGGTCAGGGCAAGTGCGGCGGAAGTGCCGAAAACCGATACCAGCGCCGCATCATTGTCGGAGAAAAAACCGTCACCGCCAGTTTTGTTAATCAATTGCAGTGCGCCATAATGGCGGCCTTTACCTGAAACTGGCACGCATATCATGGAGCGCGTGTGAAAGCCGGTTTGGTCATCCACCGCGCCGGTGAAATCGGCATCCTTGGCAGCGTCGCGCACAAAGCGCATTTCATTGCTTTGGGTAACCGCGCCGACAATGCCCTGATTGGCAGCGATTTCAAGGCCGGTAATATCAGTCGGGCCGATACACGCCTCGCAGCGCAAGGTTTTTTGGTCATCGCTCAGATGGAAAAAACTGGCCGCTTCCGCCCCGACTTCCTCGCTGATAAAGCTCAAGCCCTGATAGATGGTTTTGGCGATATCGGCGCTCGTCACAAACTCTGACATCATGCGGTAAATTATGTCGAGTTGCGGATTGACCACGGACATGGTGGCGCGCGCCTATGAGAAAGTGCCGGGTTTGAAGCCGGAGGAGCCACCATTCCCACTAGTTGAAGGGGCATTATTTGTGCCGCTTTCCGGCATTGATTGTGGCTCCGGTTGCGGTCGTGGCGCAGGTTCCGGAGCTGGCTCAGTTGCCGGCTCGGCAGATTGCGCCGGTGACGGGTCATCCTGCTCCGATGCGGCCTGTCTTGCATTTGCCATATCGGCGACAATATCGGCATCATCTTCAATTTGCATTTCACCACCGGCCAATGCCGCGATAAGGTCGTCATCATCGCCACCGGCAGGCGACACTTCGCTGGCCAGCTCGGCCTCGCTTTCGCTGACATTTGAAAACACATCAATATCAAGTGCTTGCGCCGGGCCAGTCTGGCTGGCTATTGGCAAAATCTTGTCCAGCTTAGCAAGCGTCAACACCCGCATCAGCTCGTCACTGGCGGCCTCAATGGTGAAATTGAGCCGCGTCTTTTTGCAGGTCTGCATGGCAATAATCAGCACCGAGACACCAGAACTGTCCATATAGCTGACATTGGCGGCATTTATGGTCAACCCGCGCGCGTCATCGAGCTGTTTGGTCAATTGCGCTTTAATATCGGGCGTGACTTCAAGGTCAATATCCCCGGCAAGGGTTAATTGCAGATTTTGTTGGCGGTCGCGTTTGAATTGGAAGGCCATTCATGTCTCCTCGGTTGCTGCAAGTTTAACACGAAAAAACAACATATTTACAACTAATGGGATTTTTTCGTTTATCGATTGGAAAACGTGAATCAACCCCATATTTTCAATTGCAATTGGTCAAAAACTTTGCTTTTCTTCTGTCGTTGCGTTCCGCGCTGTTTGGCGCGTGTGTATTAAGAGGAGAGTTCCAATGAACATTCGCGCAAATAGCGAAAGAGGCTTCAGCCTTATTGAACTTCTGGTTGTTGTGGCCATTATTGGTGTTCTGGCAGCCGTAGGTGTAGTTGGCTATCAGGGTTATATTGATAGCACCAAAAAATCGGTCACGGATGCAAACGCGAAAGCTGTTCATCAGTGGCTGATCAATACCAAAACAGTGCGCGCTGCCGGCATTGACGTTGATCCGAGCGAATGCTCTGACAAGTCAGGGGGCTTGCAATCCACCACGACAGCCGCTGATGCTGTTACTTCCGGTGGTTGTTTCTATGAAATGGCCAATGCAGGTGGCCCGTTTGAAAGTTTCAAAAACCCCTATTCAACGGCCAATTCAGGCACAGGTGCCATTAAAGCGGTCGCTGACACGACGAGCCACGCCGATGACGGCACTGTTGATTGCACAACGCTGTTGACCGGTGCGGTGAATGGCGATGTGATTGTTCAGATCAG
>Ga0213866_10001616_pt1 | contig 16556 bp, 18 predicted proteins | sample PICome_11_FD_160079 | JGI IMG/M metagenome (GOLD analysis project Ga0213866, IMG submission 160079) | Coastal seawater microbial communities near Pivers Island, North Carolina, United States - PICO284 | ecosystem: Environmental > Aquatic > Marine > Coastal | place: USA: North Carolina...
CGTAACCGATGGCAAAGCCTTTGCCGATGCTGTTGCCAAAGTCATGCAAATGACCAATCCTGCAGATACATTGCTGATTGTCACGGCCGACCACGGCCATACGCTGACCTTTAACGGCTATTGCGGACGCGGCTCACCGATTACCGGCCTGTGCTATGAAATTGACCCAACAGGCGAGAAGCACAAGGAAACAGCCAATCGCGCGCGTGACGACAAACCCTACAGCGTTGCCTCCTATATGAACGGGATGGCATCCATTTTAGACGAAGATGATGATTTTCACGGCACGCGCGCAAGGCTGACGGCTGAAAAGGCGCGCCGCCCCGATATGCGCCAAGAAGCGCTTGTTCCCACCGCTTATGAAACCCATTCCGGCCTTGATGTGGCGATTTATGCCAGCGGGCCATTTGCCTATTTGCTCAATGGCACAGTGGAACAAAATTATATTTTCAATGTAATGATGCGCGCGGTGGAGTAGAACCGGGTTCAGCTCCGCAAAAGCATGCCACCATCGACATTCAAATCATGGCCGGTGACAAAGCCGCCATCATCCGAGGCCAGAAACAGCGCGCCACGCGCAATATCAATCGGCTGACCAAGGCGGCGCAAAGGCGATTTGCGCGCCCAAATATCGGCAATATCTTCATTGGCGAAAGACGCCGCCGTCATGCCGGTATGAATCGCGCCGGGCAGGATGCAATTGGCGGTAATGCCATATTTGCCCAGTTCCAGCGCCAGATTGCGGGTCATGCCGGTAATGCCCGACTTGGAGGCACAATAGGCGGCAAGGCCATAATCTGTGTGTTTGGCCATCACTGAAGCGACATTGATAATGCGCCCGTGGGATGATTTTTTGAGATGCGGCAAAGCCGCTTTGCAAATCGCATAGGGCGCGTTGAGATTGACATCCATTGTCCGCGCCCATACCGCATCGGTCATTTCCTCAATCCGGGCATTGCCGCCGACACCGGCATTATTCATCACAATATCCAGCCCGCCAAAGTTTGACACTGCCATATCGACCATATTGGTCGCTGCCTCCGGCGCTGTCACATCCTGTTCGAGCGTGACAATTCCCGCCTTGTTTTCATGCGCTTCGGCAAGGCCGGTTTCGGGGCGGTCAACCGCCAACACGCGCGCGCCTTCCTCGGCAAATAAATGCGCCGTTGCCTGACCAATGCCCGAAGCCGCACCGGTAATAATTGCTGCTCTGTTGTTTAATCGCATGACGAGACTCCCCCAGATAATCTCCATGCTAGCTGTAATGCGTCAAACCGGTCAACAGGCCGGTCAACAGCCCGGTCAACAGCCCGGTTAATGGCGCGTCGGCTTGTCGCTTTCCGCCGACAGCATATCTTCAGCCGACCAATCATCCGGCGGCTCATAGGCGGGGATGGCATAGCCCTCGCCCAGCCAGCGATGCAAATCAATATCGGCGCATCTTTTGGAGCAAAAAGGCCGGAAATCCCTAACCGGCGCCGCTTCTTTGCATATCGGGCATGTCGCCATAGCGCTCAATCCTCTGTCGGCTTATTGGACGCTTGCACCGCTTGGGCAAGGGTTTGGGCATCGCGACGGCGGGTCATTTCCACCACGCAAAACGCCGACATGGGGCCGATACGCACCTGATTGCGGTCGCCGTCAAAACCGGTAGCCAATTGGTCAAGCACTTGGTCATGCGCTGCCTCATCAGTCATGTCGATAAAGTCAACCGCCACCAGACCGCCCAGCGCGCGCAGGCGCAATTGCGGGCCAATCAGCGCCGCCGCTTCCAGATTAACCGCCAGCGCATCGCCATTATGGGCGGCTGAATTGACATCAATCGTCGTCATCGCTTCTGTGGTTTCAATCATCAGCCAGCCACCGGACGGCAAATCAACCCGTGGCGACAGCGCTTTGTCTATCTGGCCGGCAATGTCATGGCGGTCAAAAAGCACTTCATCGGCATCGCTTTGCTCAAGCCTTTCTGCCATTTCCGGCAATGCCTCGCGCATATAGCCGCGCGCCAGCCGGAAGGCCGCCTCGCCCTCAATGACAATGCGTGTTGTTTCGGCCTGCACCAAATCTCGCAAGGCGCGTTCGACCGGCCCCAAATCAGCAAACAGCGCTTGTGGCGGCTCGGCATTTTCTGCATCGCCCATCAATTTTTCCCAACGCGCTGCCACATCGGCCATATCAGCCGCCATATCAGATGCCGCCATGCCGTCTGCCGCCGTGCGGATAACCCATCCGGCTGGCCCGTCCATACCCTCAACATCAACCGCTTCGCCTTCCGCGCCCTCTTTAATCGCCGCCACTTGCGCGGCCAGACGCGCGCGCTCGGTCTCATTTTCAATGCTGCGCGAAATCGCAATGCGGGTGCGGCACGGTGCCAGCACCACTGCCCGACCGGGCAATGTGACATCGGCGGTCAATTGCGCGCCCTTGTCACCAACAGGCGGGCGGGTGACCTGCACCAGCACAGTGTCGCCATCGGCCACGCAATCCTCAATCGGCGTGTCGCGGTCAGCATCCGGTGCCAGCACGCGCGCCTCCCGCGCGCCCAGAAAACCGGCGCGGTCAAGCCCAATATCCACAAAGGCGGCCTGCAAACGCGGCACGACGCGCTCTACTTGGCCGAGATAAATCGCATTGGTCAGCCGGTCGGCGGCAGCAAAAGATTTGCCCATAGGCGCGGCCTCAAGACGGGTCAAGCGCCCATCTTCAATCTGGGCGACACGCGCCGCGCCGTTTTCGACACTGATAAATAATTCCTGCGTCATTTACTGCTCTCCCCCTCCGGCGGAAATAATATCTGGCAATGAAACCCCCAGCCCCGTCAAGATTTGTGCCGTCTCATATAGCGGCAAGCCTACAATGTTGCTGTAAGAGCCGACAAGCCCTGTCACAAAAATTGCCGCCCTGCCCTGTATGGCATAGCCGCCCGCCTTGCCCTGCCATTCGCCGCAAGCCAGATAAGCGTTAATGTCCCCCTCAGACAGCGGCTTCATACGCACACGCGAGCGCACCACGCGCGATGATTGACGGTCGCCGCAAATACAAGCAATACCGGTCTGCACACGATGGCCGCGACCGGACAGCAATTTCAGACAGGCGCGCGCCTCATCCGGCGTTTCGGTTTTCGGCAAAATACGCCGCCCGACACTGACCACCGTATCGGCAGCCAGCACAATCATATTGTCATCATCACATTGGGCGGCAATTTTGGCCGCTTTGCTCTGCGCCAGCCGCAAGGCCAAAGCGGCAGGCAATTCACCACGCAAAGGCGTTTCATCAATATCAGCCGCCAGCACATGCGCCGGTTCAAGCCCTATAGAGGCCAGCAAATCGCGGCGGCGCGGGCTGGCGCTGGCCAACCAGATTTGTTTATTTGAAGCGATAGGTGATGCGGCCTTTGGTGAGGTCATAGGGTGTCATTTCCACCAGCACTTTGTCACCGGCAAGCACACGAATACGGTTTTTACGCATTTTACCGGCAGTATGGGCGATGACTTCATGGTCATTTTCAAGTTTTACGCGAAAAGTTGCGTTCGGCAGCAATTCCACAACCGTCGCATTAAATTCCAGAAGTTCTTCTTTCGCCATAGGCCTCACTCAACAAAATTTGCCGGAGAATGGCCAGAAATCAGGCCAATTGCAAGTTTTTTTTCTAACCGCGCATTTGCAACACGCTTATCAGCGTAAACAGGCGGCGCGCCGTATCAAGGTCAATCTGCGCCCGGTCATCAAGCCGCGACTGCAATTCTTCCGCCGCTTCATTATGCAGCGCGCGCCGCGCTTGGTCGATTGTTTCAATCCGGTCGGGCGAGGCGGTGCGAATGGCCTCGAAATAGCTTTCGCAAATCATGAAGTAATCGCGCACATAGCGGCGCAATGGTGTCATGGATAATTCAATCTGCGTCAAAGCCTGACTGTCCGTATCGCGCACATCAAATAAAATGCCGCGCTCGCCAATCGACAAAGTGACGCGATAAGGGCCGGGCTGGCCGGTGGTCAGGGCAAAATGATTGCCTTCTATCAAGTCGAAAATAGCGACACGACGCTCATGCTCAATATCAGGATTGCGCGCCACCAATGCCGGGTCGTCCAGCGAAATATGCACGATACGGGCGACTTCATCAGTCATGCGCTGTCCGGCTTGCCTCCCCGGGGCATATTCAGGCGAATACTTATCGACCGGCCATGCGCGTGCAGGCCTTCTTCTTCGGCCAATGTCACGGCAGCCGGGCCAATCGCGGCCAATGAGGCGGCATCGCATTTAACCAGTGAGCTGCGCTTCATGAAATCCAGCACAGACAGGCCGGAGGCATAGCGCGCCGCGCGCGCCGTTGGCAGCACATGATTGGGCCCGGCAATATAATCGCCTATCGCTTCGGGTGTATAGCGGCCAAGGAAAATCGCCCCGGCATGGCGAATTTCGCCAGCCAATGCTTCCGGCTCGGCAACTGCCAGTTCCAAATGCTCCGGCGCCAGCGCATTGACCAATTCGGGCGCGTCGCGCATCACATCATCCACCACCAATATCGCGCCGTAATTCTCCCAAGCCGCACGGGCAATGGCCGCGCGCGGCAATTGCGCCAATGTCGTTTCCACCGCTGCGGCCACTGCATCGGCAAAATCGGCATTATCGCAAATCAATATGGACTGGGCGACTTCATCATGCTCGGCTTGGCTCAATAAATCAGCCGCCATCCAGGATGGGTCATTTGCGGCATCGGCGACAACAAGGATTTCCGACGGGCCGGCAATCATATCAATACCCACTTGCCCAAAGACTTGCCGTTTGGCGGTCGCCACATAGGCATTGCCGGGGCCGGTAATCACATTGACCGGCGCAATGCTCTGCGTGCCATAGGCCAGCGCCGCGACAGCCTGCGCGCCGCCTATGCGGTAAATCTCATCAACACCGGCCAGCCGCGCCGCCACCAGCACTAACGGGTTTAACTGCCCGTCCGGCGTCGGCACCACCATCACCACGCGCCCGACACCGGCAACGCGCGCCGGAATGGCGTTCATCAGCACTGAGGAGGGATAATTGGCCAGCCCGCCCGGCACATAAAGACCGGCAGCATCCACCGCCGTCCAGCGATGACCCAATTCAACCCCGTCAGTATCGGTAAAGCGGTCATCAACCGGTTTCTGGCGGGCATGGAAATCGGCAATCCGGTCGGCGGCCAATTGCAACGCCGCCAATGTGGCCGGCGGGCAAGCCGCTTCGGCCGCATCAATTTCCGCCGCGCTTATCCGCATAGTTTCCGGCGTCAATTTCTGGCGGTCAAACTTCTCGGTCAATTCCAGCACGGCGGCATCGCCGCGGGCGCGCACATCGGCAATGATTTGCGCTACTACAGCGTCAACATCGGCATCCTGCTCGCGCTTCATGCCCAAAAGCGTTTCAAAGCGCGCGGCGAAATCCGGCTCATTGACATGGGTGTGAAGAAAACAGGCCATTATTCGCCATCCAACTCATCAGTGCCGCCCAGCACATCATGGTGCGGCACGCCATGTGCCGCCCAAGGGGCAGTTACATCTTGCAATATGGCGTCGCAAGCCTCAACCGCCAAGCGGATTTCTGCACGCCCTGAAAAAACCAGCCTTATTTCACCCGCCGGTGCTTTATCCGGCGCAAAAGTCACCGCCAGCAGCGACAAAACACCATCATTGCGGTCACGGTTCAAATTGCGGCTTTGCATGGACAGCACATCATTTATCTGCAAGGCGGCGCGCACCCGCAAACGGGCTTTGGGCAATTCATGGCAATAGCGGTTCACCATCAGCACCAGACGGCGCTCATCGGGCAAATGGGCGATATCGCCGGTTTGCAGCACCGCATCCTGCAACAGCGCCGAGACCACCTGCAAATCGGCCTGTTCACGGGCATAGAGTTTTAAAGGAGCATGGGCGTGATTGTCACTCATAATTGTCACTCATATGCGCTCCCGCCAAATCCGTGCGCCGCAGGCCGACAGTTTTTCCTCAATGCGCTCATAGCCACGGTCAAGATGATAGACGCGGTTAATCTCGGTCACACCTTCGGCCATCAGCCCGGCAATCACCAAAGTCACGGAAGCGCGCAAATCGGTTGCCATGACCGGCGCGGCGTGTAATTTCTCAACACCGGTGACAATCGCCGTATCGCCCTCAAGCGAAATATCCGCCCCCAGCCGTGCCAATTCCTGCACATGCATGAAGCGGTTTTCAAATATCGTCTCGCGAATCCGGCTGACCCCTTCGGCGCAGCACATCAGCCCCATAAAAGGCGCTTGCAAATCCGTGGCAAAGCCGGGATAGGCTTCGGTCGTGATATGGGTCGCTTTGGGTCGCCCATCCGGCGCACAAATCTGCAAGCCCTGTGTGCCGGTTTCGGCCAAATCCACCCCGGCCAGCCGCAAGGAAGATGCCAAAGCGCCAATATCCGCCGCGCCAATACCGGTCAGCGTCGCCTTGCCGCCACTGGCCGCCACGGCCAGCGCAAATGCACCGGCCTCGATGCGGTCGCGTATTACCTGATGGTCAGCCCCGCCAAGCCGTGCCACACCCCTGATATGCAGCGTGCGCGTGCCAAGCCCGTCAATCTGCGCGCCCATAGCTTGCAGGCAATGGCCGACATCAACCACTTCCGGCTCGGTGGCGGCATTGGTGATAAGCGTTTCGCCCTTGGCCAGCGCGGCGGCCATCATCAGCACATGGGTTGCGCCGACCGACACAAAGGGCAAATCAATGCGCCCGCCGGTCAGCCCGTGCGGCGCGGCGGCATTGACATAACCGCCGCTGACATCAATATCAGCACCGAGCGCTTCCAGCCCTTTCAGATATAAATCGACCGGTCGTGTGCCAATCGCGCAGCCGCCCGGCAATGAGACTTGCGCCTGTCCGGCGCGCGCCAATAAAGGCCCGATAACCCAGAAACTGGCGCGCATTTTGGAGACCAGCTCATAAGGCGCGCGGGTTGAGGTCAGTTTGGCTGCCTGCACGCTCACACCCTCGCCGGGGCCATTGCCAAACTCTTCCACTGTCGCGCCCAGACCTTCCAGCACTTGCGCCAGCGTGCGCGTATCGGCCAATCGCGGTGTGCCGCGCAAAACCAGTTTTTCTTCGCTTAACAGCGCCGCCACCATCAGCGGCAAGACGGCGTTTTTTGACCCCGAAATAGCCAGCTCACCATGCAATGGCACACCGCCTTCAATCAGAATACGATCCATCCGGCTAGTCGCCTGCCCTTTCGGATTTTTGGGCTGATTTCGGCTGCTTGGCATTTTCGGCACGGGCGGCATGACGGCCTGCCTTGCGGCGCTGCAAATTGGCGCGCAAAGCCTCTGCCAGTCGCGCCTGACGGTCTTGTTTGGCTGATTTTCCGCCCTTTTCCATTGTGTCTGTTTGCCCCCTATACCGTTTGCGGTCAAGGGAAATCGCCGCTATTCGGGCAGGCTGTCATGGCGCGAAACCACGCCGCGCCGCGGCCAATCGGGGCGCACAAAAACCTGCTGCGACCGGCATTTGGAGCAGCGCGATTTGCCGCGCAATGCGCCCAATGTAATATCGCCATGCCGCGCCATAATCGGCGGCACGGGCAGGCTGGCATGATGGCTGCACGCCTCGCACCACAGCCAAACATTCAGCCCTTTTAGCACCAGCCAAGACAGGCGCACCGGCTGTTCCCGCTCCACGCCCCGCAACAGACAACCCCAACGCAACAACTAAAGAACAATATAGGAACATACTAGCCGCCATGCGCGACAAAGGCAAATCTGCCCTTGCATCTGCGCCGTGGCCGTGGCAAGAACACGCGGGCTGGCTGCCGTAGCTCAGGGGTAGAGCACTCCCTTGGTAAGGGAGAGGCCGGTGGTTCAATTCCACCCGGCAGCACCATTTTCCGACAAACGCTATTGGGTGACGATATGCACCGGATCGCCGGTCGGAATGGCGCTGGAGACCGCCTCGCGCTCAAAGCTGTATATGCACACGCCGGAAAATTTCGACTGCTTGCAGGCAAAGGCCGATTTGATTTCCTCGATAAGCTGCGGGCTTTCTTTTTCAAATTTTTTCAGCATCAGCGCATCTTCAAAACGCACGGCGACGGTCACTTCGCCATCCTTGCCGAGCATAATGTTCAGCCCGTGAAAATCATAATCGGCGATTTTGCCGCCCAGCCCTTCGGAGAAGAAACCGGCGGCGATTTTGGCCTCGGACAAAGAGGAAAATTTGAACTGCATAACCGACGCAAACATTACATATCCTCCAGGCTGGACAATAAATCATCAATTTCATTGGAATTTGAGGAAATCGGGCTGGTAATGATACGCAGCGATTCATTGGATATATTCATATCCTTTTGCAGATTGCGCCCCTGCTGCGACAGCACTGTGCCGCTTGCGCCTTCCTCAAGCAGGCCTTTTTCGCTGAGACGGGAAATCGCCTCGGCGCTGGCCGCACCGGTATTGCAAAACGCCAAAAAGGCCGACAAATCATCCAGCGTTGCGCCCTCAACGCGGTTTTTGAACTTCACCATCGCATTGGAAAAGCGCCCGGCATTGACCTCGTTCAAATCGCCATAGCTGAGCAATTGCGTGGTCACGGCGCGCGCCAGATTTTTCATCAGGCGGATTTGCTCATCGTTCATATCCACCCTTTGCAGGCCGACAAGGCACATCACGCCAAGATGAAAGCCTTCCGGCGTGACAAGGGGAAAACCGGCATAGAATTTCACGCCCATCACCACCGCCGATTCAGTGCCGGCAAAGCGTTCATCCTCGTTCAAATCCGGCACGACCATCGGCTCATTGGAGCACATCGCCCATTGGCAAATGGTTTCCTCGCGCGGCTTGCCCTCAGTCGGGTCAAAGGCCAGACCGACGCTGCATGTGGTGTATTGATTTTCCGCGTCACTGACATTGATGAACACAAAATCACAGCCGACAATTGATTTGGCAACCTCGCCAAACACCGTCAAATCCTGATTTTTATCCAATCCGGCAATCCCCATACGCTCGACTTTGGCGGCGCGGGCGGCCTCATTGCTTGGCCTTTCGGCAATTGGCACTGGCACTATCTCGGACATGGCAGACCTCCTCAAACTATTTCTTGTTCAAGCAGACCAAATCACCCGACGCGGAGCAAGCTATTTGCTCCGCCGGACAAACCCAAAAATTTTGCTAACGGTGGGTTATTTCGTGCGGCCTTGGATTTTTTCAAATGTCCGCAAGCCGCCAAGGCCGAGCAGGGCTTAGAGTATGGTGGTCAGCACATCGAGTTGCAGCGCCGGTGGGGCAAGGTTTTCCGCCCCGGCCAGCGCCGCCAGCCAGAGCAGCATATCGCGCAGCACGAAATTATAGAACAGTGCCATGCTTCACACCCAGCCAATAAATGGCCGCCAACCGGCCACAAAAACCGATTTATGCGCCGCCTCAACGCGGTTTATCTCGGTCTGCACCAGCGCCGGTTGCTGGGCAATGCGTGCCAGCATGGCTTGTTTGTCGAGCCGTTCTTCATCGGAGGTGAACAGCGCGTCCAGCACATTGCCAATGGCTTCAACCGGCTGGGCGGCGGGGCGTTTCAGGAATGACCACATAGCGGCCATTATGCCCCGCCACCGCGCAAGGGCGATAAAGCGGCAATCTTGCCGCCATATCAGCCGGTTACGCTTACTCGCCGCCGAAATACATAACCAGCCCAAGGCTTAACCGGTCGAGCCGGTCTTCTGCTTTCAACCCGCCACGGGTGAAATCAAGCCGCACCAGCCGTCCCGGCGCAAGGCGATAATCCACCCCCGCGCCAATCAAGGCTTCGGTTTTATCTCGCGTGCCGCTGACTGTGCTGACGCCATTGATAAAGAGATTGCTGAGGCTTCTGGCGTGATAGGCGCCGGCCCGCAAATAGGGCGAAACCGCATGCGCACCGGCCGGATGCAACAGCGCCACCGCCTCCCAATGATAGACTTTGGAATATGACCCTTGGTCATTGGCGTAATCATTGGCCTGTGTGTAAGCCAGCTCATAGCTGAGCTGCTTGCTCTGGCGATAGCCGACACCGAGCATATAGCCGCTGCCCTCTTCCTGCTCGCGGTTAATATCACCGGCAAACTCAAAATCGCTGCTGGCAATGGCCGCAACGGAAAGATAGGTATTGTCCATTCGGCTGTCGGCCTGTGCCGGTGCTGGCATGAACAAAAACCCAAACGCAAACCCAACAAATAACAGATGAACATATCGCATAGCGCACTCCTTTTTCTTGCTTGTGCGGCGCGCAACATAGCAGGCGGGGCAGTGGCCTCCAATAAAAAACAGCCCGACAAAGCGGGCTGTTTCATATTTTTGACTGGCGTCGGAACTTACTCGAAGGCTTCGTCCCAAGTGCCGGTGGTCGCCGCTTTGGCATATTCAGTGGCGCGGCCTTCAAAGAAATTCATGTGTTCAATGCCATTGAGCATTTCATCCATCCAAGGCAGCGGGTTTTTCTCAATATCGTAAATCGGGTTCAGCCCAAGCTGGCTCAACCGCCGATTGCCGATAAAGCGGATATAATCCTTCACTTCCTGCGGCTCCAAGCCTTCCACACCGCCCATTTCAAACGCCAAATCAATAAAGGCATCCTCATGCGTCACCACGGTTTCGCAGGCTTTATAAAGGTCACGCTGCATTTTTTCGTTCCATATTTCAGGGTTTTCCTGAATGAATGTGTTGAATAATTGCACGGTGGAATTGGTGTGCAGCGTTTCATCACGCGCCGACCATGTCACGATTTGCCCCATGCCCTTCATTTTGTTGAAGCGCGGGAAATTCATCAAAATCGCGAAGCTGGCAAATAATTGCAAGCCCTCGGTAAAGCCGCCAAATACGGCCAGCGTCTTGGCAATGTCTTCTTTGGTCTCGACACCCCATTCCTGCATATAGTCATATTTGTCTTTCATCTCGCCATATTTCATAAACGCTTCATACTCGACTTCGGGCATGCCGATTGTGTCGAGCAAATGCGAATAAGCGGCAATGTGAATCGTTTCCATATTGGAAAAGGCAGCCAACATCATTTGCACTTCGGTTGGTTTGAAGACTTGCGAATAATGCTTCATATAGCAATTATTCACCTCAACATCGGCCTGCACGAAAAAGCGGAAAATCTGCGTCAGCAAATTGCGCTCGGCGCCGGTCAGCTTTTTGTGCCAATCCTTAACATCTTCGGCCAGCGGCACTTCTTCCGGCAACCAGTGAATCCGCTGTTGCGTCAGCCATGCATCATAGGCCCACGGATAGCGAAAAGGTTTATAAACGATGCGTTCTTCAAGCAATGACATGTGCTTACCCTTTCTTACTTACCTGCAAGCGCTGATATTCCGCGCTGTTTTCTGCCCTGCCCTGCCCTTATTGGCATGACAGACATTCTTCAAAATCATTGGCCTCGGCAGCATTCGCCATAGCGGCTGCCGCCTCTTTGGTGGCGTCTTTTTCAGCCCGCTGAATCGACAGCGAACGGCAGTAATACAGGCTTTTAACGCCTTTTTTCCACGCCTGATAATGGATTTGGTGCAAATCGCGCTTATGGATATTGGCGGGCAGAAACACATTCAGCGATTGCGCTTGGTCAATCAAATCGGCGCGGTCGCCTGCCAAATCAATCAGCCAGCGTTGGTCAATTTCAAAAGCGGTTTTGAACACGGCTTTTTCATCATCGCTGAGGAAATCAAGCTGCTGCACCGAGCCGCCGGATGTTACGATAGATGACCAAATCTCATCCGTGTTTTGACCCTTTTCGCTGAGCAATTTATCAAGATGGCGGTTACGCACATTGAACGAGCCGGACAGGGTTTTATGGGTAAAGCTATTGCCCGCAATCGGCTCAATACCGGGGCTTGTGCCGCCGCAAATAATTGAAATAGAGGCGGTCGGCGCAATCGCCGTCTTATTGGAGAAGCGCTCATTAATGCCACATTCGGCAGCGTCCAGACAGGGGCCACGCTCATTGGCTAATTGCCGCGAGGCTTCGTCAGCATGGGTTTTAATATGGGTGAAAATACGCTTGTTCCAGACTTTCGCCATTACCGATTCCCACGGAATCATATTGGCCTGCAAAAAGGAATGGAAACCCATCACGCCCAGCCCGACACTGCGCTCGCGCTGTGCGGAGTATTTCGCTTTTGCCATTTCATCGGGCGCGCGCTGGATGAAATCTTCCAGCACATTGTCAAGGAAACGCATGACATCGGGGATGAATTGCTCATCCTTCGACCATTCCATAAATTTCTCGGCATTCAGCGAGGACAGGCAGCAGACAGCCGTGCGTTGCTGACCAAGATGGTCTTCACCTGTCGGCAAGGTGATTTCCGAACAAAGATTGGAGGTTTTAATTTCCAGATTGAGCAATTTTTGCTGTTCGGGCCGCGTATTATTCACCGTGTCCTTGAACACCATATAGGGTTCACCGGTTTCAATCCGCGTGGTCAGCATACGAATCCACAAATCGCGCGCTTTCAACGTGGCCTGCACCGAGCCGTCTTTCGGGCTGCGTAACGCCCAATCCTCATCGGCCTCAACGGCGCGCATAAAGGCATCGGAAATCAGCACACCATGATGCAGGTTCAGCGCCTTGCGATTCGGGTCGCCACCGGTCGGGCGGCGAATTTCGGTAAACTCCTCAATTTCGGGATGGTCAACCGGCAGATAAACCGCCGCCGAGCCGCGCCGCAGCGAGCCTTGCGAAATCGCCAATGTCAGACTGTCCATCACGCGGATGAATGGCACAATACCGCTGGTTTTGCCATTTTGTCCAACACGCTCACCGATTGAGCGCAAATTGCCCCAATAGCTGCCAATGCCGCCGCCGCGCGCCGCCAGCCAGACATTCTCATTCCAAAGATTGACAATATCGCCAAGGCTGTCATTGGCCTCGTTCAGAAAGCAAGAAATCGGCAGGCCGCGATCCGTGCCGCCATTCGACAGAACCGGCGTGGCAGGCATAAACCAAAGCTTTGAAATATAATCATAAAGGCGCTGGGCATGTGCCTCATCATCGCCATAATAAGAGGCAACGCGGGCAAATAAATCTTGAAAAGTCTCGCCGGGCATCAAATAGCGGTCGGTCAGCGTGGCCTTGCCGAAAGCGGTCAGCAGGGCGTCACGCGCCGGGTCGGTTTTCACCCGCGGGCGCGAGATAAATTGCACCGCTTGGTCTTGGCGGTCGAAATCCATGCGCGGCTCGCTGTCGCCGGGATGTCCCTCGGCGCGCCGCAGCTGGTGACCCATACCCGTCAGTTCTTTTACTTCTTCCTGTGTCAAACCGTCAAAAGCCTTGCCTGTCTCCAGCGCCGCGTCTCCCTGATGATCCTGCTGTTTTGCATCATTTATTCCCGACACTGATTCTCTAAACATATTCAGCCCTTCCCGCCTGCTACCCAAACCAAAAGCACCTTAAAATGCGGCGCCCATACTCTAACCCCTTGAAATACGGGTCGTTTTGTCTGGCTTGCCCTGGCTGAAAGACCGAAGAGTTCGTTTCCCCTAAAGACACCTTCCCTGTCAGCGCGCGACATGTCGCGCCGGTGAAAGACTATCACGGCCTGTTTCATGCAGTTGGCGGATTCTGTGTCGGTCGCGCGTTTCGCTGTTGACCAAATCAGAAGCACCAGACACTAGATATAGTGGCTAAAGCCGCCCCCAAGGTCAACAGATAGTTGCACAAAAAAATGATTTTTTTTTGCCGGCGGCGAAAAACTGTGTAATTTCAATCACTAATCAGGCGCGACCAAAGGCTCATGGCTTTGTGGCAGGCAAAAAGTTTTGCACAAGTTTATCCACAAGCAGCAAATCACCCTTCAAAGGCAGCTATTTTTGCCGGTAAAGGGGAATCATTCGGACGACCAGCCAGCCAATACTAACGACATGGCCGAGCAGAAATATCGGAGCTGACCAGGCCAGCGCCACGCGCCAGTCTTTTTCGGTCAAAAATATCACCGCGCTCACCGCCACTCCGCCAAGCATGACATCCAGCACCGTCACCAAGCCCCAAGGCTCGGCAATCACGCGGTCAAATCCGGTCAATCCGACGCGATTATAGGCCAGCGCACAAAAGCCGATAAAAACCAGCCCGGCCAATCCAAGCGCAATTTGTAATCTGTTCATGTCTCATCTCCCAATATGCGCGGAAAAAACCCGCGACAGCCTCTCAGCCATCGCGGGTTCAGATTAGCAAGTTTCAAGCGCTGTTACAGCACTTCAAACAGGCCGGCAGCACCCATGCCACCACCAATGCACATGGTCACAACAACATTTTTCGCATTGCGACGCTTGCCTTCCATCAGCGCATGGCCAACCAGACGCGCGCCGGTCATGCCATAAGGGTGGCCAATGGCGATTGAGCCGCCATTGACATTATATTTCTCATTGTCAATGCCGAGGCGGTCGCGGCAATACAGCGCTTGGCTGGCAAATGCCTCATTCAGCTCCCACAAATCAATATCATCAACGCTCAGACCATGACGCTCCAGCAGGCGCGGCACGGCGAAAACCGGGCCAATGCCCATTTCGTCCGGCTCACAACCGGCAACCGCAAAGCCTTTGAAAGCGCCCAGCGGCTCAAGCCCGCGACGCTCGGCTTCCTTGCCTTCCATCACAACAACAGCCGCCGCGCCATCTGACAATTGCGAAGCATTACCGGCGGTCACAAACTGGTCTTCACCGCGCACCGGCGCCAGTCTGTTCAACCCTTCCAGCGTGGTTTGCGGGCGATTGCACTCATCGCGGTCAACTGTGTAATCGACAATGGTTTCCTCGCCGGTTTCCTTATTGACCTGCTTCATTTTTGTCTGCATTGGCACGATTTCATCGGCAAACAGATTGGCATCTTGGGCGGCGGCCATGCGTTGCTGGCTTTGCAGCGCATATTCGTCCTGCGCCTCGCGCGACACATTATAGCGGTCGGCCACAATATCGGCGGTCTCAATCATTGGCATCCAAAGCGCCGGATAGCTTTCCAGCAATTTGTCTTCCGTGATGTTTTTGTGATTGGCACCCTGCATTTGCACCAGCGAAATGCTTTCCACACCGGCGCCGACCATGACCGGCACATTTTCGTTCAAAACGCGACCGGCGGCCATAGCGATGGTTTGCAGGCCGGATGAGCAAAAGCGGTTCACCGTCACGCCCGATGTCGAGACCGGGCAACCGGCCCAAATCGCTGACAAGCGACCGACATTCTGGCCGGTTGCGCCTTCCGGCGTGCCACAGCCCATAATAACGTCTTCAACATCACCCGGCTCAATACCGGCGCGCTCAATCGCGTGCTTGATGGCATGGCCGCCCATTGCGGCGCCATGGGTCATGTTAAAGCCGCCACGGCCGGATTTGGCCAAACCGGTGCGTGCCGATGATACAATTACTGCTTCCCTGGTCATGTGGTTCTCCCTTCATCAATCTTCAGGTTTGGCGCGATTGTGGTGCATCCGCCCCGCTATTTCAAACATTATTTCGGAAATCTGCCCGAAGCGCCGGTCTGTTTACGAAAATTTAGCCTGCATCGGGCAAAACTCGGCCTGTCGCGCCAAAAACAACAAGGCATAAGAAGAAGAATAAGCGACGCCCATTCAAATAAAAGCGCACCGAAAGCGATAGTCATCATTCCGCCGCAATTTTTGCCCTATATTATTTCGACAGCCTGTTCGCGCACCCCTTTGAGAGGGGCAAGTAAAGGAGCCGAAATGCGTCATCTGCGGTTATTCAACCCTGCCCTGCCGGTCATGATGCTGCTGTTTTGCCTGGCGCTTGCGCCCGCCGCCGCTTTTGATGCGGCCACATACACCAAGCCTTCCAAGGACGAATTGCAAAACCGGCTGACCGCGCTGCAATATGCGGTGACGCAAAAAGACAAAACCGAGCCGCCCTATCGCAATCGCTATTGGAACTCCAAAGCCGACGGCATTTATGTCGATATTGTCTCCGGTGAGCCGTTATTCTCCTCGCGCGATAAATATGACAGCGGCACGGGCTGGCCGTCTTTCACCCAAGCCCTGCCCGGCGTCACCATTGTTGAAAAAGCCGATTTCAAAATGATATTGCCGCGCACGGAAGTGCGTTCGCTTCATGCCGACAGCCATTTGGGGCATGTTTTTGACGATGGCCCGGCACCGACCGGCCTGCGCTATTGCATCAATTCGGCGGCTTTGCGTTTTGTGCCATTGGAAGATATGGCCGAACAGGGCTATGGCGCTTTTTTACCGGCTTTCGGGCAAATAGCGCGCTGACAAACTGCCGCTTGTCTCGCCGGTGATTTTTCGGCAAGCTGCGCCATCACGAGAAAGGCGCGCCATGACAGACAATAACAAACCCCACCCCAATATGATTTTCGGCTATCGCGGCTTGGCGCAGGCTTGGGAATGTGACCTGATGGGGCATTTGAATGTGTCGCATTATTTCGGGCGCTCATCCGATCAGGCGTTTTTCATGCGCCATGCGCTTGGCCTGTCACCCAGCTATCTGGTGGCGGAAAATCGCGGCACGGTGGCCTTGCAGGAGCATGTGCGTTTTCACCGCGAAGTGCCGGCCGGTGGGTTGATGATTGGCCGTTCGGCGCCG
>Ga0213866_10001618_pt1 | contig 16552 bp, 12 predicted proteins | sample PICome_11_FD_160079 | JGI IMG/M metagenome (GOLD analysis project Ga0213866, IMG submission 160079) | Coastal seawater microbial communities near Pivers Island, North Carolina, United States - PICO284 | ecosystem: Environmental > Aquatic > Marine > Coastal | place: USA: North Carolina...
GATTGCATCAGTTGCATCCAAGATGCTTGCACCAGTTCAAGGTATCCTGGATAAGATTCTAAACTTTATCCTTTATACTTTACTTGGAAGAGCATTTGTTAAGTTCATTGATTGGTTTAATGATCCAAAGAATAAAGAAAAAGTAGAAGTTCTCAAACGATTCTTAAAGGATTGGTGGCCTACTTTATTGGGAGCACTTGTTTTATTCACAACTCCTTTTGGTAAGTTTGTACGTAGTTTTATTGGAACTGTTACTAAATTAACTCTAAGACTTGCAAGATTTGCAATACCAAAGTTAATGAGTTTTGTGAAGAGCAATCCTAAAACCGCAGCATTACTTGCTGCTGGAGCTGCTACTGTTGGTGCTGGAATTTATATGCAATCTCAAAGAGAAGAAAGAGATAAAGAGTTGCAGCAAGTAGATCCAAATTATGGTAAGCAACCAGGTCCAATGAAGAGCATTTTAGATTTTGGATCTATGGGTGGTATTGGTTTTAGGGGAGGTGGAATGATCCCTGTTGCAAAAGCATTTACTGGTGGTGGAGAAAGAGATTCAATCTTCAGTGGACTTGTAGGTAGAAATAGTGGTACTACAGTAAGCGGTGCTGGACCTGATACACAATTTTTCCCAATAGAAGATGGTGGGGGAGCAGTTCTTCAAATAGGTGAATCTGTACTTCAAGTTGGTGCTAGAGAAAAAATTATAAAAGAACGAGGATTTGATCCTTTAGCATATAATACTGGAGCAAATGCAAACATTCCAAAGTTTGTGAATAACATCCAAATGGCTGCTGGTGGGGGAATGATTGGAAAGGGATTTAAGTCTCCTTCAATTCAAATGGGAACACCAAATATAAGAATGCCACTTAGTATTATGGGTGGTTCTCGTCAAAGAATGAGAAATAATCAAGCAAAGACTAGTATAAACATAAACAATCCTAGACCTTTGATGAATTCTTTTGCCTCAAGAAGTTATTCTGGCGGTGGATTTAATACTCCAAACTATTCTAGAATGTCTGGAGGTAATTCAAACTTTATAATGAATCAAAGCAGTCCTATAGTACAGAGAAATAACCTATCATCATTTACTCAGAATGTTTTCTCTTCATCCAACGCACCATCCAATGTTTCATATTCTCCAGTTAATATATCGGCACAAATAACTCCACAACAAAGAAGATCAATTTCTCCTGGACCACCAGTTGCGAATAGTGGAAAGGCATCATTCATAGAACTACCTCCAATCATTCAACAAGCAACACAGCAAGCAGTATCTGCAGGTGGTACAAAGGTTCCGCAGTTTATGCCACCTGATACTGTAACTGCGACTATTAATGCTTCTATTTACGGAATAGGATAAGATGGCAGTAATAGATTCTAAAAAACTACTACCACCGTCAAAGACAACAGAAAGCGCACTTACTACGCAGAAGTTTCTTGTTCCTATTTCCAATATTAAGGTAAAGTCATCTGCAATTGTTAGAGCAAGTGACATTACTCCAGTTGAAAATGAAAGAGTAGGTGGTGGAAAGACTTTACTTGGTGAAGTTATACAAATTCGTAAAAATGTAATATCAATTCAAAAGGTAATTGGTGACAATAATACTCTATTCAAAAAGAGTGAAGAAAGAAAAAGGAAACTTTTAGAGAAAGAAAAGTTTGCAAAGAAGGAGCAGCAGTTAGAAAAGAAAGATCCAAAACAAAAAGCATCATTATCAATTCCATCATTACCAAGAACAGGTTTCCTTGATGCGATTAAGAGGTTTCTTTTTTATACTTTACTTGGTGCTGCTTTTGTTAAGTTTGGAAAACACATTCCAAAGATACTTGAGTTTAGTAAAAAATTAATTCCAGCATTTAAGTTTGTTGAAGACTTTGCCGGTAATGTTTTAAATGGAGTTGTTGATTTTGTTGGTGCTGGATACAAAGCATACGATAAAGTAAGAGAACTTACCAAGCAAGTTGGTGGTGAAGACTTAGAGAAAAAGTTTGATGAGTTTAGTAAACAGTTTAATACATTTGCCAATCTTGCACTCATTGCTGGTATGTCCACAATGGGTGGTACTGATTTTAGGAGACCGAGTGGTGGAAAACTTGGAGGTTCTATAAAATCATCAACTTTATCAAAGAGCTCAAAACTTTCTGGTTATTTGGGTAGAGATTCTCAAACTAAACTGATTGAAAGAAGATATGGAAATGATGCTGCTAGAATGTATGAAGCGAGAAAATCTCAAGGTGCATCCGCAAATCGTGCTCGCGCTGATGTTGTTAAAAGATTTGAAACACTTGAGAAAAAGTTTGGAACACAAAGAGGACTTGGTGGTGGAACTGGAAATGGGTCAATTCTTTCTCGTGGACTGGGCAAATCTTTTAATAGAGCATCCTTAAAGGTTCTTGGTAAAACTGGAACAAGAATTGCAAAAGGAGTTTTTGGTAGAGTTCCTATTATTGGTGGTTTGATTGATTTTATTATTAGTACAGTAATCTTTAAAGAAAAACCAGGAAGAGCAGCAGCAAAAGCAGTTGGTGCTACAATAGGTTCTGCTTTAGGAACTTTCATACCTGTTCCTTTTGCAGGAACTATTCTTGGTGGAGTAGTTGGAGATCTTGTTGGTGGTGCATTATATGACTCTTTAGTTGGAAATGACACTCTCAAAGCAAAAGCACAAGGTGGACAAGTCACCAGAGGTGGCCAAAGAGTTTCTGGTCCAGCAAGAAGATCTATAAGAAGAGTAAGAACCAGACCACCAAAAATCAAACCACAAAAGACAATTCCTGGTAAGGATGTTGGTGGTAAAGAGGAGATTAAAAAAATATTTCCTTCTCCGGAAGATACAAGACAAAGAAATCCTCTTGGAGTATTAGAAACTACTTCTAAAAACCTTAAAGAAGTTCCTCTTCTTGGTGGCATTATGGGTGCTTCTGTTGACCTTGCAATGGGACAGAAACCTGATGCAAGTGTTTTCCGAAAAATAGGATATGGATTTGGTACATTAGTGCAGAATGCAATTGATGCAGAAACATCCAATACGATTGGTAATATTCAAAAAGAAATTGTCGGTCTTGCTGGTGGTGGTGCAGTTCCAAGAACTTTATCTACTGGTGAAAGTATTGGAATGCAAATTGGTGAGAGACTTGGTAAAACACTTGAAGCAATGATGAATAGTAAAGTCACTGAGACTTTACAGTCTATTCGTCAGCAGTTTGGTAAAGAGGGATTTGGAACTGGAACTGATGGTGGTGGAGGAGGAGGTGCTGGTGCAGGTACAGTTTCTGTATCCAGTGATAGCCCAGACTTTTGGTTACTTACTGTTGGTTCTCTTTTAGAAAATTCACATCCACAAGGAGCAGCAGATGTTGCTCAAGCAATTTATAATCGAGTTTCATCACCTTCTTGGCCTAGCACAATAAGAGATGTTATTTTGCAAGGAAACGGTGGACAATTTCAACCAGTTAGAGATTATGGAAATATTTCTGCGTGGCAATCAATAAAAGATAAGGAATCTGCTGTTAATTTTATAAAAAGATATGGTAAAGGAAGAACACAATCGCAATTAGAATCTGTCGCTGCTGCATTATTGGATACATCTAGACAAGGATCTGCTAGAACTTTTGTTGGTCCTAGAGATAGTTTTAGAGCAACTTCTTTTGAAGATAAAAATAATCATCTTGCCGACGACACAGAGCAAAGAAGACACGGACATGTGTTTGGATTTGAACCGGGTGGGGCACAGATTGCAGCATTCAGAGCAGGTAAATTATCTCCGGCACAAGTTTCTCAGCAAACAACAGGAACTGTGACTCAAATAAATCCACAGTCTGTTTCTGGTAATGTGAAAGATACTGGAATAAGAGATTCTTCCGGAAGACCAATCAAATTAAAAGGAATTATTGCGAATGCTTTTATTGATATGGCCGCGGCGGCAAGGAAAGATGGGATTGATTTGGGGAGAGGTATTTCTAATTCATTTAGAGATCCTGAGCATAATAGAAGAGTTGGTGGTGCTCAAGGTTCTAGGCATTTAACTGGAGAAGCGTTTGATATTAATTGGAATTCTGCTGCTGGAAGATGGATAAGAAATAATGCAAGTAGATTTGGATTTAGATACAATGCATATTCTTCACAATCTACTCACTTTGATTGGGTTGGTGGATATTCACCAACTTCTGCGTCTAATGTTAAAACAGGATCAAATGAAAGAGCATCATTAGCACCATCAACATCTCCAAGTGTTGCATCTGGGTTGAACCAAAAAACTTCTTATGAAATTGCTGGTGGACCAATGATTATGCTACAAAAAGTCATCATAGAAAAACCAGTTCCAATGCCTATGAGCAGTGGAGGTCCTGTTGCTTCCATAGATAATAGTAGAACTACTTCATCAACCGCAGCACTAAGTATTGGATAATGGGATTAAACAATCAAGCAGTAAAAGAATTTAATGTTACTAAGTTTAGAATTTATTCTAATAAGAATGGAAAGTTTGCAGACATTCCACAGAAAGAAGGTATCTTTGTAAATCTACATTACTACGAAAGTATCCTTGAAAATTCTATAAAAGCAACTGCAATTATTGCTGATACTGGATATTCAATTGAGAATGATGGGAAGTATGTTGGTTTGATTGAAGGACTTGATTTATCTGGTGGAGAAAAGGTTGAACTGCATATTGAAGATGGTTATGGCAATCAACTTCGCTTTTCTAATGAGAGAATATTTCGTATAGGAAGAATACGAAATAAAATGGAACATACTCAAAACATGGTATTTGTGATTGACTTGGTTACAGATGAGTTCTTTAAGAATGAACTTGTGGAGACAAGAGTTGATGAAGCATTTGAAGGAAAAATATCAGATTCTGTTTATAAAATACTTGAAGATTTTCTAAAGACACCAAAAGATCTCAATATTGAAGTTACTGAAAATGAATATTCTTTCAATGCTCATGTAGAGAAACCATTTTATAAATGCACTTCTTTAGGTAGAAGATGTATACCTGAAGGAGGAACAGAAACATCTGCGGGATTTTTCTTCTTTGAGAACTACGATGGATTTCAGTTTAGGTCTATTGAAAAACTACTTGATGAAAGAAATGAATATAAGAAATACATTAACAATAACACAACAGAACTTCCTGTAGGTTATGATGGAAAGATATTGCAAGCAACTCCAGTAATTAATATTGATGTTCAGCAAAAGATGGCAATTGGTGCTTGGGGTTCTCAAGTAAAAACTTATAATTACTTTGATACTGCATATACTGAGAAAGAATTTTTAGCACAAAGTGAAGGTGCAAAAGGAGTTAATCTTGCTGGATTTAATCTTCCATCTTTACCGAATGATATTATTGCAAAACCAACAAGGATTATCAGCAAGATGCAACCATATGGTATTAAGCAACCGATTGATAAAGATAAATCTAAAAAGAAAGATTATGATGTAGAGTTTATTGTGGCACAAGCAGCAAGTCGTTACAATCAACTCTTCACAATTGTGTTAAATATTGTTATAGCTGGTGACTTTTCTCATCGTGCTGGTAGTTTGATTTATTGTGATTTTCCTGAATTAAGTTCTGATAGAACTCAGGTTGTGAGTGGTAAGAATAGTGGAATTTATATGATTGCAAATCTCACTCAACAGTTAGATGCTCGTGATGGTGCATATACACAACTTACTTTGGTAAGAGATTCATATGGTAGGAAACCATTTAAAAGATGACAAATAATCTTTTCGACACTCAAACAATTGGATCAGATCCACGTTGGTGGACGGGAATTATTGTAGATGATTTATCTTGGAAAGGAAATCAATTGGCAGAGAAGTGGTCTTCGATTGACCAACTTCCTGGTTGGGGTGCAAGATATAAGGTCAGAATTGTTGGAAAGCATACTCAAAATAGAAACAAGTTGTCTGATGATAAACTTGAGTTATGTGAGGTTATGTATCCAGTCACTGCTGGAACAGGACACGGTGCAAGTTATCAAACATCAAACCTAAGAAAAGGCTCTGTTGTCTTTGGAATTTATAAAGACAATGAAGGCAATGAACCTCTTATTATTGGATGTATTGGAAATAATAGTCAAACTTATTTGAATACAAAACAACAGAATGGATTTGATCCATTAAGAGGATTATCAACAACTCCCGTTTATTCTGTTGTTCCCGGAGGTTCACCTCCTATTCCTGGACCGAGAGATCCTAGAGCAAGAGATGTAAACGCTAGAGGTGGATATGATCCTAGATATGATTCTGTTACTATTGAATCTGCAGTAGCAGAACGTCAAACAACTCTTGCAGACCAAAGACAATCTGAAGACCAAGCAGGATCAATACATGTGCCAACAACATCGACTTGTGAGCCAATTGATTTAACTGGAGTTGCTCTTACGATAAAAAATTTAATCCAAGATATTGAGAGAGTTAAAAAAGAAATCAATGATTGGAAATATAAACTTACAAATGAATTAATCAGCGAGAATGGTCAAAAGTTTGGACTGCAAGAATATATTCAATATAAGGTTCAAAATGCTGCACAGCGTATATCTGGTTGGTTTAAAAATTTTATTAATAAAATAAAGGAAAGAATAGATCAAAATATAGAGGGAGCTGCAAAAGAACTGTACTATTTTCTTTTTCCATATCAAAGACAAAAAGGAAAAGAAGTACTTGAAAAATCAAAAAATTTGTTTAATTGCCTTATAAGAAAAATTATTGGTCAACTAATTTCGATGTTGGCTAAGTTTTTATTGAGTGCTGTTGATCGTTTTATAAATGTTCCTTTATGTGCTGCTGAAAATATTCTTGCAGGACTCATTGGAAAACTTACAGGACTTATCAATTCTGCTCTTGATGCAATTATGGCACCAGTAAATGCGATTTTAGGTGCTGTCGATCTGGTCGGAGACGTTCTTCAAATAGTTAAAGATATTCTTACATTCTTATCTTGCGATGATCCACCAAACTGTTCTAAAATCAAAGAATGGAGTATCTATGATGGTCCGGGACAAGGATTAAATTTAGATATAAATTCTCTGTTCAATAAAGTAAAAACTTTTGCTTCCAATGTTACTCAATCAGTAAATCCAGATAACTTTAATTTTGATTTGGATTTTTCTGATGTATTTGACAATCCTTGTAATGTAGATGCGGTTTTATGTGGTCCACCAACAGTTGAATTTTTTGGTGGAGGTGGATCCGGTGCTACAGGGAACGCAATTATTAGTTCCATAGGTGAAATCATGGGAGTTGATATAACTGTTCCAGGTAGTGGTTATACGTCAGCACCTTTTGTTAGATTTGTTGATGCCTGTGGTAAAGGAAAAGGCGCTGTTGGTAGAGCAGTTCTTGGAAAAGTCAACGTTCCATTGACATCTGGTGTATTGCCTACACTAGATGTGGAGGGTACTGGAGGAGAAACTACTAATGGAGTAGTTGCAGTAATTATGGATGAAACTGGTAGTGGTTATTTGTCCGTTACAAATGGAGATCTTGGTGGAGACGGAAGAGTTTGGGCAGAAAAAGATAAAACAACAGTAAAGAGAGAAGATGGAACTTATGATAGGCCATATGCTCCAGGAGAAACAATAGAACTTCTACCTGGAGATTCTGTAAGAATTCCTAGTGGTACAACTGAGCAACTGGAAGATGAAACTATTGTTGGTGGAAAATATCAAATAGTAAATACTGTAGGAAGAATAACTGCACCAACACAACCTGCAGATAGTCTTGTTAGAGGAGATTATCCTGGATTTGATGATGGTAAGTATCCAGTTATTCTTTATCTCTGTGGCCTTGAGATTGCAAACGCTGGGTTTAATTATATAGAAACCGATAAGATCGTAATAGAACCTTCAAATGGTGCGTCTGCAGTTGCTACATTTGGTGCATTTGGCACACTGGAGGGAATTAAGATAACTTCAGTTGGTGAAGGATTTAAAGAAGTTCCAAATATTTACATTGAAAGTGAAACAGGATTCAATGCAAAACTCACTCCAAGATTCTGTATAGATAGAGTATCTGCAGATCAACTTAAAGAACCTGGAATACAGGAACAAATTATTTCTGTTGTTGATTGTGTTGGAAAAGCACCTGATGTAAATTTCTTTAGAGTTCCCCAATAATGTCTAAACCGCAAAATTACGATACCATAAGATATGGTAATAAGGATGGAGAAATAAAATTTGGACACATTACAGAGAACAATGAAGTTGATTCTTTTATTGTAAGAAGTGGATATGAGTCAAATCATTACATTGAGATGTGCTCAACTGGAGGTTCTCATAGAAAAAACGGAACGGTTTGTCGTTCTACTGGAACCTTTCACGTTAAGGCAGGTGATAATGTAAACAGTGGAAAATCAGTATCTGGTATTCCTTTACCAACTGCTCAACCAGAAAACTGTGGAATATTTTTCGAATCCGTAGATGGTGATTTATGGCTTGGCGCACCTAATGCAAAAGTCAAAATCTGGGCAAGAGATATTGAATTAATTGCAACTGGATATAATGGAAGTACTGGATCTATTACATTATCCGCAAATGAAAAAGTTAACATAGAAGCACCTTATGTTAATGTAAGTGGAAAGACCTCCGTAAAGATTGTTTCTGAAGATACAGTAAGTATTTTGGGGGAAACAATATTAAATTGCTATGGTGGTCTCATAGATTTTGCTGATGGTGCATCAACTTCATTGGCAGGAGTTCCCAAACGAGCAACAAAACCTAGTTCATCTAATACTTTAAATGAAACAATACAAATTTTGAGAAGTATATTGGGGGGATGATAATTTGAAAACGCCAGATTTATATGTAGAAAAAAGATTATTTGTTGGATATGGAGATCCTGTTGGACTTGGTATAGGTCCAACTGAAATTAGAGGATCTGCATATATTGAAGGACCAATGATTGTTGGTAATCCTTTAACATATCCTATTGCAGAAGCAAACTTGATGGTTGCTCGATGTGTTAATGTTGATGCACTTACACCACCACCACCATCTATTTTTAAGGTTTCGTCTAGAACATTACCTCCAACTCCTATTGATGTGATGTTAGGTGATATTGCTGGTCCTGTTGGAATAAACATAAACTCTTTGGTAATTAGTATTTCAAATCAAACGTCTATTATTATTTCTTCTCCAAATACTAATGGATATGGAATATTAACCTGGACTGGATCAAAGACTTTAACTGGAGCAGAAGTAATCGCTGCAGCAAAAGCAGCAGTTGGTGCTGAAGCAAGATCTGACGTTAAAACTTTTAATGGAATAGTAACAGTAAATGGTTTACTTAAAACCGATATATGCAAAGCCGAAGTTGGTATTTTTAAAAGTGTTGCCGCACCATTTAAGCAATTTGATATTGCTCATCCAAGTAAAAAGGGGATGAGATTAAGACATGCTTGTATTGAAGGTCCAGAAGTTGGTGTTTATTATAGAGGAAAACTAAAAGATACTAATATAATAGAACTTCCGGATTATTGGAGAAATCTTGTAGATGCTGAATCAATTACTGTAAATCTAACCCCACATGGTTGTTATCAGGAGTTATTTGTTAAGGCAATCGAATGGGGAACCAGAATCGTTATTCAAAACAATTCAGGCAACTCTATTGATTGTAGTTATGTAGTTTATGGAAAAAGGAAGGATGTTCCGGATCTTGAAGTTGAGTATATTGGAAATGAAATTGGAGGATAATAAAAATGGCTTTGACAGATAAAATAAAAAAAGATATTATAGATAAAAAACAAAGGAAATCAGAATCAATCGAATACTTTAAAGAAGAAATATTGGTCACTGATGCTCTTAAAGAAGATTATGATAATGCTGTAATATCAATTGATGTTGATTTATTGACAGACATTAATACCGTTAATGATACTTTATATGCTGTTACTGAGGCATATCAGAATAGAATTGATTTTGGTTGTAGAACTGATTTGTACTGGGCTATAGAATCATTTACTCCCGGTTCATCCGGCCCTCCTGCAACATCCGATTCTTACACTCTCAGATGTAGTAGACTCTCTCCAGTTTCGAGTGCTTCTTCGATAACAGTTATAGATCCATCAACTAGTGGAATTACGACTGTTCTTCCTGGAGAAATGCCTTTTATTGGTGCTGGTATAGTGTATGATAACTTGCATGGTATTAAGTATTATTGGGAACCATATCTTAGAGATATTGGTGATACTACAATAGGAAGTTTTATTGGATTTGTTGGAACTGCATCTACTGAATTGTCTGTGGTATCTGCAGTTTCTGATCAGGTTATAAGTGGATTTAGCACAGGAAATCTAGTCATATCTTCTAAAAATGGAGTTTTTGGTGGATCTAATAACAGAATAGTCGGATTTGGGACAACAGTAGTTACTGGAATAAGTACGAGCGTAATGCAAGAATTGATTGGAGTTTCTACAACTTCATATCAATTCTCTACACTTATTTTAGAAAACTCTACAGTTGGATTTGCAACACTACCGGAAAGTGATGGATCATATGTTGACTTTACTGTAGTAACTGATCCTGATACATTTGAAGAACTTGTTGAGGATAAGAGAGGAAGGGGATTTAGGTATAAAATACCCTTTGACAAAAATCCATACTCTCCACAAAAAATAGGAATATTGGATTTGAGTACCGCAGGAAAAGGTACAGAAATAATATATGATAATAGTGGTAATCCATCAAACGAACAAAGTTGGAAACCTGAATATGAAGGTATTGAGAAGGGCGGAGAAAAGATAAAGGAACCTAATGTTGGTGCCGGAAGAACTTATTATGTTATAGGATTTACTAATAAACCAATAAAATTGTTTGGCGGAGAGGATGCTGTAGAAGGAGATACGATTACAGTTTCTTCTCTTGGTGGATTATATTCTCCAATTTCTGCTCCTGGTGGATGTACTGCAAGAGAAACTGCATTAACAAGTGCAATAGGTGCAAGAGATTCTGCTGAGGCAAGTCTTTCCTCTGCCGGAGGATGCATAACCAATAAAGTTAAAGCAGCGAATGCAATAAGAAAAGAAAGATCTGATTATGCATTAAAGATATGGACTCTTAGACAATCTATTGGAAATGAAGTAGAACGTTATGCAGAGTATGAAGCATTAGAAACCTATATAGAACAAGAAAAAACCAGTATAGATGGAACTGGAACTGTAAGTTGCTTATAACCTATGAAAAACACACTTTATACAAACACTGAAAATCTTGTAATTGCAAGAGGAAAATTATTTAATGAATTTTCCATTAAACTTCCCGAAGAGTGGGAAGAAATAGTAAATCCAAAAACGATTACTATTTCTTTAACTCCTTGTGGTGCTTCTCAAAATATTGTTGTTAAAACTGTAGATATTAAAGAGATTCGTTTGCAGTCTTATAGTAATATTCCTATTGAATGTTATTATCTTGTACTCGCTGAGACTAAATAACTAAAAAGTATTAAGAAATGGCGTATCAAGGAATATCTACTGGCACGAGTCCCAATGATGGAACTGGTGATGATTTGCTCACTGGTGCTGTAAAGATTAATAGTAATTTTGAAGAAATTTATAATTCTTTAGGTGATAGTGCTTTATTTACTCAAAGTGGAGCAGTTGCGGTGCCGCGCACCGTTGAATCAAAGCTGCAAGATGTGGTAAGCGTAAAAGATTTTGGTGCCGATCCAACAGGGGCAACCGATAGTACCGCAGCAATACAAGCTGCGATTGATTCTGGGAAAGCAGCTTTTGTCCCCAAGGGCACCTACAAAATCTCTGCAACGCTGAACCTAAACAACGGCTACAAAGCATTGATCGGCGACGATTCGCTGCCAGTTATCAATAAGACAACTGCAGGGCCTGCAATTCGCATTGGCACTACATCCGGCGCTGTTCTCAATGAATACTCAATTGTTAAAAATTTGTATTTGCAGTCAACAACTGTAGCGCCAACATTTGCAACTGATCCTGGCCCAAACGATGCCGGAGTGGTGCTGGACGGGGGGGCATCCAGCTTGGCGGCTGCTGTGCAAAATGCTCGCGTGATTAACGTTCGCGTCGGTAATTGGTCTTGCGGGTTTTACACAAACGATGTAGTCGGTTGCCGCATTGAGGGATGCTTTGCCCAGCTGCTAATTGATTATTCTGCATCCTCTGGATTTACAATCGCCAATAAGTTCTGCGGATATGTGCTTGATGGTACGCCGTACACAGTTGGTGGCATCTCTCCCCAAGCGAGCATAGAGCTGGTGGACAATGATGTTACAGGCATTTGGTCTCCATCAAACGTAACCTCGATTGGCTTTTATGTTGTTGGCAGCGATATCCGCGATATATTCTTTGACCGCTGCGAAACATCGTCAACATCCTACGGCTGGTTCATTGCCGGCACCACGACCGACTTTAATTGGGACATCCATATTAGGCGAGCGATTGTCGATTCTTTTAAGCTAAATGGGATATTAGTAAGTGGCGCAACAGGTGCTGGAGCCATCACGATCGATGGCGGATACTTTTTAGGCAAAGGAGCAACGGCCGGCGCTTGTATATATGGATTAAACTCCAACGGGATCACCGTAACTGGCGGCGCTCAGATCCTTGGAATTGCGAATGATTCACTTACGGATGATGGCGTGAGGCTTGACACTTGCAATAGCTGCTCTGTCGTCGGCAATAACTTTGTCAACCTCAACTATGGGATAAGCCTAAACGGCTCAAAGAACTGCACGGTTACAGGGAACCACTTTTATGCTGAAGCAACGGATACAGAGCCAAACCCCACCCTTTATGATGCCATCCGGTTATTTGACGCGGCCGAAGAGAACACAATTATTGGCAACGTAATTAAGGGCAAAGACGGGACTGACAAATATAGCAACGGCATCATCATTGCGGCAAGCTGCCCCAGAAACGTAATCGTTGGCAACTGCATTGATGAATCGACCGTAGTAACCCCTTACGCAATCAACGACGCAACTACAACGCTGCTGTCTTCTGATGCTTTACAAGTATCGGCAAGAACTGTGCTGCTACAGAGCAACAATGCGGAGTTAATTTTGCAGGGCAACAACGCAGCAACACCCGTCGTCTTTAGGGACGGCGCTGCCAATCCTTTGTGCCGCATCGGGGGGGATGGTGCCTATCTCACTCCTGCTCGGCTTGCATTGCAAGGAAACGATGTGTCTTATCCCGTCGTTTTCCGCGATGGTGCCGGTAATGTGATTGCAAAGATCGACAATTCCGGCAACTACTCCACTGGTGCTCCCTAATGGCCAACATCAAAATCTCCGAACTGACTGCTCTCACCCCACCTGATGCCGCCGACCTAATGCCGGTGACCGACAGCAGCGCCAACGAAACCAAGCGCATCACTGTTGCCAATACCACTGGAAACACTGCTATGTCTGGTTAGGATTAAAATTTCTAGAAAACAAATAATTGAAAAGTATTAAGAAATAGCATATAAAGGAACTGGAAATACAAGCAAACTTACATTTGCACTAAAAGGTCAGTATTCTACTAACCTTACTTCCGCCAATGGCTCAACACAGCAAGACACAGAAAATGGTGTTTTCTATCTGAAAAAATCTGGGACATGGAACGCACTTTAGTTTAGTAATTAATTTTAGTAGGATTGACACCAGCACCCAACCGTGCTATGATACTTGGGTAATCAACGGATGACTGAATGCAAGACGAGTACCTCTCACGTTGCGTAGTAGACCCCATTAAGCGTACAGTTTATCTGTACTCAAACGAAGGGACAGAAAAGCAAGTGACTTGTGATACCGTGGATGAGTTTATGAACGTGCTAGAGTTTGTTCGTGCTACTGTAGACGAAGAGACACTCTCTTATGCAAACCCACTCTGAAACCAAAATCGACTTTTAAATCCATTTTGGGTCGAAAAAAATCCCGGCAAAAATTCTCACACGATACTTTTTTAAATGAATCCTTATCGTATTAACTATAAAGCACTGAAAGAAGAACCAGTGAAAACAACACCAGAGAATGTAAAGGAAGCAAATGAAAATCTATTTCGCGCAAAATGGAATCTCCCTCAAGCAGCAAAACATTGTGGAATGAGTGAAAAGGAGATGCGCTTGACATTTTTTGAGTACCTTAAGTATAATCCTATGACTTATCAACACTAAATAATCAAAAGTAATAGGAATATTACTATGAAGTACAGAATTGATGCCGCATATGTATGGTACAATCGCGGAAAACAAATTGTTCTTATGTATTTCATAAATCAAATTCCCTTTACCTTTGACGAACTCCCTGACGATTCTTTATTCGACTTGGAGTTGATTAAATTAGCAGACAACGAAAGACGTTATGAACCGGAGGATTTGTATCAAGCATCATATTATTTGATGTTAGAAGAATGCCATCCTCTTATGTTTGAGTTAGATTTAGAAAATCCAGAAATGTTGCCTGTTGATTAATTTGCCTCATAAGCATTAAATTGATGCACGACCTTTGTAACGTCGAGAACTCGGGGAGGTACCGGGATGGGGCTTGAGTTCTATAAAACTCCAAATGTCATTAATTTCACAAAAAGACCGCGAAATGGCGATTGAAGCACTTGAATATTATGTTCAAAAACTTAAGGATGATAATTGCACAGATGCTTCCATTACGTCATTTCAAACACTCCTTAACTGGGTCCAACTTGAATATTTCAAGCATGAAGATTAATCTTTGGTACTGTGAAAGTATGAAGCAGTGGCGTTGGATACTAACTGATTCTTCACGACCTATTCGCAGACAAGAATCTGGACAACAACCATTCCTTCGAGATGCTATGAACGATGTAGCGAATACTGTAGAATATATGTTAAAATGCAAACAAAGTGAGTAAAAATACTTAGATGAAACAAGATTACTTTATAGATAAGGTAGGTAAAGAAGAAATCAAAGAACTTCTTTATACTTATCACTATCTTAAAGACGAATCGAAGGATTTCAAAAGTGGACATAATTACTCACTTTACCGCAAGTCATTCACAGATGTCCTTAATATTGGCGGGTCTATTGGTGCTTGTGTTTTCAGTACTCTCCCAGTTCCAGAAATTGCCGTAGGTGCATTTGGTTTAGAGAGAAATCAACAAGATGGAATATATGAACTCTCAAGACTCTGCATTCATCCAGATATTCAAAAAGAAGAGTATAATATCACCTCTTGGTTCGTCAGTCGTTGTATAAGGAGATTTAGAAAAGATGCCCGCGTTTCTTGTATTCTTAGTTATGCTGACAATAATCACCACTCTGGAATTATATACAGAGCTTGCAATTTTCAATACTATGGCCTAACAGATAAAAAATCAGATTTCTGGATTAAACAATCTGATGGTTCTTTTGTGAAGCATTCAAGAGGTCCTATAAAAGGATTAGAAGGTGAATGGAGAGAAAGAAGTAGGAAGCATAGATACCTTATGATTTTTGATAAGGAACTTAAAAAACGCTTGACATGGAAAGAAGAGAAGTGGTAAAATATAAGTTCCTTCCGTGTGAATAGTGGCACAATGTGCTATAAGAGATCAGGTTAATCCTGGTCTCTTTTTTATGATAAATAACTTATAACGGAAACTATAAGTGTCAATAAGATGGGTCTTTCAAGATTAGAGAACTTCTTACGTTCAGTTCGTGGAAATATTATATACGTCGATCCAAATGCACTAGACTCTACAGATTCTATCGAGAATGATGGAACTAGTGCTGCAAGACCATTTAAGACTTTACAGCGTGCATTAATTGAAGCAGCAAGATTCTCATATCTTCCTGGTCCAAATAATGATAAGTTTGGTAATACAACTATTCTTCTATATCCCGGTGAGCACATAATTGATAACAGACCTGGATGGATTCCAATTACAGGTTCTACGTTCCTTAAAAGAGATGGAACTACTTCAAGTGATTTTTATGAGTTTGACTTACAGACAAACTTCGACATAAATGCAGATAATAATGCTCTTTATAAGTTTAACTCTGTTCATGGTGGTGTAATGGTTCCAAGAGGAACCTCTGTTGTAGGATATGATCTTCGTAAAACAAAGATTCGTCCAAAGTATGTCCCTGATCCAGAAAACGACAATATCGGAAGATCTGCAATTTTAAGATTGACTGGTGCTTGCTATCTTTGGCAGATGTCAATCTTTGATGCAAATCCAAATGGAGTCTGTTATAAAGATTATACAAATAACACATTTGTTCCAAACTTCTCACATAGTAAACTCACCGCATTTGAATATGCAGATGGTGCAAATGCAGTAGAAATTGATGATGCCTTCAATACCTATTCTACAGATAGAACTGATCTAGACATTTACTATGAAAAGATTGGTCTTGCTTATGGTAATTCAAGTGGAAGACCAATCTCTCCAGATTATCCATCAGTAGTTGATATTGAATCTAAAATTGATGAATATCGTATTGTTGGATCTCGTGGTGAAGAAGTTGGAATCTCAAGTATTCGTGCTGGTGATGGTCTTGGTGGAGGAGATAGAACAGAAATTACTGTAACATTAGCACAAGAAGTTACTGGTCTTGATGTTGATACACCAATTC
>Ga0213866_10001619_pt1 | contig 16549 bp, 30 predicted proteins | sample PICome_11_FD_160079 | JGI IMG/M metagenome (GOLD analysis project Ga0213866, IMG submission 160079) | Coastal seawater microbial communities near Pivers Island, North Carolina, United States - PICO284 | ecosystem: Environmental > Aquatic > Marine > Coastal | place: USA: North Carolina...
TTTGATGAGTATTATAATGGCGATGGGTGTAGGTGGAATATTTTACTACAATTTTTCAGTTGTTCCTATGAAGAACAAAATTGAAGAACAAGCGAAAGTTATTATAGCTCAAGACCTAAGAGATCAAGAACAAAGAGCAGCAATAGAATCTATTCAAAATAATTTAGCTGTGACCACTGAATCCTTAAAAGGATTACAAATCCAAAATCAACAATACGAAGCAGAAATGTCTGAATATTTAGATATATTTAGAAGACATAATATTGCTAAGTTGGCTAGTGCCAAACCTGGTATGATTGAAACACGAATTAATAATGCAACCAAGGAGGTATTCGATGCAATTGAAAACGATAGCGATCGCATTTCTAGTCTTAACGATTAGTGGTTGTTCATTATTACAACAAGCTCCTAGAGAAGTTGAGATAATTACAAAGCCAGTAAAGATAGAAATTACACAACCAACATTACCAAGACCAATTGATTTAAAAGAACCAAAATGGTATGTTGTATCAGATGCAAAAATTATAGAGTCTTGTTTAAAAGACCCAGAGACAAAAAAGCCTAATTGTAAGTTAGGTAGAGAAGATTTATATCCAGAGGGATATACATATTTAGATAAATTCCTCGATGATATTAAAAAGAAACATGGAGGCGATGTCGTTTTTGTCGCCATGAGTGTTGAGGATTATGAGATGATGTCTTATAATACTCAAGAAATTAAACGTTATATTAATCAACTCGGTGAGGTGATAGTCTATTATAGGAATGTGACAATAAATGATGAAGAAGCTGGAGCAGTTGAAATTAAAGTGGAGAATGATAATGGCGACAACTAGAATGAAAGAGCAAATTGGGAAGTGGGATAGAGCAGTGATTGCAGCAAAACTTTCTGCAATTGCTTATATGAATGAAAAGCCTGCGATTAACGCAGCAAAAAAACTCGGTTTCCCATGGGCTAAACTAATTAGTCGCGATGGTGCTGAAGTATTAGTAGCAAAAGATAGAAATGATTTATGGTTTGCCTTTAGAGGTACAGAACCTTCAAAATTAAATGATGTCTTAGCTGATTTAAATGTAATTAAACAAGCCGCTGTAGCTGGTGGTAAAGTACATGGTGGATTTCAAAAAGAAGTAAACGATCTTTGGATGGATGTATTAGCTGAAATTGAACATAATGATCAATTAAAAGTTCGTAAAGATGTTTACATGACTGGCCATTCACTAGGTGCTGCAATGGCAACAATTGCCGCAACAAGATATCAACCTCATGAGTTATTTACTTTTGGATCTCCAAGAGTAGGTGGACCAAGATTTATTAAACATGTTAAATGTCCACATTATAGATTCATGAATAATAACGATATTGTTTGTAGAATACCACCTGCATGGTTAGGATTTAGACATCATGGTGAAATGATTTATTTCGATAGAAATGGTGAGAAACAACCTAAACCAACATGGTCAGATTTATTTTATGGAGTACTAAGCTCATGGAAGAGATTTAAATTCTTTGATGGTATAGTAGACCATGGAATGCCAAACTATGTAAAAGCAATTGGCAAATTATCTAGGAAAGAAAAATAATGGAAGGTTTAGCAGAATTAAATAACCTAAGTTATTTTGACGGTATTATAATTACACTTTGGTTGGGTATATTATATTACGGTAAATGCTGGATAGATAATAAATTTAAGGAAAAATAAAATGCATTGGTTAATGGTATTAGCACTAAAATCAATATTATCTTCGATCATTGGTAGTTCATTCTACCAATGGTTTCAAGGTACTACACTAGGAATTTGGTTTCAAAAGCAAGTAGATAGATTTATGGAATACTTTGCTGAAAGATATAATTTAGAACTTATGAAAAAAGACGCTAAATTTAGAAAGCAATTTCCTCTCGCAGCTGAAAAGCTTGATAGGGTCGTTAAGAATTCACATCCTTGTAAAGAATTACATGAATTTGATGCTTACCCAGATTTGATCGCACGAATTGAAAAGCTAGAAAAAAAGAAGTAAATAACTGTTTACTTTTACCACAAACTGTGGTATAATATATAATATTACAATATGAGCACTGGAACAAACTTTATGACACTTCAAGTAACCAAACGTGATGGTTCTGTACAACCATTTGATTTAGAAAAAATACACCAAGTTCTGGAATGGGCCACTGAAGATATATCTGGTGTTTCTATGTCAGAAATCGAGCTAAAAGCAAATATACAACTCTATGATAAAATACCAGCTTATGATATTCATGAACTTCTTATTAAGAGTGCCGCAGAGCTTATATCAGAGCATACCCCCAATTACCAATTTGTTGCAGCAAGGCTTATATCATATAAGCTAAGAAAAGAAGTCTATGGTGATTATAAACCATGGCCACTAAAACAACTCATCATTGAAAACGTAAGTCGTGGAGTTTATGATGGTGGCATTATGGAAAAATATAGTCCCGATGAAATTGATGAATTAGACGATTATATTAAACACGATCGTGATGATAACTTTACTTACGCTGGTATGGAACAGTTTAGAGGTAAGTATTTAGTACAAGATCGTAGAACAAAAGAACATTATGAAACACCACAAACGTTGTATATGATGGTGGCTGCAACATTATTTATTAATTATCCAAAAGAAACAAGAATCAAATATGTTAAGGATTATTATGATGCGATTTCTCAATTCTACATATCGTTACCTACTCCAATCATGGCTGGAGTTCGTACACCAACGAGACAGTTTTCGTCCTGTGTACTTATTGAGTCTGGCGATAGTCTTGACAGTATTAATGCTACTGCTACAAGCATTGTCAAGTATATAAGCAAAAAAGCTGGTATTGGAATTGGTGCTGGCTCTATTCGTGCTGAAGGCGCAAAAGTTGGTGATGGTTCTGTAGTACATACAGGGTTAATTCCATTCTTAAAATATTTTCAATCGGCTGTAAAATCATGCTCCCAGGGCGGTGTACGTGGTGGTGCAGCTACGGTATATCTTCCATTATGGCATTACGAATTTGAAGATCTAGTTGTGCTCAAGAACAACAAAGGAACAGAAGAGAACAGAGTACGCCACATGGACTATGCGTTTCAGCTAAATAAATTAATGTATGAGCGTCTTATAACCGGTGGTAATATTACATTCTTTGATCCAAATGATGTACCAGGTTTATATGAATCTTTCTTTGATGATCAAGATAAGTTCAAAGAACTATACGAAAAATACGAAAGAGCATATTCTATTCGTAAAAAGACTTTACCAGCAATGGAAGTATTTTCACAACTTTTACAAGAAAGAAAAGATACAGGTAGAATTTATATTATGAATGTAGATCATGCAAATGATCATGGTTCATTTATTCCTGAACTCGCACCAATTAGAATGAGTAATTTATGTTGTGAAATCGATTTACCAACTGAACCACTACAATCATATGATGATCATACAGGAGAAATTAGTTTATGTACATTATCAGCAATCAATTGGGGTTTAATCAATGAAACACCTGAATTTGAAAAATATTGTGATCTTGCTGTACGTGCTCTTGATGAGTTACTTGATTACCAAGATTATCCAATTGCCGCAGCTGAAGCAGGTACTAAAAAGAGAAGACCTCTTGGAATTGGTATCATTAACCTTGCGTATTTCTTGGCCAAACGTGGTCTAAAATATGATGAATCAGCATTTGAAATTGTAGATGAATACGCTGAAGCTTGGTCATATTATCTAATTAAAGCTTCTGCACAATTAGCAAAAGAAAAAGGTGAAATTCCTTTAAAAAATCACACAAAATATGCTCGTGGAGAGTTCCCAAATGATACATATAAAAGTGCAATAGATAATTTGATAGAGCATAAAGTTAGATTGCCGTGGGAAGACCTGCGTAAACAAGTCCTAGAAACGGGAACGAGGAACTCGACTCTAATGGCATTGATGCCTGCTGAAACAAGTGCACAAATTAGTAATAGTACGAATGGTATTGAACCACCAAGAGCATTGGTATCGTACAAACAAAGTAAAGATGGAGTTATGGCTCAAGTCGTGCCAGGTTATCACCATCTTAAAAATAAATACGACTTACTATGGGATCAGGAAAGTCCCGATGGTTATTTAAAAATTTGTGCGATATTACAAAAATACATTGATCAAGGAATTAGTGTAAATACATCTTATAATCCAGAACATTACGAAGATAATAAGATTCCAATGTCATCTATGATTACTGATCTTGTGACAGCATACAAATACGGCCTAAAACAGCTATACTATTTTAATACATATGATGGTGCTGGTGAAATGACTGATAATGAAACACATCATTCTTATGATGGCGAAGCTCCAATCGACGACGAAGATTGTGACAGCTGCAAAATTTAATTTTAACTAAAGAGGAAAATAATGTCGATACTTAAAAAGAGTAAAAAATCACACCTGCACAAAAATATGTTTTTAGATGAATCAGTTGATATTCAACGATTCGACGTAGTAAAATATCCACAAATAGAAAAGATTACAGAAAAACAACTTGGATTTTTTTGGAGGCCTGAAGAAGTAGACATTTCAAAAGACAAAAAAGATTTTGATTCACTTACAGAACATGAAAAACACATCTTTACATCAAACCTTAAAAGACAAATTTTATTGGACTCGGTTCAAGGCCGTGCTCCTAATATTGCTTTCTTACCTATCGCCTCATTACCAGAAGTCGAAAATTGGATTGAAACGTGGAGCTTTTTTGAGACTATACACAGCAGAAGCTATACTCATATTATTAGAAACGTTTATCCTGATCCTTCTACTGTCTTTGACGGTATGTTGGATATTAAAGAAATACTAGATTGTGGTAATGATATCGCAAAATATTATGATGAACTAATCGCAGATAATAATTCAACAACAAATAAAATGGACCATAAAAGATCATTATACATGTGTATGATGAGTGCTAATGCTTTGGAAGGTATTCGATTCTATGTTTCATTTGCTTGTAGTTGGGCATTTGCAGAACTTAAGAAGATGGAAGGCAATGCTAAGATTATTAAGTTTATTGCTCGTGATGAAAATACTCACCTCGCTGCAACGACAACAATGATCAAAAAGATGCTAGCTGAAGATAAAGACTTTGTAAAAATCGCAAAAGAAAAAGAAGACGAAGTAATTAAGTTATTTACAAATGTTATCGAACAAGAAAAAGATTGGGCAAAATATTTATTCAAAGATGGATCAATGATAGGATTAAACGAAACTATTTTAGGTCAATATATTGAATGGATTGGTTGTAAAAGAATGAGAGCTTTAGGTTTAACATGTCCATACACTGTTTCAAAAATGAATCCACTACCATGGACAGAAAAATGGATTGGTGGTGGCAATGTACAAGTTGCGCCACAAGAAACAGAAATTAGTTCATATGTTGTTGGTGGGGTAAAACAAGATATGGATGAAAACAAGCTTGCTGGATTGAGTCTATAATGCCACAACAATTAGAATTCAATTTTGCAAAACCTAGAGATTGTACTCCTGAAGAACAAAAAGAGTGGATCGGGGGTGAACTTAAATATTGGGCTGACGTCCAAGGGAAATTAATTATTGGTATATCTATCTTACAAGTATCACTAGTAGGATTTATGCTAGGAACAATGTATATTATAGGAGAATTTTTGAAATGATAGAAATATATGGAAAAGAGCAATGTCCTTTCTGTGACATGGCAAAAGTATTATGTACTCAAAAACAAGTAGAGTTTGAGTATTTTCAATTAGGTAAAGACTTTACAAGAGAAGAAATGATTGAAAAATTTCCAACTGCAAGAACATTTCCACAAATTATTTTTATGGGTGAAAAGATTGGTGGATATAACGAATTAAAAGCACAATTCGATTAAGGAGTAGAAATGCACGAACCAACTCATTGGTATACGCATAGTTGTGAATTTTGTTTTACTGAAACAAAAATATATTTTGAAGAAGAAAGGCCAGAAATTATTTTTTGTCCACATTGTGGATCTGCAGTAGAGCCAGCAGATGAACTTGATTTTGATGAATAAATAGGTATATGAAATGGCATTACAAAGGAATCGAATGGCAACCGCCAGAAGAATTCAATCACAACGACGCATATGGATTCGTGTACTTGATAACGAACAGGGCGTCAGGAAAGAAATACGTAGGGAAAAAGTTTTTTTGGAGCAAAAAGACTCTACCAATTACGAAGACAAGAAAGCGTCGTAAACGTTTATTAGTTGAAAGTGATTGGAGAACCTATTATGGTTCTAATAAACATTTACAAGAAGATGTAAAAAAGATCGGTGAAGATTTTTTCTATAGAGAAATCTTACACTTATGTAAAACTAAGGGTGAATGTGCTTATATGGAAACTAAAGAGCAATTCGATCGTGAAGTTTTATTGACAGACGACTATTATAATGGAATTATATCATGTAAAATTGGTGGTCAAACTGTGAAGTATTTAAAGGAAAATTATGTTAGAAACAATTTGTGAAGTAATGAAACATTCCTATAATAGAGGAATGATTAGTACGCGTGATGGGAATGTATCTTTAAGACATGCTGATAGAGATCATTTCTATGTCACTCCAAGCGGAGTACGTAAACCTGTTATGCAATATGACATGTTTAAAAAATTAAAAGTTAAAGACGCAAGAGAAATGTATTTTACTGACATTGCAGCTGGGCTTAAACCAACTGGTGAATTACCATTACACTGGGGATTACAAAGAAATATACCAACAGAAACTAGGATTGTATTACATACACATCCAACACACATTGTTGCTGCTATGCATGCAGGTATTCAATTAAATGAATTAGTAGATTTATTTCCTGAACTTGGGAGATATAGTCGTGTAGCACCAAATGTACCTGATGTACCACCAATATCACAAGAATTGGCTGATAAATGTTTTGATAATTTAGGACTACAAGACGATGGATCATGTTATTTTGATATGGTTGGTATTAAAGGACATGGTATTGTAGCAATAGATGAAACACCATGGCGAGCCTTTGAGCACGTAGAACGATTAGAACATATTTGTGAAATGGTTCTAAAATCAGGAAATTTTTAAAATTAACTGTTTACTTTTTAGTAAAACTGTGGTATAATATATACATATGAAAGATAATGTAATTCAATTTCCGTTGGAAAAAAGAATGATGGCCATTGCTGATGAAGAATATGAAAAGGTAATGGAAGAAGAATATGCTGCTGAACAATATGGTTTAGATTGCGTAGATACATCACAATTAATTTTAATGATGATTGAAGAATTAATTAATGAACAAGAAGGATCACCATTTGAAGGAATGGACTTTAGAGATAAAGATTGTCCTGAAGCACAAGATGCTTTTGTTATTGTTAATTTATTATCGTCTATGTTTATGAGATATGGAGGTATGAAACATTTTTTACATGAATACCTTGATATTATTTTTATGAAAATACAAGCCCAACAGGATTTAAATGATTTTAATTGATTATAGTCAGATCGCACTATCTAACATCATAGTGCAAAAACTAAATGATGAAAATATGATAAGACATATGATACTAAATAGTATTCGTATGTATAATAAAAAGTATCGTGATCAATTTGGCCAAATGGTAATTTGTGCCGATGGTATGAATACTTGGCGTAGAGATTACTTTCCATTATATAAAGCCAATAGAAAAAAGAATAGAGATAGTTCAGATCAAGACTGGCCAGAAATTTTTAGAATTCTAAATCTAGTACGTGATGAAATTAGAGAAAACTTACCATATAAAGTTATGCATTTAGAAGGTTGTGAAGCCGATGATATTATTGGAACACTTACAATGCAAACACAAGAATTTGGTCAACACGAACCAATTATGATCGTGTCATCTGATAAAGACTTCATTCAATTACAAAAGTTTAATAACGTAAAACAATTTTCACCTATTCAAAAGAAAATTGTAACTGATGCTAATCCTAGAACTTATGCCTTTGAACATATTATGAAAGGTGATAAAGGTGATGGAATACCAAATGTATTATCGCCCGATAATGCTATTGTAGATGAAATTAGACAATCACCAATGACAAAAAAGAAAATTGAATACTGGGCAGAAAATGTAGATAATCTTCAAGATGTAATGACAACTGAAGAATACAGAAACTATCAAAGAAACAAAACACTCATTGATTTGACGTCAATCCCGCAGGATGTGCAAGATAGAATTATAAATAACTATAACGAACAAAAACCGGCAATGAAAATGCGTGTTTTGAATTATTTAATAAAGAAAAGATGTAATCATTTGATTGAAGTTGTGGAGGAATTTTATAATGGATAAACCATTAATATCAGATATTCTCAAAAATGTCAATAAACTTGGCAGTAGAGATGAAAGAATCGCTTATCTAAAAGAGCACGATTGTACTGCTCTTAGAGATATTTTACGAATCGCTCTAGACGAATCAGTAATTTTAGATCTCCCTGAAGGCACCCCGCCTTATAAAAAATATGACTTAGAAGCAAAGCAAGCTGAAGAATTCAGACCTTTAAGATTTGAATATCCAAAGTTTGGTAACTTTGTACAAGCTGTTACGCCTAAGCTAAATAAATTTAAGAGAGAGCAATTATTTATTGAGATGTTACAGAGATCCCATCCGGATGAAGCAGAGCTTTTGTGTAATGCAAAAGACAAAAATCTTAGCTATAAGTACGTCACAAAAGCTATAGTGAAAGCTGCATTTCCGGATTTAATTAGAAAGTAAGGAGGTAATTAAACTTATATTATGATAGTACAAATTCAACAAGCTATGGAGAACATATATGAGTTTACAACAATTGGAACGCCTCAAAAAAGACAAGAAAGAGGCACTTTACTATCAAAGAAGTTTAATGAAAAAAGGAAAAGATGTGTTAGCATATAAAATGGAGAAAAAAATAGCACACATCGATAGATACATTAACGATATGGTTGAAATTAGCCAAACAAACTAGTTTACAAAATGGCGTGAATGTGATATAATATATACTATGAATTTGTTTATACTAAATGATGACCCTGTAATAGCTGCACAAGAACAATGTGACAAACATGTAGTAAAAATGATTGTCGAATCTGCTCAAATGCTATCTACCGTACATAGAATGCTGGATGGGACTAAAGAGAAAAGGCCATCAAAATCAGGTAAAAGAATGGTAGATTATTACAGACTAAATGATGATCGTGAAGACACACTGTACAAGGCAGTGCACTTCAATCATCCTTGTACAGTGTGGTCTCGTGAAAGCTGTTGTAATTACAGTTGGCACTATGAACACTTCGTTGCTTTATGCGATGAATACACTTATCGCTACGAGAAAGTCCATTCTACAGATTCTAAGCTAAGAAATATTCTTAAAACACTACCTAAAAATATTAATAGAAGTGGTGGTATGACACCGTTCAAACTTGCTATGAAATCAAATCCAGAATGTGTTGTACATGGATTAGGTGGTACAGACGCTGTATTATCATATCAAAATTTTTATCAAACAAAACAAAGTCGATTCAAAATGGAATGGACAAAAAGACAAATTCCGGAGTGGTTTAATGCCGTTGTATGAATATAAAAATAAAGACACTGGTGAAGTCATTACCAAAATGGTAAAAATCGCCGATAGAGAACAATTTTTAAAAGACAATCCAGATTTAGAACCAATGATTAGTGCACCAAAGATTTCTACCGGTAGCGGTGTACTTAAACAAGCTGGTGATGGTTGGAAAGAAGTACAATCAAGAATTAAATCAGGATTACCACCAAGACTTAGGGATAATATCAAATCAAAATGAACAAACGACCTTCAAAGCTTCGCCTAGAACATCTTAAGGAACTTACACCTTTGACTAAAAACCAAAAAGAAGTATTCGATTACTTCTCAAAAGGTAATCATTTGTGTTTAGATGGCTCTGCTGGTACAGGTAAAACATTTATATCTTTATATTTAGCTGTAGAAGCAGTTCTCAAAAAAGAATATAATAAAGTTATAATTGTAAGATCTGCATTACCAACAAGAGATATGGGATTTCTTCCTGGAACATTAGAAGAAAAAGAAGAAGCCTATAAAACTCCATACAAAGCTATTATTAATGATCTATTTGAAGATCAAGAAGCATGGAGTAAATTATTACAAGCAAAACAAATAGAATTTTTAACTACATCTTTTATAAGAGGATTAACTATTAAAGATGCAATTGTAATAGTCGATGAATCACAAAACTGTAATTATCATGAGCTTTGTTCAGTAATTACAAGATTAGGTGATAATTGCAGATTTATTATGTGCGGTGATTATTATCAATCAGACTTTACAAGAAACGGCGATAAAGACGGTATCAAACAATTTATGGTAATTGTAGATCATATGAAATATTTTGAACACATTGAATTTGGTTGGGAAGATATTGTACGAAGTGATTTTGTAAGAGATTTTATTATGACAAAGGAATTATACGAACATGGGAAACTTTAAACATGAACCAATTGATCTCGGTTATACTGACTTGGTGGCAACAACTACTGACACTGGTAGAACATATGCCTGTCCTGATAATCGTAATTATCCTTCTATTACAACAGTTTTATCAATCCTAAGTGAAGATGCCATTCGCGAATGGCGTGCTAGAGTTGGTGAAGAAGAAGCAAATAAAATATCAAAACGTGCTTCAACTCGTGGTACTGCGGTCCACGCTGTTTTGGAAAGATATGTAGACAATGAAAATGATTACTTTCAAGATGCTAATCTTATTGTTAAATCAAACTTCATGGAAGTAAAAGATATTATAGATAATAATCTAACAACAGTTTATGCACAAGAAGCTCCATTGTTTTCAGATCACTTGGGTGTTGCTGGAAGAGTGGATTGTGTTGGTGTATGGAATGGAAAAAACTCCATTATTGATTATAAGACGGCTGCAAAGCCTAAAAAGAAAGAATGGTGTGAAGGATATTTTGTACAAGAAGCCGCATATGCAATTATGTGGGAAGAAAGAACAGGTATGCCAATTACACAATTGGTAACCGTAATTGCAGGTGATCAAGGTCCTCAAATTTTTATTGAGCATCGTGATAACTGGACTAAAAAGCTTTTGGAAACAATTGCTGAATATAAAAGAAGAAAATTATTTGGGAGATAATATGTTAAGTGTAGGTGAAAAGTTTCCTCCATTCGTTTTAAATGGAGTAAATGAAAACAACGAATTTGTTCAAGTAAGTGTAGATGAGGGTTATACTCCACTCAAAAATGATTGGAGTGTTATTTACTTTTATCCAAAAGATTTTACATTTATTTGTCCAACAGAAATTGCTGGTATGGATATGTTAGTAGAAGAAGCTAATGTCATTGGTATCAGTGGTGATAATGAATTTTGTAAATTAGCTTGGAAAAAAGATAATGAGTTAATTGGCAATATTAGACATGCATTAGCTGCAGATTGCGGTTTAGGTTTATCGCATGAATTAGGTATTGTTGATGAAGAAAATGGTGTATGCTACAGAGCAACATTTATCATCGATAAAGATAGAGTTATTCAACACGCATCTATTAATGCGTTAGATACAGGAAGAAACGCTCATGAAGTTTTAAGAACACTACAAGCTTTAAAAGCAGGTGGACTTACAGGTTGTGAGTGGAATCCAGGAGAGGAATTTGTAGGATGAGTTATTTATTAGAAGCGTTATGTAAAAAACTAGAAGGTGAGATTGAAGTAGCAAAAGCTAATGTAATGGTATATACAAGAAATGCAGCGGGTATAGGAGAACACCCGGATGTGGTAGAAGCCGTTGAAACTCAGATTGCTAAGATTGCTGAGGCAGAAGATAAGCTAGGTACAATTAAAAAGCATTTTAAGTAAAATAAATGCACTTTTTTTCACAAAACTGTTTACAAACTATCAAAACTGTGGTATAATATAACTATATGATGATAGGAGTGAATATGAAAAAAGTCGTAATAAAAGGAAATCCAATTGTAAATGGGCTTGTTAAGTTCGATGTTAATTGCGAACTACCTGTGCCAAATGAATTGGTTAAATTAGCAATCTCTAAAAATGGAGATGATTGGGATAAAATGTGTAAATCATTACCCAATTTTGGATTGATGAATCCAATAGGAAAATTACATATATCTCATCTGGTTATAGATGGGAAGGAGATAGTGTTTCACTAATGAAAGATAATATTATATTAGTAGATTGTGATGGTGTTCTTTGTAATTGGGAATACGCATTTACACAATGGATGGAACATACTAAAGGTATCAAAACAAAACTTTATAATGAATATAATGTTGGTAAAAGATTTGGACTAACAAAAGCTGAAGGTAAAGAAATGGTAGCTGAATTCAATGATTCTGCAGCTATTGCATTCTTACCTCCATTGAGAGATGCTGTATATTATATGAAAAGATTAAACATGTTACATGGATATAAGTTCCATTGTATTACATCTTTATCCACAAATAAGTACGCACAAAAATTAAGAATTCAAAATTTAGAATTATTGTTTGGTAAAGAGCTATTTGACGATTATATCTTCCTAGGTTGTGGTGAAGATAAAGATGAAGAACTAGCTAAATACGAAGGCACTGAATGTTGGTGGGTTGAAGATAAGCCTGAAAACGCTGAATGTGGTCAAAGATTTGGTCTAAATCCAATATTAGTAGCTCATGAACATAATTCATATTACAAAGGAGACATTCCAAGATATTGGAAATGGAAAGGTATATATAAACATATAGTCGGAGAATAATGGCAAAATCAAGTGGAGCTTTCTCGCAAAAGCACGTAGGAATTAAAAAGGGAACCAGTCAAGGAAGACGCCCTGATACGTCCACTATGAATAAGCATAAAAAGAGGTCATTTAAAAAATACAGAGGCCAAGGAAGGTAAGATGCCAGCTAAATTTAAACCATCACAAATATTATTAGATAGAAAAACTGGCAAAAAAACAACGCAACATTACTATTTAAAACAGACACAGAAAAAAGAATTATTTGATTATATTAATAGTAGTAGTGCTAAACCAAAACATAGACAAAAATGTCTAAATGAATTAATTAGAAGAGGTATAAAAATTGTTTGGAAGTAAAATCTGGACAATTTGGAAATATACAATTGGAAGTTTCAGTGATGAAAAAACTGAAAATTATGATGATATAGTAGCTATAATTAGAACATTTATAGTTGCTGTTAATTTTATTACGTGTTTTTTTATTATGGGAAATATCATCCATAATTGGTAAAATGAAAGTCAATATTAACGTAGAAATTGATACTGAGAATAGTCAAGACATAAATACTATTGAAGAATTAATAGAACTTATCAAACAAATAAAAGATCAAAAAGATCATCAAGACACATAGTTAACCTTATAAATATTATAAATAGTATTTAGAGGAGACAATTATGAGCGATGATTTATTAAATTTTGATTTTGGATTTACTGCAGTTGATGAAGATGAACTGGAAGCAGTACAATCTGTCAAAACAGAGGCCTCATCCGCGGCCGCAACTTCGCAAGAATTAGAAGATAAGCTGAATAAGCTTTATAACTCTATACTCCCATTATTATCAAATTTAAAGAAAAATCCTGAAAAGGAGTATATCTATTGGCCAAATAGAGTGGCTAAAGTAGAACAATTCGAAGATCTAATATCGGGGATTATTAAATGACAATAGTACAAAATACATCAACGCATGAATTAGCGTTACAAAACGCTGGTACAGATGTAACTACAAGTGGCCAAACACATTATCTCGATGAAACAATTACAGTTGGTAGTAGAAGTGCAACTTGTTATATTCGTGTTACAGAACAAGACGGAGAACCAGGTGTTGGACCATTTTATCATAGTTATGATTTAGTAGCTGGAACACAACGCGGATATTCTATTTCAACATCTACATCTGCAAAAGTTCCTATTGCAGACACAAACCCTCTTTTAGGATCTCCAATTAATTCAGCAACAACTGGATATACACAAGATTTTGGATATGACGAATGGGAATCAGTTGCAGCTGATGATTACACAGTTTACGAAAGTACAAGATCAAATTCTGGTGGATGGGATTATGGAGGTGGTAATGGAACATTAGGTTCTATGACCAATGCTACTTCATCAGGAAAATCAGTTACATTAGGAAATGGTAGTACATATACTATTAATATGATCGCATGGCAGAAAAATAGTGCTTCTGGTGAAAAAGCAGCAGATGATACTGCAAATAGAGGAAACTATCTAGCTTTAGGAATATCAACATCTACTAGCGAAGTCACTTCAATGTTTCACGAGATTACAGTTAATGGAGTAACATTTACAAGAGCTTCTCGAAAACAATTTGATGGTTACGAAAACGGAGGAGGATCTTTTTGGAGATGGGAGCCTACTGATGCGCAAATAGATGATATGAATAATAATAGTGGAACTGTAAATGTAAAAATATCTTCTACATCAACTACTCAAACATTTACAAACGGAATTGCAGAAGAATTTGGTGGAGCTGATAGTAATAATGTAACATTATCACATTACTATAAAGGAGCTCCTGAAGGTTATGTTGTGGATGGAACAGGAACATCAGGTATACCATCAGATGGAAGTGTCAATTTATCGTTTAGTGATTTCTATGGAACAAGTTATGTTGCACCTGAAATTGCGTTATTAGTTAATCCAGGTTTGTATACATCAACGGCTAACTATGTATATGGCTATTCGACTGGTGCAACAACTAATAGTGTTATAAGTCCAGGTAGTAGTAATTTAGGAACAATAGTAAGTAATTCCGTTCCATCAAATTTTATTTCTAGTCCAACTTGTACATGGAGTCATGCATTATTTAGAGAAGGTGTATATTATTATTCTCAACAAACCGATGAATGGTTATTAAGAGCAACTGCAACAAGCTCAATTAGTAATCCAGGAACAGGTGTTTGGAACTCTGTAAGATGGGATGATAATAATGCATCAGGACATGAACATACAGTTTCAAGATCTGGAGGTATAGCAACATTCTCATTTGCGAATGGAGGAAGTGGATCTTCTTATTACGCATGTTGGAAATGGTCAAAAGCAGGTAGTACATCAAATACATATAACCCATTTACTTCGGATAGTAGTGGTACAGGTACAGCGTTAAATACAAACGTTAAGATTTTAATTTATTCATAGAGGATCACATGGCAATAGAGTATACATTTGACAGTCAAGAAAATATGGTGACATTAACAGGTGATTTACCTGGAGATATGGACACCTTTATGATTAACTGTGTGCAAAAATGGGAAAAAGGTACAGGGTTAATTATCGATGAAAGGTGGACGAAGTTAAGAGCTATTAACGAGTTAGAAAAGATCGAACATAAAGATTCTGCTTCATTCATGGATAGAGTTTATATGAATGGAGAATTAAAAAGGCAAGATTATACTATTACAACTACACAAGGACAAGCTATAGTTGATATCTTAGAAGCAGAATTTCCAGATGAAGAAAATGATTGGAATGCAACTACACATAATTTAGTATCTCAATTTAATCCTGATAGACCTCCATATGAAAATCCAAGTATATCTTGGTATAACTTTTTACCTCCAGAAGAAGCGGTAAGAACAAGATTTGGTGCATCGTATACTGAATATATGCCATGGTATGGATTAAAGTTCGATAGAACGACAAACGAAGTATTAGCTAAGTTTGTAATTCCAGTGTCACAGATGGATGATAATATTTTAGAAGATTTACATATTGGCGATCAAAACGGATTTATGCGATGGGGTCCAGAAGGAATATTCTTTGCAAAAATTCATGATACTAATGGAAATGTAAATGAAAACGTTGATGTATATTTTATGGCAACTGAAGATGATATGTTAAACTATTGTAATAAACACGATTATACATTTCCTTATGATGTAGAAACACAAAACAGATTTGTATTTTTATGGAGTTTAGTTTTTAATGAAACAACGAAAGAAATCTCTCACATTAAAGCGTACGAACGAGAGTATATTTAATATTCCAGATAAAATATTCTGGGAAAAAATAAAAAAAGAAAAAAGAATATATAATAGGAATAGAAAAAATGGCTATATGGTGGATGAAAGAACAGGAAACAAAAATGAATATTGAACAATTAAAAGAAACATTAAAAGTAGACGAAGGTGTTGTCTACGAAATTTATAACGATCATTTAGGTTATGCAACCTTTGGTATCGGACATCTAGTTTTAGATTCTGATCCTGAGCATGGCCAAGAAGTTGGAACTCCAGTATCTGAGGAAAGAGTGGATGAATGCTTCGAAAAAGATGTACAAACAGTTATTGAAGACTGTAAAAAATTGCATGATGCATGGGACGGATATCCTGAAGAGGTGAAGCAAATCGTTGCTAACATGATGTTTAATATGGGACTTACGCGCTTAAGTAAATTTAAAAAGCACAACGCAGCGCTGCAATGTGGTGATTGGAAGGAGGCTGCTGTAGAAGGCAGAGATTCACGATGGTACAGACAAGTA
>Ga0213866_10001620_pt1 | contig 16548 bp, 10 predicted proteins | sample PICome_11_FD_160079 | JGI IMG/M metagenome (GOLD analysis project Ga0213866, IMG submission 160079) | Coastal seawater microbial communities near Pivers Island, North Carolina, United States - PICO284 | ecosystem: Environmental > Aquatic > Marine > Coastal | place: USA: North Carolina...
TCATCCAACTATTAAATGAGTTGGGTGTGGCTGAGCAGCTTTCCACCATGAGCTTTGGTGTCAAGTGTGAGCGCACCGGCCTTGAGTACATGGGATCGACGCTCAATAGTCTGTTTGCTCAGCGCCGTAACCTACTGCGCCCAAGGTTTTGGAAAATGCTATCCGAGATTCTGCGCTTTAACCGTCAAGCCACGGCACTGTTCAATGATGATGGAGACGATATAACCCTGGGAGATTATTTGCGTCAGGGCAACTACAGTTCCATGTTTATCGACTACTACCTGGTGCCTATGGCCGCCGCAGTATGGTCTGCCGACCTGCAGTTGATGTATCAGTTTCCGGCCCGTTACCTAATCCGCTTTTTTCACAACCACGGTCTTTTGAGCGTTAGCAATCGACCTCAGTGGTATGTGATCAAAGGTGGCTCCAAAACCTATGTCGAAGCGCTTACTAGGGGTTTTAAAGATAAAATCCGACTGAAATCGCCGGTTACCAATGTGGAGCGCCGAGAGGATGGAGTATGGGTGACCAGCCGTCACGGCGAAGAGCGCTACGATGCGCTGTTTATGGCCTGCCACAGTGATCAAGCGCTGTCCCTACTGCAGGCGCCCACCGAGACGGAGCAACAGGTACTGGGTGCCATTCACTACCAGCCCAATGAGATACTGTTGCACACCGACAGCAGTGTTTTGCCGAGGCGCAGACGCGCCTGGGCGGCTTGGAATTACCACCTTTTGCAGGGCGATCAGGGCAGGGTGCCAGTCACCTACAATATGAACATATTGCAGGGCTTGGACTGTGAAGAACAGCTCTGTGTCACCCTCAATAACAGTGACGCGGTAGATCCGAGTAAGATACGCAAGCGCATCCAATATCAGCACCCGATCTATACCAAAGAATCGGTTGCCGCTCAGGCGCGGCAGTCGGAGATCAGCCGCGATGGCATCTACTACTGCGGTGCCTACTGGCGCTATGGCTTCCATGAGGATGGCGTGGTCAGTGCCCTCGCCGCTCTAGAACAGTTTAATCAGAAGGTGTTATGAATAGTCGCATATACAGTGGCACTCTGGGCCATTACCGATATCTGCCGGTCAGCAATGGCTTTCGCTATCGGGTGTTTATGCTCTACCTGGATCTGGATGAGTTGCCCAGATTATTTCAATCCTACTGGCTGTGGTCCGCTGACAGGGCCAATTTCGCTTGGTTTAGGCGCGCGGATTATATGGGGTGCCCAGAGCGGCCTTTGAGTCAATCGGTGCGCGACCTAGTCGCAGAAAAGACAGGCAGCAGGCCCACGGGACCCATCCGTCTGCTGACCAATTTGCGCTACCTGTTTTACAAATCCAATCCAGTGAGCTTTTACTACTGTTTTGAGCAAGATGGCGAGACCCTGCACAGTATTGTCGCTGAGGTTACCAATACGCCTTGGGGTCAGCGCTATTGTTATGTGTTGGGAGAGAAACAGAGAACGCAGCAGAGCACTGCGGCTGAGTCAGTTACTGAGCACTACGGTTATCAAACTGCCAAGCAGTTTACCGTCTCGCCTTTTATGCCACTGGATATGCACTACCAGTTTGAATTTTCACTACCAGGTGAGCAACTGCTGGTTAGAATGGAAAACCACCGGCAGGGGGACAAAGTCTTTGATGTGGCGTTGTCTCTGGACGCGCAGCCAATTAACGCAGCGAATCTTGCTAAACAGCTATTGAAAATACCGCTGATGACTGCCAAGGTAACGGCTGCCATTTACTGGCAAGCAGCCAAGATCTGGTACAAGGGAGTTCCCTTTCTGGGTCATGCGGGCGAAAAACATCAATAACAAATCCTAAACACTGGGAACCTTAGTATGAGCAGAGACACTTCCACACAGCTGCCGACCAATCAATCGCGCTGGATAGATCGCCTGGCTCGACAAACAATTATAAAGCGGCTCAAGCAGATAACCTGGGGACAGTTGTGTCTTGAGGACTGTGAGGGAAAATACAGCTTTGGCAATCAGCAAGCGGATGGCGCTCCAACAGTGGAGATACAGGTACTGGATCAGCGCTTCTACGCTGAACTGGCATTTGGCGGCACGGTAGCAGCTGGAGAGGCTTATATACAGGGTTATTGGACTAGCAATCAACTGACTGATTTAGTGCGTTTGATGGTGCGAAACCGCCATATTCTGGATCGCGTTGAAGGCAGTTTAACCAGATTTAAGAAACCTCTTCGGCGCTTTGCGCACTGGCTAAATCGCAATACGCAGGTTGGTAGTAGGCGCAATATCGAAGCCCATTACGATCTCGGTAATGATATGTTTGAGACCTTTCTCGATCCCAGCATGATGTACTCCAGTGGCTACTATCCGGCAGATGACTCAACACTGGATCAGGCAGCTGAGGCCAAGCTCAAGCGCATTTGCGACAAACTGCAACTGAGCAGTGGTGATCATGTGATTGAGATTGGTAGCGGTTGGGGGGGGTTTGCCATTTACGCCGCTACCCACTACGGCTGCAGGGTGACTACTACCACTATCTCCAAGCAGCAGTATGAATTGGCGCAACAGCGCATAAATGAAGCCGGTCTCGAGGACAAAATCACCCTACTTTTGCAGGACTATCGAAATCTTCAGGGTCATTACGACAAGTTAGTGTCTATCGAGATGATCGAGGCGGTGGGACATCAGTATCTGGACACTTACTTTACCAAGTGCAGTTCACTTCTCAAACCGGATGGGATTATGTTGATTCAGGCGATCACCATTGCCGATCAAAACTATGATCGCGCCATTAAATCCGTGGATTTTATTCAGCGCTTTATTTTTCCCGGCGGTTTTATTCCCTCGGTCAGCGCGATTGCCAATTCAATTAAACAGGCCACGGATATGCGCTTGTTTCATCTCGAGGATATAGGTCCCCACTATGCCACCACACTGGAGCATTGGCGCCAGCGATTCTTTGACAATATCGAACAGATTAAGGCCCTGGGCTACTCCGAGCAGTTTGTGCGCATGTGGGAGTTTTATCTTTGCTACAGCGAGGGCGGATTTTTGGAGCGTGTGCTAGGTGATGCACAGCTGGTATTTATCAAGCCGCAAAATCGTATCGATTGGCGCCGCTCGGCAAATCAGCTCTAGGCTATCTGCACAAACCAAAGCGGGCAAGGCTATCTCAACAACGGCCCTGCGCTATAATCCCCAGTCAGGATAACAATAATATAAAGTTATGAAAAAATTATTCCTCAATGCTTATCTCTGCGTGCTCTGCCCATTGATGCTCAGTGCCTGTGGTCGCGACCCGCTTCCCGAGGTCTGTTTGACGGCCGATGTAGCCAACCAATCTGTACCAATCCCCGGCGGCCAATTTAAGTTCGGTGATCAGCGCTATTACAGTGATGAGGGTCCAGTCAAAGTCATGCAGGTGGATGATTTTAATATGGATAAAACTGAGGTCACGAACGGTCAGTTCAGGGCTTTTGTTGAAGCCACAGGTTATATTACCGATGCCGAACGCGGTCTATCCGAACAGCAATTTCCCAATGTGCCCGCCGAATTTAGGGTGCCCGGCTCTATGGTGTTTATCGCCCCCCAAGACGGAGTGGCAAGTTCTCTCGCGGATTGGTGGCGTTTTGTCCCCGGGGCAAATTGGCGACACCCCCAGGGCCCTGAAAGTTCAATAGAGGGTAGAGACACCTATCCCGTGGTCCAAGTCACTCATGCCGATGCAATCGCTTATGCCAAATGGCTGGGGCGCAGACTGCCCACTGAAGCGGAGTGGGAGTACGCTTCCCGCGGTGGCTTGGATGGTGCGTCCTTTGCTTGGGGAGAGGAGAGCCCCCACGCTGGCAAGTCAAAGGCCAATACCTGGCAGGGCTTATTCCCCTACCAAAATGCAGAGCAGGACGGCTTTGCCGGAAGTGCGCCAGTGGGCTGCTATGCACCCAATGGCTATGGTCTGTACGACACCACCGGCAATGTCTGGGAGTGGACTGATACCCCTTACGGCCCGGATCGCAAGCGCGACTATGGTGAGAGCGGCTATGATCCACAGCAACCAGGGATCAAAGTAAAAACCCTAAAAGGCGGATCGTTTCTGTGCTCAGATAACTATTGCCAGCGATTTAGACCCGCGGCGCGCCAAGCTCAGGATATTACCCTCGCTTCTTCCCATATTGGTTTTCGCACAGTGGCCAACTGAATTCGCGCCTGCCAACTGGTATACGGCCCCCTATGGCGATAGCGATAGGCAGTATTTCCCGGAAGATACTCAAGGTTAGGTCAGCAGTTTATCTGTTTATCCCTGCAGCGCTAATGACATGTGGTCAAATAAATAATACAAATTCGTATGTAGGCGCTACTCAGCTAGTGTGAACCTTCCATTTTTGACAGCTTAACTCAAGTTTAGCCATAGTTGGTCGCAAAATAGGCAGTTTATTCTGAGATTGGTTGATTAAATTGGCTAGAATACGCAACGTTTTTTGGTTTGCTAGATTCATCTATTCAGGACACTATCAACTGATGAATAAGCAAATTGCGCCTTTGACTGGGCACTCCTACAACGCAACACTGCAGACTTATTCGGCTAGGTTATTCTATGACTCAAGGCGCTGTACATATTGGCAAACAACTGCGGCACTCAGCTGATGTCGAAGTGAGTGGCCACTACACGACAATAGACCATGAAGTTTTCTATCAGATTGGCAACTATGACCATATGGATGATTTCTTTATCAGTCTGGTCAGCGACTCTAACCACTGGATGTTTATCTCTACCCGTGGCGGCTTAACAGCAGGCAGAGTCAATTCAGAGAGCGCACTGTTTCCCTACTACTCGGACGATAAGATCAGTGATGGATCCTCCCACACCGGAAGTCGAACCCTATTACTAGTCACAGTCGATGACAAATGTTCTCTATGGGAACCTTTCTCTGAACAGTATGCTGGCCTTTATCGCACAACCCGCAATCTGTATAAAAATGTCTATGGCGATAAGCTTATTTTTGAAGAGATCAACCACGATCTTTCATTGACCTTCCGCTACACATGGCGAACTTCCGACCAATATGGATTTGTTAAGACCTCAACCCTGACCAGCGAGAGTGCAGCAGAGGTGGCGGTGGAAATCCTCGATGGTATTGAGAATCTGTTGCCCTACGGTGTTGAGTCGGGCGTTCAAAATTCCCTGAGTTGTCTGGTGGATGCCTACAAAAAAAATGAATTGGAGGTTGAGACCGGGTTAGGTCTGTTCAGTATGAGCTCAATCCTTGTAGATCGCGCAGAGCCTAGTGAAGCGCTGTCGGTCACTACGGCATGGTCGATAGGTCTGCCCAATGCCAAAAGACTGATCTCTTCAATTCAGCTGGAGCAATTTCGCCGCGGTTTGGGGCTGCAGCAGGAAGTTGATATCCGCGGTCGGCGCGGCGCCTATTTTGTCAATGCTCAGGTCGATATGGCACCCGGGGATGAGAGGACATGGTGCATTGTCGCCGATGTCAATCAGGGACCGGCTCAGGTACGAGATCTGATTCACCATCTGAAAACCGCCGAGACCATTGGCGATGATCTTGAAAATGATATAGCCATCGGATCAGAAAATTTGGCGCGAATTGTCGGTATCGCCGATGGTCTGCAGGTCACCGAAGACAAATTAAGTGCCAACCATCATTTCTCCAACGTGTTGTTTAATGTGATGCGCGGCGGCCTGTTTGTCGATAATTACACAGTCTCCAAAGAGGATCTAATCGGCTTTGTCCAAGGATTTAACCGCGGGGTATACAGGCGATTTGAAGGATTTTTTCAAGAGCTTGATGACGCTATCCATTACGGCGATTTAATCCGTGCTGCATCTTCCACCGCAGATGCCGATCTTCAGCGTCTGTGCTATGAATATCTGCCGCTGACTTTTAGCCGTCGCCATGGTGATCCCTCACGACCTTGGAACAAATTCAATATCGAGGTCAAAAAACAGGATGGATCCCAGCTGCTCAATTTCGAGGGCAATTGGCGGGATATTTTTCAAAATTGGGAGGCCTTGAGTCTTTCGATACCCAATTATGTTGAAAGTATTATCAGTAAATTTGTCAATGCCTCAACAGCGGATGGCTACAACCCCTACCGAATTACCAAGGCCGGCATCGACTGGGAGAAACCCGAACCCAACGACCCCTGGGCCAATATTGGCTACTGGGGTGATCATCAGATTATCTATCTGTTAAGGTTTCTAGAGCTGTCGAATAGCTATCACCCGGGTATTTTGCGTCAGTTCCTGACCGCCGACCTGTTCTGCTATGCCAATGTGCCCTACCAGATCAAACCCTATCAGCAGTTGCTCAGAGATCCCCATGACACCATTATCTTTGATGAGAATGCAGAGCAATTGATCCAGCAGCGCGTGAGCGAGGTGGGCGCCGATGGGCGACTGCTATGGGATCAGAAAGGGGCTGTCTACCATGTCAATCTCACCGAGAAACTGTTGGCAGCCGTGCTCAGTAAGCTGTCAAATTTTATCCCTGAAGCCGGTATTTGGATGAACACCCAGCGGCCGGAGTGGAACGATGCCAACAATGCCCTAGTTGGCTATGGCGTCTCCATGGTAACTCTGTACTATACCCGTCGCTACCAGCAGTATTTACTGGAACTGTTTTCTGGTGTTGAGTTTGAGCAACTGGAACTGTCTATTGAGATCGCCGATCTGCTGGATGCTATCAACCACAGTTTCCAAAACAGCCGCCCATTGCTTGGCGGAAAATTTACCGACGCACAGCGCAAGCACCTGTTGGATGATCTGGGACAGGCCGGCTGTCAGTACCGGCAATCCATCTACCAACATGGGTTCTCTGGCAAGCGGCGGTCGCTTAAAACCGCTGATCTGTTGGCATTTTTGCGTCTATCCTTAGCGTATATAGACCACAGCATCGCCGCCAATCGCCGCGCGGATGGTCTCTATCACGCCTACAATTTAATGACCGCCACTGACAGGGGGGTTGAAATTACCCACCTCTATGAAATGTTAGAGGGACAGGTCGCGGTTCTCAGTTCTGGTTATTTAAGCCCCGAACAGGCCCTAGAGGTGTTGACCGCCCTAAAACAGTCGGATATCTACACCGCCCGCCAACATTCCTACCTGCTCTATCCAGACCGGGAACTGACGCGATTTATGGATAAAAATATTATCCCCAAGCGACAATTTGAACGCTCTCAACTGCTGCAAACCCTAGTATCCGATGGGGACCACTGCCTAGTGGAGGCAGATGTTCAGGGAGGGCACTACTTTAACGGTTCCCTAAACAATGTGGAGGGTGCCAAAACTGTGCTGCAATCTCTCGCCAATCATGGCTATGGCGATCTGATAGAAAAGGAACAGCCGCTGATAGAAGAGATCTTTGAAGCTGTCTTCAATCACCGCCAGTTTACCGGCCGCTCTGGTGGTATGTATGCCTATGAGGGACTGGGATCCATCTATTGGCACATGGTATCTAAGTTGCTACTAGCCGCGTTGGAAAACTTCCGCAAGGGCGTGGAGACGGGAACCGATCCAGTGATTACGGGCAAGTTGGCCGACTGTTACTTTGATATTCGCGCCGGTATTGGTTTCAATAAGACGCCAGATAATTACGGTGCTTTCCCCACCGATCCCTATTCCCATACCCCGGGATTTGCCGGTGCAAAACAACCGGGCATGACCGGACAGGTCAAAGAGGAAGTGATTACCCGTCTTATGGAATTGGGTGTGTTGGTTGATGCGGGCTGTATCAGCTTTAAACCGTTTATTCTGCGAAAATCAGAGTTTTTGTCACAACCGGATACGCTGAATTACTTTGCTGTTGATGGCAAATCCCAGAGCTTGTCACTGGATGTTGGTCAATTGGGCTTTACCTACTGTCAGGTACCAGTTGTTTACCATCTAGCTGAGGAAACCTCGGTTAAATTGAGTTTTGCCAACGGCACCACGGCTGAAATTGCCGGTAATCAAATCGATTCGGAAACTTCTATGCAGATCTTTGATAAACAGGGTACTGTAGTGAAGATCGAAGTTGGTCTCGAGCCAGGATTAGACTAGCGACTTACCGCTTGGGGTCGCTTTCGGAATTGGCAAGTCGCTACCTGAATAGGGCTTTTCTTGGAGGTAAACCCCCAGCCTAGCTGGAGGGCAAATGGCCGCGGCGAGCCTCCAGCTGAGCTCTAATTTCATTGGCGCGCTGTTCATCTAGATCATAACCTCGCATCACCAAAATAGCGATCAGTGTGCCAACACTGGGAATGGCAATATAACTGAGGCGCAACAATTTTAGCGTCTCCTCACTCTGGACAGCGACGGTCTGGTCGAAGCCAATAAGGCTGAGAATCAGACCGCTGGCACCGCCAGCAAAGGCGGCGCCAAACTTCACCATCCACCAGTAGATAGCGCCAAAAGTCCCCTCGCGGCGCTCGCCAGTTTGCAGTTCATCGAGGTCACAGATATCGGCGGTCATTGACATCATAATGGTGAACAGTCCGCCGATCCCAAAGGCAAACAGCGGTAGCGGCAGCAGCATTAGCCAGGGATGCTCGGGCGAGAAACCCCACCAAAACAGAATATAGCCAACCAGCGAGATCGATTGGGTATACAGAAAAGTCGTCTTTTTACCATATTTTTGCGCGCAGTAATTGACTATGGGGATCACCAAGAAACAAGTGCAGAGCGCACCTACAGAGCCAAATAAAGTTGGCCAAACACCCGCTTGGGCCGTGTCACCACCGTTCATATAGTAGACCACGATAAACCAAGAGAAGGCGGCCACAGTTTGGAAGGCATTAAAAATTAGGAAAGTGGCTATACAGATTTTTTGAAAGGGCTTATTGCGCAGTGTTATTAGAATGCCGCGACCAAAGTCCACTATAGTCTCACGCAGGTTGCCAGTATCTACTACCGCATGCTCATCGCCGGTGTTATTAAAAGTGCAAAACAGCGCCGGTACCAGTGCCAGTAGCATACAGATGCCTCCCACCCACAGTGAGAGGGTTCTCGCGCCCTCCGCCGCTGAGGCGAACCATTCTGGATCATAGAGGATAACCCAAAACCAGGGGGCAATAACCCAAGCCCACTGTCCTATCCATTGGGCCACAGCCATCAGACGGGTGCGCTCGTGGTAGTCAGAACTCATCTCATAACCCATGGCCACATAGGGTACGCCAAAGATTGTCATGCCCAGCCAAAAGATACAGCACCAAGCGAGAAAGTAGTAAAAGTTATACATTTCGGAATTTTCAGCGGATAACTGCCACATCATCACAAATGACAGGCCGGCTATCACAGCGCCGATAAACACATAGGGTCTGCGTTTTCCCCAGCGCGAGCTGGTGTGATCCGATATATAACCCATCAGCGGGTCGGTGATTGCATCGATCACTTTGGGTATAAAGAAAATTAGCGACCACAGGATCGGACTCATGCCCAGACCCTGTACCAAAACTACCATAAAAATACCCAGTGCCGCAGGGAACATCTGGTTGGCCAACATGCCAATACCAAAGGCAATCTTTTGATTGAGAGGAATACTATTTCGTTTAGCGATGGATATGGTAGTTTGATTCATTAGCTTGATTTCTTGGTTATTGTTATGTTGCACGCCCGCGGCAGACTCTTGCGACAAGGCGAAGCTATATTACTATCAGTATAGTTTAGGACTAATCATCAGTCCCTGATGATTCGATTAAAACGGGGATATTTGCGGTGGCCGAGCCACCCTAGCAGTCATCAATAGAGACAAAAAGACGGTATTCGCCGGCATCCGATGCAGTGAAAGTGATGGCTTCCGAGGCCTCCTATTCTGTCTCACACCAGATTACACTGGGGTGGGCTAAGAGGCCACCATCGTTCTTGAGATAGAATTCTTGGCCATTGACTAGCAAGTGACATCGCTTATATCGAAAAATTAATTCAACTTTGCTAGGGGTCACTGTATGCGCCCATCGGTTGTTGCACGGTGGAAAATATTTTGCGTGGGGAAAAACAAGAGAATTATCTTATTGAGGAATTGGCCGCAAAACTGGCCCCCTTGATCCTGTTGTTGGTAGGCAACTCAATGATCGAGAAATATAATTTTGAATAACTATTTTTACGCTTCGCGGGAGTACTACTGTGGTTAAAGTTAGACAACTGTGTGCATTGGCTCTGCTTACATTGCTGGTCGCAGCCTGTGGACAGTTATCGCAGGCATCTGAGGCCAAATCAAGTCCATCGGCTGCGGAAATTTTTGGCAATCCCCACTATCCGGCAATTGCCTATGGCGGTTATCGCGGTAGCAGCCGCGATCAAGTGCCCACGGTAGGCCAAATAAAAGAAGATATGAAAATCTTGGACGCAATGGGTATCAAACTATTGCGAACCTACAATACCTCTCACTATCCCCATGCCCAACGACTACTAGAGGCCATACAGCAACTCAGGGATGAGAATCCGGACTTCGAGATGTATGTGATGTTGGGTGCCTGGATAGAATCCGAGAATGCTTGGACTGACAACGCCAATCATCACAGAGGTCACAAGAAAAATAATACCATTGAGGTAGAGACTGCCGTGGCTATGGCCAATCAGTATCCGGATATTGTCAAAGCTATTGCCGTGGGCAATGAAGCCATGGTTCAGTGGGCAGTAAAGTATTTTGTCTACCCTAAAATTATTCTTAAATGGGTAAATTATCTACAGAGTCTTAAAAGCGTCGGCAAATTGCCCAAAGGTGTTTGGATTACCAGTTCCGACAACTACGAATCATGGGGCGGTGGGTCCAAAACCTATCACACGCCAGAGCTTGCAGCATTGGTTGAGGCGGTGGACTTTGTCTCGCTGCACACCTACTCTTATCACGATTCTCATTACAACCCAGATTTCTGGCGCGTACCCAGCGATCAGGAGTCGCTGTCCGATCAAGAGATTATCGAAGCGGCTATGGATCGCGCGGTTGGCCATGCCAAATCTCAATATCAGGCGGTAGTCGATTATATTCAAAGTCTCGGTCTCGACAGGCCGGCTCATATTGGCGAGAGCGGCTGGGCGTCGATAGCGGCCGTAGACTACGGTCCCACTGGATCCAAGGCTTCCGATGAGCTCAAACAGCGATTGTTCCATAACAAAATGCGCGCCTGGACTGACAATGCCGGCATTTCTTTTTTCTTCTTTGAAGCCTTTGACGAGCGATGGAAGGATCCGAGTTCCGCCGGGGGCTCGGAGAATAATTTCGGTTTGATAAAACTGAATAATCAGGCCAAATATACGCTGTGGGATTTAGTCGATAAGGGGGCATTTGACGGATTAACCCGCGATGGTAAACCCATTACCAAGACCTATGGCGGGGAGTTGAAAAATTTGATGGCGGATGTGGAACTGCCGCCCTTCAAGAGTGAGGCCGGCATGCGCAGTATTGTCACCAGCAACCCACAGTTGGTTCCCGGTAAGCCGATTGCTGAAGATAACTATATTGTAGTGCACAAATCCCTGAATCCCGACCGTAACGCTGGGATGACCTATCCAAGCAGCAGCCTAAAACTGATTCCCTGGGAGGGAACATCGACCATTGAAATTAGCCCTGAAGGGATCATTGAGGTGGTCACGCGACTGGGCAATTGGTGGGGCTGTGGTTTACAGTTGCAAAGTGACCGTGGCGATAATTTAAGCGACTTTGAAGACGGCTATATCCACTTTGATATTCGCGGTGATTCCCAGGTTACCTTTAATATTGGTTTCCAGACGGGTCTCTTTTTGGCGGGCAATCTAGTCAACAACTTTGTTACCTTTGGACCAAAGACCAAAAATAAACTGTCTCATAAGTGGATGCGCTATTCATTCCCGCTGTCTGCGTTAAATCGCGGTGCCGATCTGACCGATGTTACCAGTCCGCTTTATTTGTGGAGCGATGTACCATCTGATCTGCAGCATATCTACATAAAAAATATCTACTTTTCCAAGCAGTGAACTTCTGTGCAGCGGTAATCCGCTGCACAAATTGTCGATCAGTCGAGGAATCTGATCAGTGAAGTGCTCAGTAAATAGACTATGGCTATAAGCGACCGACTGCTCAAATACTTCAACCGCAATAAATCCAAGTCCACTGACAAACACCACACGCGGTTCCGTCATGATATCTGCAATCATTGGGATTTAGATTACCTGTCCCTAGATGAGTTGGAGCAACATCTTAAAGATACTCAGGTCGAGACCACTGTTGTGCGCAAAAAGAAAGATCAGCAATAGCGCCTTTTAAACCGAGCACAGCTTTAATCTGGGCACGCCTTTAACCTGAGTGCGCTATGTGGCGTCTTGATCCAGTATGGCCTCCATCTCATCCATAATTTTATTCATGCGGCTAACTAAGGTCCGGTAGGGAGCGTGGGTCGCCATATCAATGCCGGCCCGTTTCATCAGCTGATAGGGGTGTTCAGAGCCACCGGCTTTTAACAAATTAATAAAGTCCTGCTGTGCGCCGCTGTCACCGCTGCCGATTTTATCAGCTAGATCGGTGGCCGCTGCAATCGAAGTAGCGTATTGAAAGACATAAAAATCGTAGTAGAAGTGGGGAATAAATGCCCATTCGATGCCATATAGATCATCGATAGTGACCACCCCCTGATCATGGCCGTGGTAGCGTTTTAACAACTCCAAATACATATTGCTGAGTTTGGCGCCAGTTAGCACATTGCCGGTTTCCACCTCTTGATTAATCGCCAGTTCAAACTCGGCGAACATGGTCTGCCGAAAGAAGGTGCCGCGCAGGGCCTCCAGACCGGTGCCCAGATAAAACAGCCTTTCCTCGTCGGTCTGGGCCTCACCTACAACCAGATCTTGCAACAGCATTTCATTCATAATTGAGGCGGTTTCTGCGATAAAGGTGGCATAGCGCGCGGTCTCCCAGGGCTGGGTTTTATTGGCCAGCACCGAGTGCACCGCGTGGCCGTATTCATGGGCAAAGGTTGAGGCGCTCTGATAGTCATCGTTGTGATTTAACAGCACATAGGGGTGCACATCGTAGGCCCAGCCCGACATATAGGCCCCCGAGCGCTTACCCGGTGATGGGTAGACGTGCATCCAGCGGCCCTCTACCCCCTGATCGTAGGCTGCCAAATACTCCGCGCCCAGAGGCTTCAGTGCCCGCCGGGTGATGGCAATGGATTCCTCGATGCTATAGGGTTTTTCTAAATTAACCAGCGGTGGATAGATATCGTAATAGCGCATCGCATCGTCGATACCCAGCATTCGCTTGCGCAATTTAAAGTAGCGATGCAGGGTTGGCAGCGCGCGGTTCACCTCGGCAACCAGGGTGTGGTAGACCTCTGGCGGCATATGATCATCGAATAGGGCGCGACCCACCGAGCTCTCGTAGCTGCGCACCTCAGTTCGAAATACCAAGCCCTGTATATGGTTGTTGATAATCGCACCCAGTGTGGCTTCAAAGTCCTTCCATACCGTCCAGAAAGTATCGAAAACCAATTTTCGATCTTCTCGCACCGGTGCCTGACGGCCGGCTGAATAGCCAGCCTGACTGAGACGCAGGGTTTTGCCATCGGATAGGGTGATCTCTGGCCAGGGCATATTGGCATTGGCGAGAATGGAATAGATGGCGTCGGGGCCGCCGGTTAACTGCGCGGTTTTGGCCAACACCGCCTCAATCTCGCTGCTTAGGGTATGAGGTGCCTGACGCAGGGCATTTTCGATGCTAAAGCGGTGCTTTTTCAGGTCGGGTTCAGCAGCTAGGAACTGCTGAATTTTCTCTTCGCCAATAGTCAGTAACTCGGGGCTATACCAGCTGATCGCCGAGCCGAAATCGGTAAACAGTCGCCGCGCTAACTGGCTGCGCTCCTCATTTTCAGCAACACGGGTATCCTCATCCGCCATCAGACTGGCGTAGACATAGATTCGAGCCACCTCTTTATAGACCTGAGAGATTTGATCTGAGGCTTTGAGTAGGGATTGCGGCCCCTCCCCGAGGGTGCCCTGTAGTGATTTTAACCCCTCGATATGCTTTGCTGCCTCAAACCTAGCCGCCTCCCAGGTATCCAGATTGGCAAACAGATCGGTAAGGTCCCATAGGTATTTCTCTGCCACCTGTGGGTCGCTAGGTGCTGTTTCCACACTGGGCGAGTTAACCGACTGATCGCAGCTAAGGGTAAAACTCAGTATCCACGCCAGGGAAAATAATCTAATTTTCATGGGCTATGTCTCTAATCTTGTCAACGATAGAAATGGTCAATGTCCCCATTTGGACACTGCCGGAACTGTGTAGCAGTATAAGCCATTCGTTATCAGTATGTGGCGCAAATCCTTTTTCCCTGGGAAGTGCATAAATTTGCTAGCACTGGTGAGTTCCAGTAGATTATCCAAGCTCAACAATTGGATTGTGTCAATGAATGTGTATTTCATCACTATCGGGCTGATTTTAAATCTGTTTGCCACTCCCGCGTTCGCCTGGTGGGATGATGAACATCGCACCATCGCTATTATTGCTGATAATCATCTCTCTACAGATACGCGAAAACAGCTTGAGCAGTTGGTGGGAGACAACAGTTTGGCAGAGCTTGCTCTGTGGGCAGACAGTATTAAATCTGATAGCCAATGGGCCCATACCAAACCCTGGCACTATATCAATATTGACAGTGCCGACAGTATCCAAAGCCTTAAATCCGCCGATGGGGATGATATTTTATGGGCGCTGGAACATTTTTACGCGCAGCTTGCCAATCCTGAGTTATCTGTGGAAGTTCGCCGTCAAGCGCTGCAATTTTTTGTGCATTTTGTCGCCGATGTGCACCAACCCCTGCATGTGGGCAGTCGCAAAGACCGCGGCGGCAACAGGGTGCCTGTGAGTTGGTTTGGAGCGGCTGCAAAATACAACTTACATCAGGTTTGGGATGGCCTGCTGACGGGAATACAGGGCTCTCCCGCTAAGTACGCCCAACAGTTAGATAGGGCAACAGACAGTCAAATTCGCCAGTGGCAGCAGTCCACCTTTAGAGATTGGATCCTGGAGTCCCACCAATTGCTCGATCAGGTATACAGCTTTGGTGCCGCCAATCAAGATGCCAAGTCACCCAATTTGGACCATCCGTACCTAAAGGCCAACAGACCAGTTGCTGAACGGCGCCTTTTACAGGCGGGAATTCGTCTGGCGCACTACCTAGATAAGGCTTTCTCAAAGTGCGTCAGGGGTTAAATCCGCTAGTTCTCGGTTAGACCACAGCGAGTGTTCGATAGTCCTTTGAGATTCTCCAGATTTGTTGGGCCAACTGCGCTATATCACAGCGATTGGGGTTGAGTAGCCAATCGGCCAGTGGCTGGGCCACCTGAGGGTAGTTCATCGGTGTCTGTGAGGGTAATTGAAGCCATTGCTCGAGAATTTTCTGGTCGAGTCTTTGCATAGACTGCGCTCTTCCCAGTTGTTCTAGTGCAACGACATTACACAGCTGTTCATACTGACCCGTCAGGGGTTTTACCAAGAGTTTTTTACCCAGTTGCAGCGCCTCGCTGGAGAGTTCAAAACCAGCATTGCTAATCACCCCAGCACAGCAGTTGAGTTGGTTATGAAACTCTTTATGGGACAGGGGATTAATCTGTATATGCCCCATGGAAATTTGTTTTTCCACGCTGGCGAAAATCTGAAATTGATAGTCTGTAAAAGGGGAGACAAATTGGATAATCTCATTCAGATCTTCAAATCCCATATAGACGACAATGGTTTTATCATCGCTGGTTGACTGTTCGGTACCGCTGATCAGCGGCGGCAGTACGGGTTGATTGAAGTGATGGTAGTGAAACCCCACGCTAATTTTACTGGGAGAAAATAGCCTCATAGCAAGCTTTGAAACCCAATAGCCTCTGGCTTTGGGTACTGCATATTCAAAGGCACTCTGGTGACTTAAGGCTATACAGGGGACACCGCGAAGTTTTGCGCTCCAAGTTGTAACTGGCTCGAAGTCGGAGATGACTAAATCATACTCACTGAGGTCCAAGCGGCGGACATCACTTATAAAGCGCCAAAAATTATTTTTGGTTAGCGTCTTCAGCAGTTGTAGGCGGCCCCGTTGATAAAACAGGGTCAGACCTTTGAACAGACGGTAGACACCAAAGGGTTGCATATCAAAAAATTCTTCTTGTCGGCGCCCCGAAAACACAAAGTCTATTTCAACACCGGTTCTTTTTAGCGCAGGCAGTAGTGCTCTGGTTCTCGACAGATGCCCATTGCCAGTTCCCTGTACGCCATAGAGGATCTTCATGCAGATGATCTAGGTGAGGATAGCGATAGATAGGCTAGTACAACTTAATCCCAGCAGTGCCCCTACCGCGATATCAGTGGGATAGTGAACACCGAGGAATACTCTGGAAAAACCAATTAGGCCAGCCCAAGCATAGGCCAGTAGGGCTAAACTGGGAAAGAAGGTACTAATAGCTGCGGCCATAACAAAGGCGGCAGCGGTGTGGCCAGAGGGCATACTAAATTCATCTGACGGCTTGACGGCACAATGGCAAAAGGACAGCGCATCGAAGGGGCGGGTGCGTTTGAGAAATTGCTTGAGACAGACAAAGCTGGGTATCTCAAACA
>Ga0213866_10001621_pt1 | contig 16541 bp, 17 predicted proteins | sample PICome_11_FD_160079 | JGI IMG/M metagenome (GOLD analysis project Ga0213866, IMG submission 160079) | Coastal seawater microbial communities near Pivers Island, North Carolina, United States - PICO284 | ecosystem: Environmental > Aquatic > Marine > Coastal | place: USA: North Carolina...
TAAATAAAATTCCCACATTCTAAAAAACTTTTCATCGAACATTTGAATAATTTTCTCTTTATTTTTATTACAATTTTCTTTCCAGTGTCTTAATGTATGTGAGTAATGAAGTCTTAAAACCTCAATATCAGATACAATTAAGCCAGCTTTTTCAATTGGGGTAGTAACTTCACTTAAACTTGGGGTATAACCTCCGGGAAAAATATATTTTGTTATCCATGGGTGTGGATCTCTTGGTGGATTTACTGAGCCTATTGTGTGAACTAAAGATACCCCATTATCGCTTAATAATTTATCAATTTGTTTGAAAAATTTCTTATAAAATTTCCTTCCAACGTGCTCAAACATTCCAACACTTACAATTCTATCGAATTTTTCGTTCAGCTCTCGGTAATCTATCAATTTAAATGTTAATTGATCATTTAAGTTAAGCTCTTTGGCTTTTTTATTACAATAGTTAAATTGATTTTCTGAAAGTGTAATCCCAGTAACTTCACAATTAGCAGTTTTAGCAATATCAATAGCTAGCGAACCCCAGCCACAACCTATATCTAAAACTTTCTGACCAGGCTTTATATTTAATTTTTTAATTATATGTTGAATTTTATTATTTTGAGCAACTTCAAGGGTATCATTTTCATTTTTAAAATATGCACATGAATATTGTCTCTTGGGATCTAAAAATAGATCATAAAGATCGTCTGAAATATCATAATGATGAGATACATTCATTTTAGATTTTTTTATAAAATTAAAATTTGTTAAGTATCTATAAGATCCTCTCAATCTATTAATTAAATAACTAAAAAAATTTAGCTCATTTCTACCAAAATTCATCAGCGCTAAATCTAAAAAATCACTCAGACTACCATTTTCAATTATTATATTCCCATCAGTGTAGGCTTCTCCAAAATATAAATCTGGCTGAAATAACAATTTATAATGAAGTTTTTTATCTAAAATTTTAACCTTTATTGGTTTATCACTCTTAGGTAATCCAATAATATAATTTTTAGAATAGGCATCTTCCAAGATAAAACCATCTTTCTTAAATACACTGTTAAGAAATCTAGCTAACTGCATTTCAAGCTGCCATTGTTGATCTTGTAGAAAAATTTAATTTTTCTAAATTATCAATTAACTCCTTTTCTTCCTTAGAACTTAAAATTGATAATGGTGGTAAAACATTTTTATAAATTAAATCATTTTTTGAGTAAAAAGTATGTAGTCCAGATATCAAGTTATATTTTTCAAATGTATTTCTAACATCACAAAGTTTTTGATTGGCTGTTTGTTCTTTTTTTTCAAAAAAATCATCATAAACTTTTCTTGCTAAAGTTGAAGTTACATTGCAAGTTGCTGTAATTATTCCAGAACATCCAAGCTCTAAACCCTTCAAAAGTTTTGACTCTGAACCTGGCATCATAGAAAAATTATCTATTTTTAGATTTTCATAAAGATTGTATGAGCTATCTTTAACACCTATTATTTGTTTAGGGAATAATCTTACTAATTCTTTAACGCATTCTACACTAAACTTATATCCACTTAATTTTTCAAAATTATAGAGAATTATTTGGCACTCCGGATGTGCATCTATAATTTTTGAATAAAAGTTAATAACATCACGATCTGAATATTTATAAAATGCTGGTGGCATAATTAAAAATTTTTTAAAATCTAAAGACCGTGCCACACTCATTAAATTTATGGTTTCACTTAAAGAATTTAAACCAGTTCCAATTATATATTTTTCTTTATACTTACTTGTAGATAGTTGATTTAATAAATTAATTTTCTCACTAATTGATATCAACTGAGCTTGTCCTGTGCTGCCAAAAATTGCTGCTCCATGACAACCTTGATCAATAATCATCTCAGCATGCTGAATTGTTTTTTTTACATCTAAAGTTAGATCATCATTAATCACAGACATTGAAGCTGCATATATGCCATTGATTTTACTCATAAACAAAATTTATATAAAAAAAAAATTTAGTAAAGACCTAATCAGTTAAGATAAATCTTTTAAAACAATCTCTTTTGCCTCATTAACTAAAGAGGAAAGTCTTGAAGTTTCTGGTGAGACATCAGGATGAATTTTTTTTTGTATTTTGATGTATGCCTTGTTTACATCTTCCTTTGTAATTTTTTTGGATGGATTAAGATTTAATATTTTGTATGCCTCTGAAAGAGTCATTGTATTAGAATTAGATGCATGATTGTTATTGAATGAAAATCTTCCAGAATTTCTCAGCGTTTGAATTAATCTAAATAAGGAAATAAGTTGAAAAAAAGAAAGACCCTTTAATTTTAATAAAGCTAAACTTGCGAGAGTTAATGGCAAAGTTAATATATATTTACCTGCCACTGCAAATAAAACTGCAATAGCAATTAAGCCTACAAATAATAATATTCTAAGACTTTGTGATATTTTTTTTGAATTTATAGCGGCAAAAAACCTTAATAAAAAATATAAAGCTACTAAAATTAATACTGTATATATTATTATATTCATATATTTCCCTAATAATGAAAATACCATATCTTAAAAAAAAACCAGAATTAAAATCATGCCATGATGTTACATGGGAAGATAATTACAGCTGGATACATCAAAAAAATATTTTAGAAGTACTAAGGGATAAAAATAAACTATTACCTGAAGTTAAAGAATATCTTGAGGAAGAAAATAAATATACCGATCATCATTTAGAAAATACAAAACCAATACAAAAAAAATTGTTTGATGAGATTAAAGGGAGAATTAAATTGGATGATGAGTCCCTACCATACAAAGATCATACTTATGAATATTGGACCAAAACAACTAAAAATGGAAATTATTCGATAAAGCTTCGAAGAAAAATAAATTCAGAAAAAATAGAAGAAATATGGAATGGAGATAAAGAAAAAGAAAAACTTGGTGTAGAATATTTTGGTGTTGGAGATTTGGAAGTAAGTAATAACGATAAATATCTAGGCTACTCTTTAGATACTAAAGGCTCTGAATATTACACAATTTTTATAAGAAATATTGAGAATAATGAGATTATTACAAAAGAAATTTCAGAAACCTCGGGAGGTATAACTTTTAGTACAGATGATAAATTTATTTTTTATTCAAAACTTGATGAAAATCATCGAGCAAGAAAAATTTATAGACATGAAATTGGAAATTTTAAGGATCAAGATCAATTAATCTTTGAGGAAAAAAGTGAAGCATTCACTGTTAGTCTAGGTCTAAGTTCAGATGAAAAATATTATTTTATTAACACATCTGATCATAATACATCCGAGCAATATTATTTTGGTGTTGAAGAAAAAAATCCTAAACCTAAGTTAATTATGAAAAGAGAGAAAGGCATTCTTTACTCTGTAAGTTCATGGAATGGTAAATTTTATAATCACACTAATAAAAGTGCAGAGGATTTTAAAATCGATATTTCTGATAGCTTAGAAAATCAAAATTGGAAAACATTTATATCTCCAAGAAATGAAGTGTTAATAGGTGGTCTAACTTTTTTAAAAGATTGGATTATACGATCTGAAACTTCTAACGCATTAGATAAGTTATTTGTAAAAAATATTTCAACAGGAATTGAAGAGGAATTATTATTTTCTGATGAAAATATTTATGTGCCAGGTGTTTCTTTGGTACAGAGAGATAGAAACACTAATGACATATATCTTGGTTATTCATCTCCTAAAACTCCATCTAGAGTTTATTTATATAACTTAAAAAACAAATCAAAAAAACTAGTTAAAGAACAAGAAATACCCTCAGGACATGACCCGGATGACTACATAGTCGAAAGAATAGAATACAAATCACATGATGGAAGATTAGTCCCCTTAACAATCACCAGACATAAAAAAACTAAATTAGATGGCTCAGCAAACTTGTTGCTCTATGGTTATGGTTCATATGGTAACTCTATGAGTCCCAGTTTTTCTTCAACAAGATTAAGTTTAATTGATAGAGATATAATTTGGGCAACTGCACATATTCGAGGCGGTATGGAGAAAGGAATGAAATGGTGGAAAGAAGGAAAACTTACGAATAAAAAAAATACTTTTGAAGATTACATATTTGCTGCAAAATACTTAATTAATGAGAAATATTCATCAAAAGGTAAAATAATAGGTATGGGTGGATCTGCAGGAGGTTTGCTAATGGGAGCTGTAGTTAATCAAGCACCAGAATTATTTTTAGGAATTATTATGGCTGTACCCTTTGTAGATTCTCTTACAACAAATCTTGATCATTCTCTTCCTTTGACAATTGGAGAATTTGATGAGTTTGGAAATGCTAAAGATAATAAAGAGCATTTTGATTATATATTTTCATATGCTCCATATAATAATATTAAAAAAATGGACTACCCTCATATATTAATTACAACAAGCTTAAGTGATAATAGAGTTTTATTTGATGAACCTACAAAATTTACTGCAAAATTAAGAGACTATAAAACTGATAATAATTTACTTCTTCTAAAAACAGAGATGAACGCAGGTCATGGAGGAAAATCGGGTAGAGATGGGGCTATAGAGGAAATTGCAATTGATTATGCATTTGCTTTAAAAATATCAGAAAAGATTTGAATTTTCAGACCTTGAAATATTGAAACTAATACATAGATAACAACTGTAAGTCGCCTAATGGGGCTTACATAAATAAACTTGCTTAACAAAAAGGAGGATATTATGACAAGTAAGGATCTATCTATCTTTAACTCTCTAAGACCCTTTTCAATTGGTTTTGACGATATGTTTGAACAATTTGAAAACATGCTTGGAAATGGAAATTTGACTATGCAGTCAAATTACCCACCATACAACATCAGAAAAACTGGTAAGGATAACTACGCAATAGAAGTTGCTTTAGCCGGTTTTAACAAGAAAGATGTTGAGGTTGAGTTCGAGGATAATTTATTAACTGTTAGAACTAAACTAGTTAATAAATCGGAAGAGAATAATGTTGACGGAGAGATTATTCATAAAGGAATTTCTCAAAGACAATTTGCAAGATCATTCACTATTGCTGATGATGTAAAAGTAAATGGTGCTGAGTTAAAAGATGGTCTTTTAACAATTTCTTGTGAAAGAATTATTCCTGAACACAAAAAAAAGAAACTTATAGAGATTAAATAAGTTTACCTTGCTTGCGGGGATTATATCCTCGCAAGTACTTAATTAAAAGCAGCCATTAGATACAAACCCAATCACAATTTTATCAGAATTAATTTCGAATCTTCTCTCACAAGGAATTCCGTATTTTTTTGTATTATAAATTAATTCATAATTTCCTTTTGCATTTTTAAAATCTTCATCTGGCTTACCTAAATCCATTTGCAAAACACTTGCGGGCTTACTGATATATTTACTTAACTTTTCATTCTCTTTTTCAACAATTGCATCTGTTTTTTGTTTGATTGTTTGACATCCTGCAATCATGATAAATGTAGCTAACGTAATTAAAAATAATTTTAATTTTTGCATGTATTAATAATAACATCGTAAATGTGGCATAAATATAAACTTCTAAGTTGTATTTTGTGAATAAAACTGAGTTTAAACAAGTATTTATTAACAGAATCAAATAACTGTCCCTTATTAGGAGGACAAATGCTTGAAAATTATTTCAATTATAAAAAACACAAAACAGATTTTAAAACAGAAGTAATTGCAGGAACAACAACGTTTCTAACAATGGCTTATATAATGTTTTTAAATCCATTTATCTTATCGGGAGAGTTTGCCGGACCCGAAAAAGGTTTCTTTGATTTCGGCGCAGTTTATACCGCAACAATATTAGCAACAGCACTTGCATGTTTTATCATGGCTTTTTATGGAAAAACTTGGCCAATTGGACTTGCACCAGGAATGGGTATCAACGCTTTCGTTGCTTTTGGAGTTTGTGCAGGAATGGGCTACACACCTCAAGAAGCTTTAGGTGCAGTTCTAGTTGCCGGAGTATTGTTTTTGATTATTTCACTAACACCTATCAGAGCTTGGTTAATAAATTCAATACCTAAAAGCCTTAAGTTAGGAATTGGAGCTGGTATTGGACTATTTTTAGCTATTATCGGATTACAGATCATGGAAGTGGTTGTTGATGATCCAGTTACGCTTGTCAAACTAGGTGATCTCAGCAATCCTTTAGTGCTATTAGGTTGTGCAACATTCATAGCAATAATTGTATTAGAAAAAATGAATGTCAAAGGAAATATCATTATTGGTATTTTGGTATTTAGTATCATTTCCTGGGCTACAGGACTTGCAAAATTTAATGGTATTGCCAGTTCTCCTCCTCCGATGACATATCTATTTGAATTTGATTTGTCTGCAGCAATGACTGCTGGAATGTCGACAGTAATATTTACTTTATTATTTATCGATTTTTTTGATACCGCAGGAACATTAACTTCGGTTGCTAACGTAGCTGGTAAAGTTGATAAGCAAGGTAAAGTTAAAGATATCAATAAAGCAATGTTATCAGACAGTGTTGGAACTGTTGCGGGTGCAATGATGGGAACCACAACTGTTACGAGTTATGTAGAGTCAGGTGCTGGTGTAAAAGCTGGTGGAAAAACTGGAATGACATCACTTGTAATTGGCTTGCTATTTTTAGCATGTATATTTTTTGCTCCATTAGCAACAAGTTTGCCAAAACAAATTGATGGTGCAGCGTTACTATTTGTTTCAGTTTTGTTTGTAAGAAATATTACAGACATTGAATGGAACGACATTGCAGAGTCAGCTCCAGCAATTCTTGCAATGATTGCAATGCCATTAACATATAGTATTAGTAACGGTATAGCTTTAGCATTTGTATCTTATGCTTTAATTAAAATATTTACTGGAAAGTTTTCATCAACTTCACCAGCAATATTTATTATTGCAATATTAAGTGTAGTAAGCTTTGCAGTTGCTTAATTTGAATTTATTAGGGCTAGATTATTCTAGCCCTAATAATTAATTTTTTTTAATAATATCTTCTATAGATAATTCTTCATAATGTTCAGTTGGCTGAACAATCCAAGGATCTGTATCTAATCTTATAGGGCAGAAGTCTGGTTCAAATGTTGAAGATTTTTTTTTCCATAAACAAGCTGTTTTAACCTCATTTATATAATCTTTAGTCGGACCATAGTTTTTTAGCCACTCTATGCTTTTGTTTAATGTTAAACCTGTATCTGAGAGATCATCCACTAAAAGTACTTTGTTATAGTCTTTGCTTTCAGCTAAGGAGCTAATTTCTCTTGCAAACATAAGTTGCCCTTGTTTATCTTCCATGCCTTCTCCAGAGTAACTCTGTATAACAATATAAGCAGTTGGTAATTTTAAAATTCTTGAAAGAATATCCAATATTGGAGCAGCTCCTCTCATTATTCCAACTAAAACTGTGGGTTTATATTTTTTATGAATCTCAATTGCTAACTTTTCAACAATTTTGTTATACTCGTCAAAAGTGATAATTAATTTGTCAGCCATGAATTTTACTATCATAACTAAAATATTTTAAAAGGGAGAAATGATGAAAGCCTATTGGATCAGTTTATATGTAAAAGTTGAAAATCAAGAAAATTTAAAAAAATATGCAGAAGTTGTAACACCAATTATTAAAAGTTTTGGGGGTGTTCCTCTTGTTAGAGGTGGAAATCATAAAACATTTGAGGGAGATGATTTTGTTAGAACAGTTGTGTGGGAATTTCCAAGTTATGAAAAAGCCATAGAATGTCATAATAGCAAAGAGTATTTAGCTGGATGGGATATTGCAAAAAGCACAACTACAAGACATATGCAGGTAATTGAGGGATTTAATACTGAATAGGCTCTGGATCAATACTTCTCCAAAGATACCAAGTTGCAACCGAACAATAGGGTGAAAATTTTTTATTCAGAAACTTCACATAACTTTCTGGTGGTAAGTATTTTTTTTTATAGTTCTTTGATATGGCTCTTAACAAACCTATATCTTGAACTGGCCAAATATTAGATCGATTGTAAGTAAATAACAAAATCATTTCAGCAGACCATCTTCCTATTTGTCTTAATTCAGAAAGGTATAAAATAGCTTCCTCATCTGACATCTTTGATATTAATCTTGGATTAAAAGTTTTATTTAATATTTGTGTAGATAAGCTTTGAATGCCTTTTACTTTTTGTTTACTCAGTCCACATGATTTTAATTGAGCAAAAGATAAGGCATTAACAGTTTTAGCATTAATTTTATTTTTACATTTTTTTTTAAATTTCAAAAAAACAGAGTTTGCTGCTGCTACACTAATTTGTTGGCCAATAATACTTTTGCATAATGAAAAAAAAACATCTTTTCTAGAGGTTAATATTGTTTCTGAAGGAGATCGATATTTATTAATCAAAGATGCCATAACTTTATCTTTTTTAGATAAATATTTTTTGGCAGTATTCCAATATTTAGGTGAATTACTCATGCCTAGCAACCGATACACGCTTCTTTAAGGTCATCTCTCTTTTAAAAATTATAAATGACGAAAAAATTACAAGCAAGGCTCCTAATAATGTCTTTAAAGTGGGTATTTCATCCCAAATAAAATAACCAAAAATTATTGCAAAAATTAATGCTAGATATTTCAATGGAGACACTAAACTTACTTCTGAAAATTTATAAGATTGAGACAACCATAAATTTGCTAGACCTCCTAATAATCCTATCATTGAAAGTAGAATTAAATCCATCAAATTTGGCAAAATCCAATTTTGATAAAAAGTAAAAAAACTTAAAATCATTATTGAAAAAGAAAAGAAAAAACTAATTAGCCAGACTGGTTCAGTTGTAGATAATTTTCTAATTGAAATAGCAACATAAGATAGACCTAAGCAAAATATGATAGGATAGATATAATAAAGGTTTAATGAACTAAAACCTGGCTCTGTAATAACCACAATACCAACAAAACCGACTAAAACTGCTAACCATCTGTAAAATCCAACTTTTTCATTTAATAAAAATATTGAAAAAATAGTTGTAAATATTGGTGCAGCAAATGAAATACTAACAACTGTTGCAAGTGGTAAATTTCTCAATGCAATGAATATTGAAATTAAGGCTACTAAGCCTGCTAAGCACCTTTTGAAATGTAAGAATGGTCGATTAGTTTTATAAAAATCAAGGTACCTATTTTTAGGAATAAGAAATAAAAGTGGTATTATTCCAAAAAATCCTCTGAAAAATAACACTTCGCCAACTGGATATTCATCAGACCATTTTACTATGACATCCATTAGTGAGAATGCGCATACCGAAATGAACATGTAAAAAAAGCCTAATTGATTTTTAGACAACATATGATTAACTTAAATTAATTAGGTTAATTATCAATGGAAATAGCAATTTTAGGTTTAGGATGTTTTTGGGGACCAGAAATTAAATTTAGTAAACTTAATGGTATTATTAAAACTGAAGTAGGATACTGTGGAGGCAATAGTAGCGAAACAACTTATAAAGAAGTATGTACTGGAACGACTAATCATGCCGAAGTTGTCAAATTAGATTTTGATCCTAAAATAATTTCCTATGAAGAAATATTAAAATATTTTTTTAAAATTCATGACCCTACGACTTTAAATTCTCAAGGCCCAGATTTTGGTACACAATATAGAAGTGAAATATTTTATTTTAATGATCAACAAAAAGAAATTTCTGAAAAAATAATTAAAGAAGAAAATATTAAATTTTCAGGGAAAATTGTAACAAAAGTTTCTCTAGTTAAAAATTATTGTCCTGCTGAAGAATATCACCAAAAATATTTAGAGAAGAGATAGGATGTCTTTAGTTGATACTAATTGGTTACAAGAAAATATTAATAATGTAAAAATTATTGATTGCTCATGGCATATGCCTCAAACGAAAAGAAATGGACTAAATGAATATAATGAAGAACATATCCCAGAGGCAATTTTTTTTGATTTAGATAAAAATTCAAAAATAGATACTGATTTACCTCATATGCTAACTGATAAAAACTCATGGAAAAAAATTATGGAAGAAATGGGTATTGAAAATAAAGACGAAATTGTAATTTATGATAATTCAGATGTGATAAGTTCGTGTAGAGGCTGGTATAACTTAATTTATTTTGGGCACGATCCAAAACTTGTACATGTTCTTAATGGTGGATTTAAGAAATGGAAAAAAGAAAATAAAATCACAAACAATAAAAAGGTAATAACTAAAAATTCGATCTATTTGTGTAAGGAAAATAAAGAGCTTGTAAAAAATAAAAAAGAGATAGATGAAAATATTAACAAGAATGATTTCAGTGTTATTGATGCAAGAAGCAGAGAAAGATTTGAAGGTAAGGTAGCAGAACCAAGAAAAGGTTTAAGAAGTGGTTCAATAGAAAATTCTTTTTGTTTACCTTTTGGAGAATTAATAAATGATGATCATACGTTTGTTAACAAAGATAAAATTTTAGAAAAATTTAAGTCATTAAACTTTGACCCTAGTAAAAACCTAGTATTTTCATGTGGTTCTGGAGTAACCGCTAGCGTATTGGCTCTGGCTTATTCATTAATAAATGATAAATATATGCCAACTATATACGATGGCTCGTGGTCAGAGTACGGAAGAATTTAAAACATGAAAAGATCAACCAAAATAATTTCAATAGTAATAATATTTTTTTTCATAATTACAGCTGTGATTGTTGCAAGAACAATGGTTGGAAATTATTTTAAGAAAAAATTTAGCAAAAGACCTCCACCAGGAATAATTGTAAAAGTTGTTGAGCAAAAATTATTTCAAAATACAATTGAAACATTTGGTACAGCTGTACCTGCTCAGATCAAGTCCTATAATATTGAAAAATATGAAATTTTAGAACCTATCAAATATAACACAAAAGTCAGAGCCGGAGATATAATTGCTAAACTTAAGAATAGGAACATCGTTACTCCATTTGATGGTATTATTGGAAAGCGAGATTTTTCAAATGATATTGATGTATCGAAGAGCTCTATCATATTAAACTTAGAAGATACCTCTATTTTATTTGTTGATGTTGACATACCTGAAACCTTTGCGCCATATGTTAAAAAAGGTCAAAATGTTGATATAAAATTTTCTGGAAATAATCTTAAAAAATATTCAGGTATTGTAGAGTCAACTGCGAGCAGAATTAATACTAATAAAAGATCGCTACCAGTAAGAATTAAACTTAACAATCCCAACAATGAACTTTTATCTGGCTCTTTGTTAGAAGTTTCCATTAATTACAATGAAAGAAATTCGCTTAGTATTTTAGATACTAGTCTTCTTATGGAGGGAGATAATGTTTATGTGTATAAAGTTGATAAAGAAAATACCGTAAGAAAAACTGAGATAGAAATTGGTTTAAGAAAACAAGGTATTGTAGAAGTTATAGCTGGCCTTAAAAATGGTGATACAGTAGTTGCTGAAGGTCTAAAGAAAACAAGACCTAATGGTAAAATAAAACCAATTAAGTATGGGTCAAAGCCAAAGGCATCAAGTTGGAAAAAGAAAGACAAACCCACTCAAACAGAACAAAAAAAAAGCAAGTTTGATTGGATTAAAAAATTAAATATCTTTAAGAAATCTGACACAAAAAAAGAAGAGAGTAAAAATAAATAATTAAATGTATATAACTGAACTAAGTATTAGAAGACCAGTTGTAGCTTGGGTTCTATCTTTAATACTTATCGTATTTGGTTTATTTGTTTATTCTGAACTACCAGTTAGGGAATTGCCTGATGGTTTGCAACCACCCGTAGTCCAAGTAAAAGTTAATTATAAATCTGCATCAGCTCCAATTATTGATCAAGAAATAACTCAAGTAATAGAAGATGTTATAGGAGGTGCAGAAGGAATAAAGAATATTGACTCTAAGTCTGAAAATGGAAGAAGTAGTATTAACATTGAGTTTGATACAGATATTGAACTTGATGATGCTGCAAATGATATAAGAGAAAGAGTAGCAAGAATAGTTGATGCTCTTCCCTCAGAAGCAGACGCACCACAGATATTAAAACAGGCAGCTGGTTTCACAACAACAATGTGGCTTTCAGTTTCATCTTTAACATGGTCTGATTTAGAACTTGGTGATTATGCAGATAGATATTTGGTAGATGCTTTTTCAAGTGTAAAAGGGGTTGGAAGAATTCTACTTGGAGGGCTAAGAGAGCTTAGTGTTAGAATTTGGATTGACCCTATCAAATTAGCTGCAAATGACATGACTATTCAAGAAGTTGAAAATGCACTAAGAAATGAAAACATAAGCTTGCCTGCAGGAACTTTAGAGGCAGACAATATAGATTTGACAATTAATTTAGATAAGTCTTACACAAATATTAATGAATTAAAATTTTTACCAATTAAAAAGACAAAGGATCAAATTGTAAGATTATCAGATGTCGCAAACGTAGAATTGGGTCCTGTTTCTGAAAAAACATTATTTAAATCTCAAAGCAAAAACAATTTAAATCAAAAAACAGTTGGTATAGGAATTTATGCGAAAAGTGGTGCTTCAACAGTTGAATTATCAAATGAAATTCAAAAAAAAATTAAAGAAGTTAGAAAAACTTTACCCGACAGTCTTAAATTAGAGGTTTCATTCAATAGAGCTACATATGTAAAGGCTGCTATTGATGAAGTTTACAAAACTTTAGCAATTGCATTTATTTTAGTGGTAGTAATAATTTATTTATTTTTAGGAAATATAAAAGCAGTGATTGTTCCAGCTGTTGCCCTACCAGTAAGCTTAATTGCATCATTTTTAGGTATTTATTTATTTGATTTATCAATAAATATTTTTGTACTTCTTAGCTTTATACTTGCGATTGGAATTATTACTGATGACTCTGTTATCATGACGGATGCAATATATAGAAGAATAGAAAATGGTGAAAGTCCATTGGTTGCAGCGTACAAAGGATCAAAACAGATTACCTTTGCAATTATTGCAACGACTTTAATTTTGCTTGCTGTTTTCATTCCATTAATTTTTATTAAAGGAATATCTGGAACTTTATTTAGAGAAACTGCTATAGCTCTATCATTTTCTATTGTTGTTTCATCATTTGTTGCATTAACACTTTCGCCAATGTTGGGCAGTAAGTTTTTAAATAAAAAAACAAGTTCTGGTTTCTTTGTTAAAAAATTTAATGTTTTTTTTCAAGGTTTTTCAAATTTTTATAAAGAAACATTAAATTTTTGGTTAAATAAAAAGAAAACGATTATAACTTTTATAATTTTAATCATCGCAGGGTCTGTTGCTTTGTTCATGTATACAACTAAAGAACTTCTTCCTAAAGAAGATAGAGGTGTTTATTTAGTTATTGGATTTACTGATGAGGGAAGTTCTTTTGATTACACACAAGAAAAAGCACAGGTAGTAGAAAAAAGATTACTTCCATTACTTCAAGCGAAGAATAGCCCTTATGATAAGTTTATAATGAGAGTTCCAGGATTTGGAAGCTCTGCAAATTCATTTAATAGTTTTATTATTATTGCTTTACTTGAAGATTGGAAAAAACGAGATAAGGATGCATTAACAATAATGAGACAAGCTATTGGTAAAATAGTAACTGTACCTCAAACATTAGCATTTCCAATTTCACCTCAAGCTATTAGGGTATCTAATTACAATAAACCAATTCAAATGGTTATTCTTGGAAGTACTTACGAAGAATTGGAAGATATTCAAAATGATGTGATTAGTAAGCTTCGAAGAAATAGAGGATTATCAAGAATTGAGTCTGACTTTAATAGAAATAAACCAGAAGTAAAATTAGTTATCAATAAAAATAAAGCTAAAGATTTGGGAATATCAACTAGATCGATTGGCCAAACATTAGAGACATTATATGGTGGCAAAAGAGTTACCACATTTAATAAATTGGGCAAAGAATATCCTATTATTCTTCAGCAATATTTATTTGATAGAAAAGACAAAGATAGTTTAAGTAAACTTTTTGTAAGATCTGGAACAACTGGAGAATTAATCTCATTATCAAACTTGGTTGATCTGAGAGAGGAAGGATCTGCAAAAGTTCTTGCAAGATATAATAGGCAAAGAGCAGTAACAATTTCTGCAAATATAAATGAAAATTATTCATTATTTGAAGCAATTGAGTATTTAGAAAATATTATGGCAGAAGTAGCACCTACAAATCAAATTACTTGGAAGGGTGAGTCTGAGGAGGTTAAAGAAACTACTAATGAGCTTTATATAATTTTTGCTCTTGGTTTACTTACTGCTTATTTAGTAATGGCTGCTACATTTAACTCATTTGTTCATCCATTTATAATCATGTTAACCGTACCATTGGCTGTTTTTGGTGGATTAGTATTTATTTTATTTTTAAATAGTTCAATAAATATCTTTTCTCAAATTGCTCTTGTAATTCTGATTGGTATATCAACTAAAAACAGTATTTTGATTGTTGATTATGCAAATCAAATAAGAACTACTGGAAAAAAGATACAAGACTCAGTTAAAGAAGCTTGTGAATTAAGATTTCGACCTATCATGATGACTTCTATAAGTACTATGATTGCAATGATTCCTCTGGTAATTGGAAATATTGGACCGGGAGCTGGAGAAGCGTCTAGACTAGCTGTAGGCGCAACTATTCTTGGGGGGATGATAATATCTACTTTCTTTACTCTCTATGTAACCCCAACGATGTATTTAACACTTGCTAAAAATACTAAAAGGATCGATTCAGTTGATTTAGAACTAAAAAAAGAATTGTCTAAAAAATAATATATTTATTTTTACTAAGTGAGCTTCTACATTCTTTTAATTGATATTTATAAACATTAGACTGCTTCTCAACTCTTTTTGCTAAATTTATAACTTTTTTATTATCTTTGTAATTCTTATAGCCTCCCCAACCTTCATGATAAGCAATGTATTGTTTAAAAGCATCTGTTTTGGATATGTTTAAAATATTACTAGATTTATTAGTATACCATCCAATGAAATCAACACTATCTTTGAACCTATTTCTAACTGCAAGTTTATTTCCTGTCTCTTTTTTGTATTGCTCCCAAGTACCATTAACAGCTTGAGAATATCCAAATGAACTTGATGGTCTTTTGTAAGGAATTACTTTAAAAAGTTTTTGTCTTGGAGGTTTTGCCAGCCAATCGAAATCAGACTCCATCTTTATAATAGCAAGCTGTAAATAAATAGGAGTTCCCCATTTTTTTTTTGATTTATTAACATGTTTAAACCATAAATATCTTTCATTAAATATTGAGCAACTATTTGATGTATTTGATGGTATCGAAGAACAAGCTGAAATAAGAAATAATGATATTAATAATATATTAATTCTTAAGATTTTCATATTTTTTATAAAAAAGATTAATTATTAAAACAATTACTACTCCAAGTATATTTCCAAATAAATCAGATAGTTCAAAGCTTCTTACTGGAATAAATAAATGCGATATTTCCAAAATTATCGAAAGTGAAATTAAATAAATATTTAAAAAATTCAATTTTTTAGAATTATTATAAGTAAATAAACCAATTATAGATAATAAAGAAAAAGCGTATAGATGATTTGTAGAAACTAAAAAATCCTTAGTCAATTGAGGTTGTAATTGACAGTCGTTATATAAAAGGCATCCTATTAGACTGCCAGGAAATAGATATAAAACTAGTAGAATAAAATTTGATATATAAAAAATTAATTTATATTTTGAAAAAAAATTAATCATTAAAATGTATAGCTTTATTTTATAAATTAAATTAAGAGATTAACAAATGAGTTATTTAATTTTAGTAAGACATGGTCAAAGCGTATGGAATCTTGAAAAAAAATTCACAGGTTGGGTTGATGTAGATTTAACTGAAAATGGTAAATTAGAGGCTAAAAAATCAGGTGAACTAATAAAATTGCAAAATATCAATATTGATATTTTTTACTCATCCTCCCAATTAAGGGCAAAAAATACTTTAAGACTAATAAAGGAAATATTAGGTGATAAAAGTCTTTCAAAAGAAGCTTGGCAATTAAATGAAAGACATTATGGCGCTCTGACCGGCTTAAATAAAGATGAAATGAAAATAACAATTGGTGAGGAAAAAGTTCATCAATTTAGACGGTCATGGGATTTACGACCAGATCCACTAGATAAAAGTAATCCTTATCATCCTTTAAATATTGAAACTTATAAAGAAATACCAATTAGTAAAATTCCTGATACAGAGTCTCTTAAAGATACTTACGAAAGAGTATTGGAGTTTTATAAAAAAACAATTGAAAATGAAATTTCTAATAATAATATTTTAATTTCTGCACATGGAAATTCGATTAGAGCATTGTGTAAATATTTATTTAAGTTAGATGAAAATCAAATATCTAAATTAGAGATTCCAACTGGAAACCCTTTGTTAATAAAATTAAATAAAGAGAATAAAATTACTGATTGCAAATACTTAGATCGTGAAAGAGCTAAAGATCTTGTAGTTTTTTGAAAGTTTCAAGATCTGTTAGATGATAAAACTCTTTTGTAGTCT
>Ga0213866_10001622_pt1 | contig 16526 bp, 11 predicted proteins | sample PICome_11_FD_160079 | JGI IMG/M metagenome (GOLD analysis project Ga0213866, IMG submission 160079) | Coastal seawater microbial communities near Pivers Island, North Carolina, United States - PICO284 | ecosystem: Environmental > Aquatic > Marine > Coastal | place: USA: North Carolina...
CGGAATGGGTTTCCTCTGATGGATCGTGCTTGAAGGGATCGCCGCTGCCGGTGTCACCTTCAATCACGTCGCGCTTGTCGGGATAGGGAAGCTGCGTGCTGAAGGATTCTTCCACGCGCAGCACCGGGCCGCTCTCTTCGGATTCATTGGAAAACACGACGAAGAATGCAGCCAGCAGCACGAAGATGTGCATCGCAGCAGCCAACGCTGTCGAGGGCTTGAGCAAGTTGCGCACGATTGACACGCGGCCAGAGCGCAACACTTCGCGCTCGATGCGGTGACGCGGAAGCTTGAGTGCGCGGCCCTTGGGCGCCTTGGCGAGCAGCGCCGATGCAGCCAGCGAGCGATCCGATGGCGCGCGCGCCTTGCGGTCCTTCGCGCTTGCGACTTCAAAAGCAATGGCTGAGGCGATGCGCTCGCGCAGGTCTTCTTCGACTGGCAACTCAGGCAGCGTGGGCGAGAGTGCAATGCGCTCGCGCTCAATCGTCGCAGTATCCAGCGCAGATGGCGCGTCATCCACAACCATGCGAGGTGAGCGCGCCAGCTTGAGCAGCGCTGACAATTCGCGCTCGCGCTGGGCTAGCTGAGGCTCACGCTGCAAGCGGCGTTGCAGGGATGCTGCGTCATCGGCTGAAAGCTCACCGTGCAGGTAGTCGACGAGCAGCGCGCTGTCAGCGTCGAGATCGCCGCGCTCTTCGCGCAGGGCTTGCGCGATGCGTTCGCGGGAAGGCGAATCCGGCGAGATCGAAAGCTGCGAGAGCTTCTCGCGCATGCTCACAATCTCTTCATAGAGATTCGCGAGAAAGCTGTGCTGCGCCATCCGCTCGCGCCAGCGCTGGGCTTCGGTGGGGGAGAGCTCGCCTCGCGCTAGGTCGATCAGCGCACCAAGTTCTGGGCCTTCGCCGTTGATCCGCTCGCGCTGAATCTTTGAATGCAATTCTCGCGTGAAGGAGCGCTCTACCTCTAAAGCAGGCAACGCTCGCATCTGACTCGCTAAGCGCTCAACCTGCTTCGAGCTCTCGCGCAGGTTCGCATCAGCGGCCAATTCACGCTTCAACTCGCGCGCTTCGCTGGGGGCGAGCCAGCCGCGATGCAGGGCGTAAAGATTGGCGTTGAGGTGCTCCATAGCTGATCTTGGCGTTTCAAGCTTCGTCGGTGACTCTAATCTTCTCTATTCGAAAGTGCGGGTCAGCGGGGTTCTCTGACCGGAACTTCAAGCTTCATCAATCTTCATCCATCTTCTTCGGTGAGCGGCTGCACATGTCCCAGCAGCTTCTGCAATTTCGCGACGGCTGCGTGCATGCGAGATTTGACCGTTCCGACCGGCACATCCAGCACCTGGCCGATTTCCTGGTATTTCATGCCTTCGACTTCAGCCAGCACGAAGACGAGGCGCTGCTCTTCCGGTAGCTCATCGAGCGCGTGCATGATCGAGCCCATCACTTCGCGCTGATCCATCGAATCTTCTGGTGGCCGCACACTGGCGGGCAAAAGGTCAATGTAGGAGGCGGCGTCGGCATCCCCTCCAATCGAAGCATCCAGCGATCCGCCATGTTTGCGCACGCGGGCGCTGCGCAAATGATCGATCCACAAGTTGCGGCCAACGCGGTAGAGGAAGGTCGTGAACTTGGCGTCCGGCGTCCACTCGCGCGACATGCGGAAGACGCGGATCAGCGTCTCCTGCGTGAAATCTTCGGCCAGCGCTTTGTCCCAGCAGAGGCGGAAGAAGAAGTTGAGCAAGCCTTTGAGATGGCGTTCATAGAGCTCAGTGAAAGCGTCAACATCGCCGGCTTGAAAAGCCTGCATCAGTTCGCCATCGGTCCGCTGGTCGCGCTCAGCCAAAAGGCACTCCCCTTCACAGAAGCTCTAACGGTGGGCTTGCGTAGTGGTTCGACTGATTCTGACTGGAAGTTCAAAAAAGGCAAAGAGAGGCAGGCCACGGAGATACGGAGGAGCTGAGTAAGCTGAGTTGGTGTGCGTAGCTTGTTGGTGCGGGAGAGCTTGGTGCTGTTGGGCATCCTCATTTATGGGGGAAGGCTCGCAGGCGATTCACGTGAGTTTGCTCCAGATGCGTCGCCCATTATGGAGGGCAATACGATTCGTGCGATTTCTCATGCGCCAGCGCGCTTAGTGCCGTCGCCTGCGAGCCCTTCCCTATCTCGAACTGAAGCAAACACGATTCGCCTTCCTGCTCCTGTACACGATGCGAAACACCTCTGCTTACTCAGCTCCTCCGAAACTCCGTGGCCTGCCTCCCCCGTGCTACCATTCAGCGCATCCCCCGCTATAGTCCGAAGCCGTTGCGGCGCGCGATGGGTGCGCTGCGCGAAAGGTAATGGCTCCAGCACATAGGAGATCTGAGAGCATCATGGACAACGAGTACCGCGAGATTCGTCTCGAAAAGGCAGCGGCTCTGCGAGCTGCTGGGATCAACCCCTACGCCGTACGGACGCCGGAGCGCAAACGCGCTGGCGAGCTGCGGGTGGCCTTTGAGAAACACGAATCAGCAGCGCTCGAAGCGGCCAAGCAAGCTCTCGGCTCTGACGAGATCGACTTCAACAATCTGCCCGAAGACGCCGAAGCCAAGGGCGTTGCAAAGCCCAGCATCCCCGGTGCGGTGGCTGGTCGCGTGCTCGCGATGCGTGCGATGGGCAAGAAGGTTGCGTTCATCGATGTGTGGAGTGAAGACGCGAAGATTCAGCTTTTCGTCCACCAGAACAACGTTGGCGAAGATGGCTGGACGATCTTCGAGAACCTCGATCTTGGCGATTTCCTCTGGGCCTCTGGCGATGTGCAGCGCACAAAGACCGGCGAAATCAGCTTGTTCGCGAATGGGCTGAAGTTCCTGAGCAAGGCGATTGCCGTGCCGCCGCTCGAAAAGAGTGGGGGACTCAAGGACATCGAGACGCGCTACCGCAAGCGCTACGCCGATCTGCTGGCAAGTCCCGATAAGCGGGCCGTGTTCGCTACTCGCTCAGCGATTGTTGCGCGCATCCGAAGCTTCCTCAACGACCGTGCCTTCATGGAAGTTGAAACGCCGATGATGCACCCGATTCCTGGCGGTGCTTCTGCGCGTCCATTCATCACGCATCACAATGCGCTCGATATGGAGCTCTACATGCGCATCGCGCCGGAGCTTTACCTCAAGCGCTTGCTGGTGGGGGGATTCGAGAAGGTCTACGAGATCAATCGCAACTTCCGCAACGAGGGGATCGACCACACGCACAACCCCGAGTTCACGATGCTTGAGCTCTACGAAGCGTACGGCGATTACCACAGCATCATGGATCTGACCGAAGCCATGCTGGTTGATCTGATCGATCAGTTCATCGCGCCCGTCGGCGATGGGCAGAAGATTGAGATCCAGTGGGGCGAGCAGACGATCAACATGACGCCTCCCTTCCGCCGCGCGGGTTACGGTGAAGTCTTCACCGAGCACACCGGCGTGGACATGGAGAACGAAGGCGCTGTGCGCGCGCTTGCTAAAAAGCTGCCGAACTCCGAGGAAGTGCTGAAGCTGGATCATTGGAAGATCGTGGACGAGCTCTTTGATGAGCACGTGCAGGACAAGCTGATCGATCCGGTCTTCATCATCGACTATCCGAAAGTCATCAGCCCGCTTGCTAAGCAGGTTGAGGGCAGCGACGACATCTGCGAGCGCTTCGAGATCTTCATCAACGGGATGGAGTTCGCGAACGCTTTCAGTGAGCTGAACGATCCCGTCGAACAGCTTGCGCGCTTCGAGTCGCAGGTGCAGAAAGCCATCGCCACGGGTGATGTTGAGGCGCCGCGCGTGATCGACCACGACTATGTGGAAGCGCTGGAATACGGCATGCCCCCCGCGGGCGGCCTGGGCTTGGGCATCGACCGCCTGGTGATGCTGCTGACCAACCAGATCTCGATCCGCGACGTGTTGCTCTTCCCGCACATGCGCAAAGAGCAAGGCGCGGAGTAGGCGCGAATCAGTCCCCTCTTCCTGCTCGCAGGGAGAGGGGACTTTTGCTTTTAGGGTAGTGAGCGATGGAAGCTGGGCTGGTGTTGGGTGAGGCAGACAATCTTGTCTTGTCTGAAAGTGCGGCGAAGCTCCTCCCCCGCGAAGCGGGCGGAGGTGGCCGAGATGCGCAGCATCGAGGTCGGAGGGGGCTTCCCTGCTCTCAAACACAGCAAAAACGTGGCCTCGCAGGGCTTGTGCTTGCTGCGCAAGCATGCCCCCTCAGTCTCGGCTGCGCCTCGACAGCTCCCCCGCGAGCGGGGGAGCACTGGCTTTCAGCACGTCGCAAGCGTTCTCGGAGAAGCCGCGATTGTCTGCTTCACCCAACAAGATGCCATCACTCAAGCCAACTCACTCGCGCTACCGCTTGCGATCAACGCATCGAGCGTCGTATCCAGCGCATCTGCGAGCTTGAGCATCGCCGCGAGCGTGAGGTTTTGCTTGCCGCGCTCCAGCGCGCTGATGTAGGTGCGATCCAGGCCCGCGCGCTCAGCCAGCGTGCTTTGGTTCCAGCCCAGCTCTTTGCGCTTCATCTGAATCCTCTGTCCGATCCGCACAAGGTAGGCTTCAAGCGAATCGCCAGTCTCCAGCCCAACGAGTCTGCGTGCTTCCAGCGCGATGGTGGCGAGATCAAGCGCGACTCCATCGGCCATGCCAAAGCGTTTCTGCGTGGCGGGCTTGCTCAGCGCTCGCCCACCGATAATGAGCTTTGGGGCAGGACTCAGGGCCTTGAGTGCCTTCGAGGCTTGGACGCCGCGCGGCACGTTGTCCTCAAGCGTGATGGAAAGGATCGCCAGATCCGCCTCCCGTTGTTGAACAAACTCGACAAGATCGAGAGTCGGCGTATCCGCGCCCAGAAAATCAACGTTCCAGCCGTCGTGGTAGAGCACGTCCGCCACCAGACGCGCACCGAGCGCGTGAACTTCGCCTTCAACAGCGGTCACCACGGCCAGCGCAGCGACTTGGCGTTGCGGCTTCAGCTCGCGGCGCAATCGCTCCATCTGACCAAGCGTGAGCTGCGTCGCCAGATGCTCCTGCGCCACGTTGATCTTGCCCTCGTGCCAAAGCGTGCCGACCTCTTGCAACGCGGGTGCGAGCACCTGTAGCTCCACCGCCAAAGCGCCAAGGCCAGCCAGTAGCGCCTCGCTCACGCAGGTCTCCAGCTTGCGCGCATCGGCAGCCAGCAGCGCCTGCAAAACCCTATCTCTGAGGTAGTCGATGCGATGCGTTGGGTGATCCATGCTGGTGCGTCCTCAGGTCATTCCGGTGGCGTGTAGACGAAATTCGGAATCGGCGATTAGCGCCGAATTTGCAAGTCAAAAGCCGTTTCGATGTGGAATCGAGACGACTTCTGAAAGAAAAGAATAGAATATACTCGACATGAGCTAGCGCAATGGTGTAAATAGTATGCGTCTGGCAACGAGCGGAGCAATCCACGCAAGCTCGTAGCAAGTGAATCTCATTGAAGACGGATAAGGAGCGCATGATGAAAGTTGTCCACCTGGTTGCACTGATTCTGCTGATTGTTGGAGGCCTGAACTGGGGTCTCGTCGCTGCCGCTGACTTTGATCTTGTCGCGACCATTTTCGGCGCGGGCAGTGTGCTTGCGAAGGTTGTCTACGGACTCGTTGGAGTCTCAGCGGTGGCGATCGCTGCGTTGACCTTCATGAAGAAGCCCGCCGTCTAGTCAAGTACCCGCGTGCAGGGGTGTCACTTAGTCTCTCAACCTCTACCCTTCCCGGAGCGCTAGTCGCTCCTCCGAATGGGGCCGAGGCACGAGGCCGGGCACATGACGCGCACAATTTCCCGGCTGAAGGTTTCGGCTCCTTCCTCTGCTCCTGCACGCTGGGGTACCGCTTTTCAATCTGGCGCTCGGAATCAACCGGTGCCAGTGCCGTCATACTCAGAATGGCTGAGGCGACGCGATAGTTCTCGAACATCACTCTAATGGAGAAGAAGACATGAACACTTGGAGCGCTTTTGCCGTCGCAGCGATGATGGCTTCCGGCGTCGCCCTGAGCGGCTGCAGCAACGACAAGACCGATACCCCCGACGACGCCAACGCTGATGCTGGTGCGAAGTCCGGCGGCGAAGCAGCGGCTACGCAGTCGATCGTTGAGATCGCGGTTGGCAACGAAGACTTTTCGACCCTGGTCGATCTGCTCACCAAGGCTGGCTTGGTTGACACGCTGAAGGGCGAAGGGCCTTTCACCGTGTTTGCTCCAACCAACGCGGCCTTTGCCAAGGTTGACAAAGCAACGCTCGACTCGCTGGCTGCTGACAAGGAGAAGCTCAAGGCTGTTCTGCTTTACCACGTCGTCTCTGGCAAGGTGATGGCTGCGGACGCGATGAAGCTGAGCGAAGCCGGCACGGTCAACGGCGCGAAGGCCAAGATCGAAGTGCGCGATGGCAGCGTGTACGTCGCTGGTGCCAAGGTGACGACGGCTGATGTCGCAGCAACGAACGGCGTGATTCACATCGTCGACAGCGTGATGCTGCCCCCGGCCAACTAGCCGCTCAATGCGTGAACAATTCTTGTTCGCTGAGCACCATCGCCCCAGGTGCTCAGTGCGTAGGCGGGCCTCTGTATGTTGCAGAGGCCCGTCTTTTTGCATCTAAACTTCGCATTGAAGTTCCATCTCGCGCGTTTCGAAGCCGAGCTTGCGCCAGATGCCCGCAGCCGCGAGCCGGACGGGAGTGGTAAGGGTAATGCGCGTAGCCTGGACTTCGCGCGCCCAATCGCGGCTGGCCCCGATCAGGGCAGCCGCAACTCCCTGCTTGCGTGCTCGCGCTTCAACAAAGCACTCGATGAGCTGCACACGGATGCTGCCATCTGCGTGAGCCAATCGCGCGATCAAGATGCCCTCGGGCATCTGCGCGTTGCTCTGGCGGGAGCAGAGCCAAACCCGCCACTCGTCGCGATTGATCAATGAAGCAAGGCCGCGCCGGTAGGTTTCCAGCACGGCCTTTCCTTCAGTTGGTGACATGCCGAAGTCGGTCGCCTCTTCGATGAAGCGCTCGATAAGGCGCATCGCGAGTGGCACGTCAGTACTTTGCGCCCGATTGACCTGCATTGAGAGCGCCTTGCGCAAAGGGTTTGTTCTTCTAAGCGCCTAATGCTCCGAGAGATACACCAGCGCCAAAAAGATCGAGGCCAAGGTCATGGGAAGGGCCACCACCAGCGCGAAAATCGTAAGCGAGCGCTGAGCGCTGCTACGAACACCCGCCTGCATCTCCTTCAAGTCCAAGAGGGCTCGAACAAAGATGGCGATCGCGATGAAGTAGCCAATGTTCGGCTCTGCCAGCGGGTAGGCCAAGAAGGCGCCGATCAGCATCAGCGCTCCTCGAGCGCCGCCATCGTTGATTGCTGACTTCGGCTGCGCCCACATGCCGTAGTTTGGGTTTGCCCACGGCGATTGCTGCGCGTTCCCGTTCTGCGGGAAAGGGCCAGGGCGATGAGCGCTAGGACGTTGCGCCGCAATCAAGGGCGCGCTGCCGCTCTTGCTCGCATCGAAAGGCGAGGGCTCTTGCTCTTCCCAGTTTTGCGCTTGTGGACGACGCTCAGTCGAAGCTGCTTGAGTTTGCGGCTCCGGCATCACCAACGCCTCTACCGGCAGCATGTCGTCTTCGTCGAGATGGGTATCGAGATCCGCATCAAAGGCGTGAGGGATCTGCATCGCACCTGCACAGGCGCGGCATCCCCAAACTTCGCCAGCGAAGTCTGCTTTGACGCGGTAAAAGTGATCGCAATGCGGGCAGTGGAACGCAATTGCCATGTGTGCCTCCTATCCGCCGAGGTGTCGCCTCAGCACTCGCCCTGTTGCCCAATTCTAGCATTTGCGGGGAGTCAAATCAGCCCACAAGCCAGAGAAGCGAACTCGCAGCCCGCAGTTTCTGGATGGTGTCAGCCAAATGTGGAGCGCTAGATGCGCGGCGAGTGCTGATTTCAGCCGAAGCTGGTCCGAAATTGCGTGAGCGGGCCGAGATTGGTGGCAGAATCCCAGTGCTAGTTCGTATTCATAGGCCAAGAGAACGATATTCCTCAAGCCCCGAAAGGTTCACGACATGACAAAGATCAGAATGACGCTGCTCGCGACGCTTGCGCTCAGCGCAGCATTGGTAAGTGGTTGCGACTATTTCCAAACTGATGAAGCGCCGATGCCGCCTAATCAGGCCAAAGTTTCGAACGCTGTCAGCGACAACGACGCCAACGCTGCTGCCGGTCAGACCGACGCCGATCCTGCCAAGGGCAGCAACGACGCCAACACGGACGCCACGGTGGACAACGCGAACAAGGTTCAGCCTGCAGTTGAAGCGCCAGCGCTCGCTACGGTTGGCATGCCCGCGCCGAACTTCACGCTCAAAGATGCGATGGGCAACACGCACAACCTCTCTGACTACGCCGGCAAGACCGTCGTGCTGGAGTGGGTGAACTACGATTGCCCCTTCGTCGTGCGTCAGTACGCGAAGACCGGCAACTTCCCCGCCATGCAGAAGAAGTATCGCGATGCAGGCGTGGTGTGGCTGAGCATCTGCTCAAGCTCGCCCGGCACGCAAGGCTACTTTGAAGGTGCGGCTCTGACCGATCGCATCGCCAAAGAAAATGCCGACGCCAACTTCTACCTGATCGACGCGGACGGCGAGATTGGCCACAAGTACCGCGCGACGAACACGCCGCACATGTACGTGATTGATGCGGACGGCGTGCTGCGCTTCCGTGGCGCGATCGACAACGATCGCAAGGGCGACATGACTGAAGGCAAGGTGAACTACGTCGAGCAAGCCATCTCTGCGATCAGCGCGGGAATGGAAGTCGAGACGAAGGAAAACCAAGCCTACGGCTGCGGCGTCAAGTACGCCAAGTAGGCTGCGATCGGCATTCTGCTGATTCAAGCTCATTGCAAAGCGCCTGGCTGAAGCGATTCAGTCAGGCGCTTTACGTTTGCAATCTCGATACGAGCACTTACTCGCTCGGCTTATCCTGCGCGATCTTCAAGAACCAGCGGCCGAGGCGCTGCCACATGCCCATGAATTGCACTTCGCCTGCGGGCTTCTCTGCTGCCAGCTTGTTCAGCGCGTTGAGATGATCGTCGAGATCAAAGCCATGCAGCTTCGCGCCCTCTTCAAAAGTCTCGATCTCAGCGGCGGCGCAGAGGAAGCACTTGATCTTGCGTTCCTTATAGAAGGCCTTGAGCGCGTACATGTCGATCCGCTCTTCCGCTTCGACGATCTTCGAGCGAGCGGTGAGCAAGGCGCTGCCGCTCTCTGTTTCAGTTGTCGCTTCGTCGCTCATGAAAGTCCCTTGCGCTTGCCTGCGTGATTGCCGAGTGCGCTCGAATTGTAGCGCTTGAATGCAATGGGAGCACGCATCTGGATCGCGACTGCCGGGAAATTGTGTGCGCGCTATACTCGCCTCAAACGCAAGCGAGGTGATTCCCTTGCTCCTTCACGAACAATCGAGAGCAAAGTTCCACATGCAAAAGCCATCCTCCAAGTCGAAGACGATCTCCAAGACCAGCAGCTCAACTAAGAAGTCCGGCGGCAAAGCCAAGCGCAGCAAGAGCGCACGCAGCACCGATGCGCTCGCGCATCCTGTCGTCACGCCGCCAAAGCCCGGCGTCGGCGAGCCGGAGATTCGCTACATCGTCTCCATGCCGGAACCTTGGACGCACAACATTGAAGTGAAGCTTGAGATCGACTGGCGCGAGGCGGGCAGCCAGGACATCGCACTGCGCATGCCAGCGTGGACGCCCGGCTCGTACAAGATTCGTGAGTTCGCTCGCAACGTCAGCAACTTCCAAGCAGTCGACGAGAATGGCAAGCCGCTCGCCATCACACGAAGCGACAAGGACACATGGCAGATCGCTCGCAAGGACTGCGCGAAAATCATCGTCACCTATCGCGTGTATGCCTTTGAGTTCAGCGTGCGCACGCCGCACATGGATGACACGCACTGCTTCTTCCAGCCCTCGAACGCGCTGGTTGCGCTGGTCGATCACACGCATCTGCCTTGCCTGTTGGAGATTCACCCTTGGGGTGATTGGCAGATCGCGTGCTCGCTACCGCTGGTGAAGGGCTCGGGCCACATCTTTTGGGCGAGCGATTACGACATCCTCGTTGACTCGCCCGTCGAATGCGGCAACCACGAAACGCGCAGCTTCGTCGTGGATGGCAAGCTGCACGAGATCGCTGTGTACGGCTGGGGCAACTACGACCTTGACCAGTGGGTGAAGGATTTCAAAGCGATTGTCGTCGCTGCGAAGTCGCACTTCGGCGGCAAGCTGCCTTACGAGCACTACCTTTTCATTCTGCATTGCATGCCGAATACGCGCGGCGGTCTCGAGCACCTCAACTCGCAAGTCAGCGCGTGGGACAGCAACGACTTCCTGCCCCGCGAGCGCTACGAAGAGTTCCTGAGCCTGATCAGCCACGAGTTCTGGCACACCTGGAACGTCAAGCGCATCCGCCCGGAGATTCTCGGCCCTTGGGATTACTCGCGCGAGCAGTACACGAGCGAGCTGTGGGTGATGGAAGGCTTCACGGTGTACTACGAATGGCTCGTGCTCGTGCGTGCTGGCGTGGTGAGCCGCGAGCGCTTCTTCGAGTCGTGGGCTGGCGAGTTCCGGCGCTGGCAGGATCGCCCTGGCAATGACGTGATGGCGCTGGATGAATCGAGCTTCCTTGCTTGGACCAAGCTCTATCTCGCGGATGAGGACTTCGTCAACACCGGCATCAGCTACTACCTCAAAGGCGCGCTCGTTGCGCTTTGCCTTGAGATGGAGCTACGCGAAACGAGCGGCGGTAAAGTCACGCTCGACGACGTGATGAGCACGCTCTACCAACGCTTCGGCTGGCCTAAGCCGGGCTTCCCTGAAGGCGAAGTGCAGCGCATTGTTGAAGAGCTGACGGGCAAGTCGTGGAAGTCGTGGTTCCGTCGTCACCTCAGCGAAACGAAGCCCCTCAAGCTGGAGAAGGCGCTCAGGACCGTCGGCTTGGAGACCAGCTTTGCGAAGGTGTACGAGAGCGGTGCTGACGGCGTGAAGCGCGAAATCAAAGAGAAAGCGTGGGCCGGCTGGGAGCTCGACGATTCGCAAGGCAAGCTCGAAGTGAAGATGGTGCGCATCGGATCGCCCGCAAGCGACGCTGGCATGAGCGGAAAAGACGAGCTGATCGCGATCAACGGTCAGCGCACGCCGAACATCGCCGCTGCTGACAAGGTGCTGAAGCTGCTCAACAAGGGCGATGTGATTCGCGCGAGCGTGTTCCGCGGCGAGCGCTTGCTGCACTGCGACATCACGCTCGATGCTCGCCCCGCGGGACAGCTCTTGATCGGCATTTCGGAGAGAGCAACGCCCGCGCAAGTCAAGCAGCTCGATGATTGGCTGACCCTGCCGAACAAGCGCTAAGCCAAGGCGCTTCGCCATTTTTCCGCGCACATGCGAGCGAGAAGAATCGGAATTCAACGCAAAGCCGCAGAGAGCGCAAAGGCTCGCAAAGCCTGTCGGATGCTGCAATGTTCGCTGACATCGCGCAGCTCTCGCTGCAAAGCATCCTCCATTCGGAGGAGGGTTGTCAGGAAAGAGAGAAGGCGATGCGATCCCGCGTCGTCGATTTCATCGGGAATGCATTCTCGGCGAAACGAAGGCGTTCTTGTCCGGCGGAAGACTTCGGGCGCAGTGCCACGCATTGCCGGATCCGTCAGGCTTCGCGAGCCTTTGCGTTCTCAGCCGCTTTGCGTTGAAAAGACCTTTTGCGAAGGCTTCGCAATCAATAATGGCGAAACCCTGGGCTAGGCCAAGTCTTCAATGGAGTTGCAAGCTTAGTGCATCAGCGCGCACCAGCCGCCGCCGAGGCACTCTTCGTTCTCAGCGATGTCGTAGAAGACGGCGGCTTGACCTGGCGTCACCGCGCTTTGCGGCTGATCGAATTGAACGTGCAGCGACCCATCAGCGAGCGCCCGAAGCGTCGCGGGCTGAGCGCTGTGGCGGTAGCGAATCTGCACGTTCGCGCGGAAGCTCTCGCCCGCATCAGGCGCTTCAAAGCCGATGTAGTTCGGTCGCTCAATTAGCATTTCGTCGCGCAAAAGATCGCCCTTCAAGCCGACGACGACTTGATTCGATTCGGGCCGCAACTCGGTGACGTAGTAGGGCGTGCCGCCGCCGATGCCCAGGCCTCGACGCTGACCGATCGTGAATGCCGGCGTGCCTTCGTGCTCGCCCATGACCTCGCCGCTGGTGCTAACGATCTCGCCCGGCTCCAGCATTTCCGGGGCTCGCGCGCGTAGGAGCGTGCGGTAATCGTTGTTGGGAACGAAGCAAATCTCTTGGCTCTCGGGCTTGTTGCGCGTGGCCAGATTGTGCTTGCCCGCAAGCTCGCGCACTTCGGCTTTCGTCATCGCGCCAAGCGGAAAATCGCAGCGCGCAAGCTGATCCTGCGTCAGGCCAAACAAGTAGTAGGTTTGATCCTTCAGCTTGTCGACGCCGCGAAAGAGCCGCCAGCGCCCGCGCTCCTCGCGCACCTGCGCATAGTGCCCGGTGATAACACGCTCGGCGCCTACGTCATCGGCGTACTGGATCAGACGGCCAAACTTCAGGTCGTTGTTGCACACCACGCAAGGATTCGGCGTGCGGCCACGACGATACTCATCCATGAAGTAGTCGATGATGCGCGTGAACTCAGCCTCAAAGTTCAACACATAGAAGGGCACGCCAAAGGCGCTCGCCACCAGCGCCGCATCGTTCGAATCAGCGATCGAGCAGCAGCCCTGCTTGTTCGGCTTGCCCGCATTCTCCACGTCGTGCTTCACGCCATTTCGCATGAACACACCGACGACGCGATGCCCCGCATCAGCAAGCATCGCCGCGCACACGGACGAATCAACCCCGCCGCTCATCGCGACGAGAAAAGTGGATTGCTTGGTCTGTGTTTCAGTACTCATGTTGCTTGACTCTCGAACGCCCGTTTCGTCGCTCACAAGCGTAGCATGATTGGGGAAGAAAGTGGACGCGCGCTCTTCAGCCTTTCGGTGAGGCGAACAACGGGTCGCGGTGAGTTCGCTCTCTTTCGAACTACGCATTTGTAAGGGGTGGTGTAGCAGCCGTTGAGGTTTCGCGCTTGATAGCTGAAAACCCTGACCTGAGCTCTTCAGCGCGGCGATGCCGTATGAGTTCTGCTGCTCATTCTTGCATGGACAAGCGACATCACCGCGCAAAGCGCATTCCCCGCGCTTTTCCCTGCTCTTCTCCACGCGCACGCGGCGGTGCATGCACCGCTTACTGACACTCATAGCGCAATCCGCGCAAAGTTCACCAACACACGGCTTTCCTGATTTGACCTGCAAAGCCTGAGCGTATACCTGCGCCCCATAGCAAGCAGCACAGGTGGTGGATGCTCGGCGAGAGCCGCGCAAAGCCATGGTGTCCTGCGATGCGGTTGCGCTGGAAAGAGCGTCGCCGAAGGATCGAGCGATCGGGTGTCAGTGGGGGACTGACTGCATCGCTCAAAGAGAAATGAGGGCATTCGGATCGAGCAGTCTGTCAAGCGAAATCGTCGGCCAAACGCACAAATTGCGAGCTTGGTGAAGAGCACAATTCGCTTGGATGACTGAGGAATGTCGATAAGTGCGTTGGCGGATGGTAGCCTAGCAGTTACAAATCGAGAGCAGAACACGACTTATGCACGTAAGGCATCTACCTGTTGACCTCCCGATTTCTGACGGTACCATATCTAGCGCAATACACGAATGACGCTATTGGGGCGTTTCCTGCGGGTGGCAGGGAATTTTGAGAACTGACTGAGCCAATTCGTCTCCATCAAGCAAACCCGATGGAGCGAATACGAACAACGAGAGCGCGGCTGCCGGGTAACCGGAGAAGCCAATGACCGAATCGCGATAGCCCCAAGCCCTTGAAGCATATACACTGAAAGAGTGTGAGGAGGTAACTCCTTTACACTCAGCGTTCGTTGTCTTCCCCATCACTAAAGATGGGCCAAGGCAGCGAACACCACCCTGAGCGCGGAATCCAACCAGGATCGTGCCACCAGGCTGAACCGGCAGACCCCTCCAAGAGATGGAGCGAGGCGCCGGGATCGATAACCCCCGCCAGCCGAAAGCTGGTTACGATATGAGGTCGACCGCATGCCCAGCGAGTCACAGCAAGCGCAGTCCAATTCACCGAACACGAGCGATGCAACAAGCGGAGGCGTGGATTTGGCGATCAAACGCAATAGCCGATACGCAGCCTATAAGGTGATTCGCCGCAATGGCGAGGTTGTGCCTTTTGACGAGCGCAAAGTCGGCGATGCGATGAAGAAGGCCTTCATCGCGGTCGAAGGCGCGGGCTCTGACAAGTCGCAGCACGTGAACGAAACCGTTCACCGCTTGGCGATCATCGTTGCCAACGCGGTCACGCGCAGGCCGGGTGTGGGCAACACGATCCATATCGAAGACATCCAAGATCAGGTCGAGCTCTCCCTGATGCGCGAAGGTGCGCAGAAGGTCGCTCGCGCCTACGTGCTCTATCGCGAAGAGCGTCGCAAAGAACGCGCTGCCGAGCAGGCTGGCGTGACCACCACGCTGGAAACCAGCTATCACGTCACGCGCGCCGATGGCACCAAGCAGCCCCTCGACATCGCTGAGCTTTCAACTCGCGTGATCAGCGCGTGCCAAGGTTTGAGCGGCGTCTCGGCGCAAGAAGTCGTCGACGCGACGATCAAGAACATCTTCGATGGCATCAGCGAGCGCGATCTCGGATCAGCTTCCGTTATGTGCGCACGCCAGATGGTGGAGAAGGAGCCGAACTACACCTACGTCGCAGCGCGTTTGCTCCAGCACAATCTGCGCGCCGAAGCGCTAACGCTGCTCGCCGGCAAGCCCGTCAGCGCGTCGCAGGAAGAGATGAAGAGCGTGTACCCGCGCTACTTCAAGGATTACATCGCCCACGGCATCAAGGCCGACCGCATCGACAAGCGTCTCGCCGAGTACGATCTTGATCGCATCGGCAAAGCCTTGAGTGCTGAGCGCGACCTCAAGTTCACCTATCTCTCGCTGCAAACGCTCTACGATCGCTACTTCCTGCACACGGATGAAGAGCGCTTCGAGCTGCCGCAAGCCATGTTTATGCGCGTCGCGATGGGACTTGCGCTGAACGAGATTGACCGCGAAGCCCGCGCGATCGAGTTCTACAACTTGCTCTCGAACTTCGACTTCATGTCGAGCACGCCCACGCTCTTCAACTCCGGTACGCCGCGCCCGCAGCTCTCAAGCTGCTTCCTGACCAGCGTGCCCGACGATCTCCACGGCATCTTCAGCTCAGTCCATGACAACGCCATGCTCGCCAAGTACTCCGGCGGGATCGGCAACGATTGGACTCGCGTGCGCGGCATGGGCGCTCACATCAAAGGCACTAACGGCAAGTCGCAAGGCGTCGTTCCCTTTATGAAGGTCGCCAATGATACGGCAGTCGCGGTCAACCAAGGCGGCAAGCGCAAAGGCGCGGTTTGCGCCTACCTCGAAACCTGGCACATCGATGTTGAAGAGTTCCTCGATCTGCGCAAGAACACGGGCGATGATCGTCGCCGCACGCATGATATGAATACGGCGAACTGGATTCCCGATCTCTTCATGAAGCGCGTGCATGAGGGCGCTGACTGGACGCTCTTTTCGCCCGAAGAAGCACCGGACCTGCACGACAAGTGCGGCAAGGCTTTCGAAGTTGCGTACATCGAAGCAGAAGAGCGCGCTGAGCGCGGCGAAATTCGCGTCTTCAAGAAGATCGGTGCTATCTCGCTCTGGCGCAAGATGCTCTCGATGCTCTTTGAAACCGGCCACCCTTGGGTGACCTTCAAGGACTCCTGCAACCTGCGCAGCCCGCAGCAACATTGCGGCGTCGTTCACAGCAGCAATCTCTGCACCGAGATCACGCTGAACACGAATGATGATGAAGTCGCGGTCTGCAATCTCGGCTCGATCAACCTGCCGAACCACATGAAGCTCGGCCCGACTGGCATCTGGGAGCTTGATCTTGAGAAGCTGAAGGCGACCACCAGCACCGCCATGCGCATGCTGGACAACGTCATCGACATCAACTTCTACACCATCCCGCAGGCACGCAACTCGAACTTGCAGCACCGCCCCGTGGGCCTCGGCATCATGGGCTTTCAGGATGCGCTCTTCCTGCAGGGCATTCCCTACGCCAGCGAAGATGCGCTTGAGTTCGCCGACCAGTCGATGGAAGCGATCAGCTACTACGCCATCTGGGGCTCGACCGAGCTTGCCCAGGAGCGCGGACGCTACAAGACTTTCGAAGGCTCGCTCTGGAGTCGCGGCATCCTGCCCAAGGACAGCCTCGACATCCTCAAGAACAATCGCGGCGAGTACTTCGCGGTCGACGAATCGCAAACGATGGAGTGGGACAAGCTGCGCGAGCGCGTCAAGACGATCGGCATGCGCAACTCGAACTGCCTGGCGATCGCGCCGACAGCCACCATCTCGAACATCTGCGGCGTCTCGCAGTCGATCGAGCCGATCTATCAG
>Ga0213866_10001627_pt1 | contig 16484 bp, 26 predicted proteins | sample PICome_11_FD_160079 | JGI IMG/M metagenome (GOLD analysis project Ga0213866, IMG submission 160079) | Coastal seawater microbial communities near Pivers Island, North Carolina, United States - PICO284 | ecosystem: Environmental > Aquatic > Marine > Coastal | place: USA: North Carolina...
ACAAGATAATATTTGTCTGTTATAATAAAAAGAATCGGGCGATTAACTCAGCGGTAGAGTAATTCCCTTACAAGGAATGAGTCACTGGTTCGATTCCAGTATCGCCCATTATAAATAAATCATCTACGGTGATTTGGATGTTAGATTATGTTAGTAGTAAGATGCAAAGATTGCAATAGAGAGATTGCAAGTACTTTTAAAACACAAGTTTGTGGTTGTCCAAATATGATGACCGTAAAAAATGATAGCGTTACAGCACTTGACTTAACTAGAGTTGTTATGTTAAACTATAACAATAAAGAACAAAATAAGAACGTTCTCTCTCAAAAAGATCTTGAATTTCAAGAACAGAGAAGACAGCGTAAAGTTCGCAAATTGGATTTTGAAGTCCGATAAAAGTTCTAATTTTTATAAATAAATTAGAACCATAAATAACTTTATGCCATACAAGGATAAAGAAAAGCAAAGAGAGGCACAACGACTCTGGGCACAAAAACAAAGTTCTGAATTCAAAAAGGTAAAATACCAAAGAGAAAAGAACAATAAACAGTTAATGGTTGAAAAATTGAATCAACTTAAACTGGATCGTGGATGTTGTGAGCTTTGTGGTGATTATCACCCTCCTTGTTGTTTTGATTTTCATCATATAGATAAATCAAATAAAGAAAGAGAGGTTGCAACCTTAGCGCATAAAGGATATAAATGGGAGACAATCCAAGCAGAGATAGACAAATGTTATATGCTCTGTGCTCCCTGCCATCGTAAAATACACGCTGGTTTGTTGGAAATTATAGGGTGAGTTGGCAGAGCGGTTTATTGCGTTAGTCTTGAAAACTAATGTGTCTTCACGGGCACCCTCGGTTCGAATCCGAGACTCACCGTTTAGTAACAACAATGACATTCAATAATTAAGAAATGATTTAATGTCTACATAGCTCTATATGGGAATCTAAAATGGCAGGTTTTTATCTTCTAATGCTAACATTCGTGGCATTAGTTGCCTTTGCTGGATATAATGAGACCATGAAACTCATTCAGTATGCTGACTTACAGATTCGATATTTTTTTATACTACTAAGAATGAAGTGGATGGGTTGGAGACTTAAGAGGCAACTTATTAAGGATACGACCGATTTTAAGAAGTTCCTTAAGGAGTACGAAAATGGACAATAGAGAAGTTTCTGATCTTTCTTTGGAAAGAAAAGAATGTCCTAAGTGTGGAGCAGTGTGGATCAATGGACAGCACTATTGGTCTGGCACTGGAAACAAAGGAAACGAATTAGATCTCGCAGGTCTTGTTTGTAATAATCTAGGAGATGAAACTTGTATAAATCCGTGTGTTGGTATGGATGGTGGAGTAACTTGGGCAAAAAGACTTACAGAGCTTGAGAAGGATTATCCAAATGACAAAAAATAATGGTCTGATAACAAAACAAGAGTGTCAGGAGATGATTGATGCAGCAATACGACAACACAACCGTAATGCTTCTATCATTAGTATGTGCGTCGGTTGGGTGGTTCTTGCTTTATTTGCTGAAGGACTACTGAGATTGATAGGAGTTATACCACCAGTATTCCCATGGTTGAATATCACATTGTAGAATGGTTAGGAGTAGTGACCCTATTCCTTTTTGGTATAACTATGATATGCCAAGGTCATTTTATTTTTCATGGTAAGCATGGATATAAACATTCAGAGCGTGAAAAAGAAAAAATGACCAACACCCGCAAACAACTAGAAGATTTATTCAAAGATAAATGACCGAAGAAGAAAGGGAAATTTTTTACAGGGATCTTTACGATAGAACAAATCAACTTAGAATAGAATGTTTATTTGAAGAACCCTGTCCACTATACGAAGATTTTGAAGAATAGTTGACAGAATCAACACTTTAATATATAATATACTTTATTAACGGAGTGTAGCTCAGCTTGGTAGAGCGCCGTCTTTGGGAGGCGGATGCCGTAGGTTCGAATCCTATCACTCCGATTAAACTACATTAGTTTATTATGAACCATATAATTGCAGATTCTTTTATCTTTTATAAAGAAGTAATTCCACCAAAACTTATTGATCTAATTCTAGAAGAAATTGAAGAACTTGAAAGTGTTGAAGATCCAGAAGAAGCAAAAGTTGGTGGAACTGATGATAATATTGGATTTAAAGATTTAAAAATTAGAAATTCTAAAATTAGGTGGTGGTACGAAACTAATTGGGTATCTAGTTTATTTTCTCACTACATTGGAATAGCAAATAATGAGTGTTGGGAATATGATTTAAATATTTTGCAGTCTATACAAGTAACCTCATACGGTAAAGAAGGTCATTACCATTGGCATTGTGATTATGGAACTTCAAAGTATCCCAATTATACTAGGAAATTAAGTGCTAGTTTATTGGTGACGGATCCTGCAGATTATGATGGAGGTGATCTAGAAATTATGGATTACTCTGGTAATATAATTAAAGCACCAAAAGAAAGAGGAAGTATCATTATTTTTGATTCTAGAACACCTCATAGGGTAACTCCAGTATTAAGGGGAAATAGAACTTCTCTAGTTACTTGGATGTATGGACCTAAACTAAAATGAACAATTACGAATCGCTTCCCAAATACACGATTAAAGAATTTCAACAGAACTGGGATGAATTGATTGATAGAGTTGAGAAAGGAGAGCATATAGTTATTGTTGGGGAGGGTGGAAATAATGCGGTAATGATTCCGTATGATGATTCACTCCTACAAATCTATACAAATCACGATGAGGCTTGTTGACTTTCTAAAAGTGCTATATTATAATAGCGAACCATCCAAACAAGATCGATGATCACCCCGAACTGGCAGCATCATTCTAAAAAAGAACAAAAGCGCCATTTAAAACCACAAGCATTGCGGTCAGCAAAAAAACGTGCTAAAATGCTTAAGTCGAAGTTAATCGGGTCCTCCTTAAATTAACTTCTCTTCATGGGACTGTCGCCTATTGGTTAAGGCCCACTGCTTATAACGGTGTGAACTGAGTTCAATTCTCAGCAGTCCTACCAGCTCCTTTAGCAATCTGGTGAATGCAGCGAACTCATAATTCGCCTGAGGCGTGTTCGATCCACGCAAGGAGCATAGGGTAATTATTTACCCTAGACATTATACTTTAAGGTCAACATTCAAGACAATGACTCTTATCACTAAATTCAAAAAAGACATTCAAACTCTTCAAGCAGCAGCAAATGGTGATTTTTATTTGGATGTAAAAAATCCAAAGTTGTATAAAAAGGTTCGACGTTTTTATGAAAATGAGGGCGTTGTCTTCTCTGGTGATCCTATGGATGATTATGAAATTCTAATCGATTATATTAGTCAAGATATGGAAGAACTTACTTCTTCTGTAGAATCTATTTAAAAACTTGAGTCACGGATGGACTATAACAGCACTGGTGGAGTCAATATGACCCTATTTCACACACAACACACAAATTAGGAGAATGCCTATGACACCTTATGAACTTCGCTTTGAAATTTTCAAACAGGCGAATGGGTTGGCACAAGATGAATACCATTGTAAATTTGCATTGGTAGATCAATGGAACAAAGAAAATTCAGTTAAAATGGATTATCCAGAGTTTCCAACTTATGCCGAAATCGAAAAACTTGCAGATAAAATCAATTCATTTGTAAGTTCAAAATAGGTTTCTTGCCATTCCTTAAAAGGGCAAGTGGTGCGGATGGGATAACTCCCGCCTGGTTTCTAAATTCCAGTCAAAAATTTAGTGGTGGTTACATCGAAAAAATCCCCTTCCGTGTGGATGTTTTCCAATTTATCATCTAAAATAATAAAATTGGTGGCGTGCATGTGCTCTGGGGGATTGACCATCCCCCCTTTTTATTTTCTCAAAATTTCAAAAATTAATAATATGGATAATAATTTTTTAGTTGTGGATGATATTTTTGGTGAAAAAATTATAGACCAATTGTATAATGAATGCTTATTTCACTTCGATTTAAATTTGCTACTTAGTGATCATATTGATGTGACAAAATCTATAATAGATTGTCATGGATTGTCTTTAACTTCCGATAAATATTTTCCATATTCTGTAAATTGTTGGAACGTATTTTGCCTGGAAGTAAAAAGTCATGTTACTTCATACATAAAGAATCTTGGTATTGATGAATATTCACTAATACCCTTTTCTTGCTTTGCCGAAAGGAATGTACCAACATCTAAAAAAGGGGAGAATGTTGGAGATAGACCATCTAAAGTAATAGATGCTGATGGTCAAGTAAATAAACAATTTATTAGATCAATTTATATTTTAAAGAATACTAAACCAAATTCTACTATTTTAATAAACGATCATGAATCATTAAAATATGATTATATAAAAACCATTGAGAATAGATTGGTTATATTTGATGGCACAAAATTTTTAAGCACTCATTACTATCCCAAAGAAGATCAACATGTAAAATATTCGATTGTATTTGATTGGTATATAAACGAACCTTTTGATGTACCAGATTGGATTCTTCCTTAAACAAAATCACAAATAATAATTATTTGTGGACCTATCTGCAGATCTTCTTCTGTTGGGTATAATCCTGCATGATATAACTCTGGATTAAATATAATCATACTATTTTCTTCACCATCATTTTTAAATATTTTATTATTCTCTAATTTTATTACAGTTCCATATTTTATATTTGGATTTTTTAAATAAAATATGGATCTAATTCTGTTGTTATTATTATTATCCACAGTTCCCATTGGGTTACGCTTCGTCCTTAATTTTTTTAAGTGTTCTTTGGTGTAAACATCTGAGATTTCAATATCTGCCACCCTTTTTATATGAGCTGATAATAATTTCTCTGGAATAGCAATTTCTGTCAACTTACAATAATTTAATGTATGTGCTTTAATGCATTCCAAGTATGAAATCCAAAGATCATCTTCAATAAAATCTTTATATGATATAAGTTCTGATGATGATTCTGGTGGATAAAATTCCCTGCCTTCCTCAGAATCTGAATCTACGACTATATCTTTTCTAGTAGACTCTATCCAATGTACTGAAGATTGATTTAATTTATCTAATTGATAGTCTGGAAATATATTAATTGCTTTATAAAAATAATTATCATTAAATTTTTTTACTACTATTTTTCTATCCATATTGTCTCAAGAAATATAGTAGTATTTATTATAATATTGTGATATACTAAGATTACAAACCTATCCAAATTTATGAAACGTGCATTAATAACTGGAATTACTGGGCAAGATGGATCATATCTTGCAGAACTTCTTCTTGAAAAAGGGTATGAAGTTCACGGTGTTATTCGTCGTGCTTCTATGATCAACACACATCGTATTGATCATATCTTTAATCATCCAAATCTTCATCTTCATTATGGGGACATGACTGATTCTGCAAATATTGTTCATGTATTGCAGAAGTCTCAACCAGATGAAATTTATAATCTAGCGGCTCAAAGTCATGTAAAGGTGTCTTTTGAACTGCCAGAGTATACTGGCAATGTTGATGGACTAGGAACTCTCCGCATCCTTGATGCAGTGAGAATTTTGCAAATGGAAAATCATTGTAGGATATATCAAGCATCTACTTCAGAATTGTATGGATTAGTGCAAGAAGTACCTCAAAAAGAAACCACACCTTTTTATCCAAGGTCTCCATATGGTGTTGCTAAACTTTATGGTTACTGGATTACTAAGAACTATCGTGAATCATATGGCATGTATGCTTGCACTGGTATTCTTTTTAATCACGAATCTCCTCGTCGTGGAGAAACCTTTGTAACTCGTAAGATCACAAGAGGATTGTCTAGAATCTCTGCAGGTCTTCAAGATTGTTTATATCTTGGTAATCTCAATGCAAAGAGAGATTGGGGTCATGCAAAGGATTATGTTGAAGCTATGTGGTTGATGCTTCAACAAGAGGAAGCAGACGATTATGTTATTGCTACAGGAGAGCAATATTCTGTTAGAGAATTTGTTGAAAAATCTGCTACTTATTTTGGGATGAATATTATATGGGAAGGTGAAGGAATAGAAGAAATTGGTATTGATAAAAATACTGGTAAAACAGTCGTAAAAGTAAACGCTAAATACTTCCGACCATCTGAAGTCGAATCTCTTCTTGGAGATCCGACAAAAGCAAAACAAAAACTAGGGTGGGAACCAAAAATTACATTTGATCAATTAATTGAGGATATGTGCATCTATGGACAGTGATTCTAAAATATTGATTGCTGGTGCTAATGGTTTAGTTGGATCAGCAATTGTTAGAAATCTTTTAAAGAATGGATATAGGAATTTAATTGCTGCTACTAGAAAAGAAGTTGATTTTACTAATCAATTAGATACACAGCTTTACATTCAAGAAGTAGAACCAGAATATGTATTTCTTGCTGCTGCAAAGGTTGGTGGAATAATGGCAAATTCTACCTATCCAGCAGATTTTATCTATCAAAATCTGATGATTCAATCAAATGTAATTGAAGCATCATATAAGAATAGAGTAAAAAAACTTCTCTTTCTTGGATCATCTTGTATTTACCCAAAGCATCCCAATATTCCTATTACTGAGGATCAGTTAATGTCTGGTCCTTTAGAACCGACTAATGATGCATATGCAATTGCAAAAATTGCTGGTATAAAAATGTGCCAGTCATATAGGCAGCAATATGGATTTGATGCAATAGCATTACAACCTACAAATTTATATGGTAGTGGTGATAACTTTAATCCAGAATCTAGTCATGTTATCCCTGGGATTATGCGCAGAATGCATGAAGCAAAAGTTAAAAATGATTCTGAATTTTGGTGTTGGGGGGATGGTTCTCCATTGAGAGAATTTTTGTATGTTGATGATATGGCACAAGCATCCATACTTTGTATGAATGAGTATAGTGATTATGATATTATTAATATTGGAACTGGGTATGACATTAATATAATGGAATTGACAAATATGATTGCAAAGGTTGTTGGGTATGAAGGTACTATTAAATGGGATACCTCAAAACCAAATGGAACTCCTAGGAAGGTAATGAATATTGATAAATTAAATAATCTTGGATTCAAACCAAAATACAATCTTTTAGATGGATTAGAATTAACTTACAAATGGTACTTGGAAAATTATGATAGGGTTTAATAACTTAGGAAAACTTGGCAGACTTGGAAATCAAATGTTCCAATATGCATCACTGCGTGGAATTGCTGCTAATAATAATTTAAACTGGATGATCCCTCCTCCAAAAAAAGTTCCGAATGAATATGTTGATCATCAATTATTTTATGCCTTTACTTTAAAAGGACTAAAGGCACTTAATGTTCAATTTGTTTGTGGAGAAAGAGAAACTGTAAAAGAAAGTTCCTTTGCTTTTGATGAAGAGTTATTTAATAATTGTCCAAAGTGGGTAAATCTTGAAGGATATTTTCAATCTGAAAAATACTTTGCTCACATCAAAGATGAGATCAAAGAAGACTTTACTTTTGGATCTGAGTATTTGGAACCAGCAAAAGAAATGATTCAAACTGTAGATAATCCAGTAGCACTTCATATTCGAAGAACAGATTATACTACCAATCCAAATCATCATGCTTTGGAATTGTCTTATTATGAAGAAGCTCTATCTCATTTTGATAATGATAGAACAGTGATTATTTTTTCTGATGATACTGAATGGTGCAATCAACAATCTTTATTTGATGATGAAAGATTTATGATTGCTGAAAATAATATTAACTATGTTGATATGTGTTTAATGTCCTTGTGTAGTGGACATATTATTGCCAACTCTTCATTCTCTTGGTGGGGTGCGTGGTTGTCCAATAGTGAAAAGGTAATTGCCCCACAAAAATGGTTTGGACCTGGAAATGCACATTTGGATACAAAGGATCTTTATTGCCCTGATTGGATTGTAATTTAATGAAAGTCGCTGTAGTTTTTATTGGAACAAGTAAGTATCTAAATTTTTTACCTAGATGGTATGAGAATTGCGAAAAGTTTTTTCTTCCTGATGTAGAAAAAAAATATTTGGTATTCACTGATGGTGAGATTCCAGAAGCACCAGACAATGCAGTAATTTATTCGCAGGAGCACTTGGACTGGCCATTTATAACTCTTTACAGATTTAAAATGCTCAACAAAGCTTTTGGTGATCTAGAGAACTGCGATTGGTTGGTGTTTTTAGATGCAGATATGTTGGTTGTTGATACTGTAAATGTGTCTGACATTATTGATGAATCTAAGAAATATATTGGCGTTCATCATCCATGCCATTATCTAAAAATGACACCTCACGATAGTGGGACTGGAGCATTTGATACCACTAAATTATCCAATGCTTCTTTTACAGAAGGTGATGATATCTCAGTATATTTCCAAGGTTGTTTGTGGGGTGGTAGAATTCCTGAAGTTCTTGATTTGATTAATGAACTTGATCGTAGGATTGATGAAGATTATGAAAAGGATGTAATTGCTACTTGGCATGATGAAAGTCATTTAAACAAATTCTATTCTCAAAATAGAGAAGATGTTTTTGTTGTTCATCCATCATTTGCATATCCAGAAGTATTTGCAGACTCATGCACTTTTGACCCAAAAATTGTACACCTATCTAAAGATAATAGTAAGTATCATGTCTAAAATTGCTTTATTGTATTCGGGACAACCTAGACACCTGAAAGAATGTTACAAGAATCATTTGAACACTTTTTGGGAAGCAAACCCAGACAGTGAGATTGATGTATTTGCACATATCTGGTATGATGAAGAATGGGTAGGATCATACTTCTGGGATCAGTATAAAGACAGAGGACGTTGGGAATCCGATTTAAAACAATTTATGTCAGACAAATGGCAACCAAAGAAAATTGTTTTTGAAGAACCAAAAGAATTTGAAGCTGAGGATATTGTTCCTGATAGTAGATTTCCTCACCCAGTCAATAACATTATTTCAATGTTCTATAGTTTAAGTTGTGCCAATGAACTTAAAAAACAGTATGAGCAAGAAAATAATTTTAAGTATGATTGTGTGATTAGACTTAGAACAGATGAATATTTTGTTAGAGAGATTGGACCAGTAACTAATTACGATTTAAATACTGTCAATGTATTAAATGAATTTGCACATCTTGAGCATGGTATAAATGATCACTTTGCTTTTGGGTCTTCTGAATTGATGGATAAATATCTTGACGTATATGATAATTTTGTTGAGTTGTGTGAGATGGGTGCAGAGATAAATCCAGAATGTATTCTTGGATTCAATGCACAGAAAAGACATGAACTTCCAATTACAAAAAACAATTGGAAATATTTACTTTGGAGAGATAGGAAAAACGTAAGATGACAAAACTTGTTATTTTTGATTTAGATGGTGTACTAATTGATAGTAAAGATTATCATTACGATGCACTAAACCAGGCACTTGGTCCAGAATATGCAATTAGTAGAGAAGAACACGTCAGCATCTATGATGGTCTTCCTACAAAAGCAAAACTAGAACTACTAACAAAAAATAAAGGTCTTCCAGTAGATCAATATGATAAGATCTGGAGAGATAAGCAAGAGGCAACTCTTAAAATCTTTAATGAATGTGTCGCTAAAGATTATCAACTTATGGGTTATTTCCAGCAACTTGTAGATGCTGGTTATAAGATTGCAGTTGCTTCTAACAGTATTCGCAATACTGTCAAGATTATTCTTCTGCGTTTGGGACTTCTTGAATTTGTTGATATGTACGTCTCTAATGAAGACGTTGTTCGTAACAAACCATTTCCAGCAATGTATTGGAAGTGCATGACTGCACTTGGTGCTCTTCCAAATGATACTGTCATTATTGAAGATAGTCATATTGGTCGCCAGGGTGCTTTAGATAGTAAGTGTCATCTTGTTCCTGTAGAAGATCGTAAAGATCTTAATCAGAGTAAGATCGATCGCATTAAAAAAATTCTTAATGGAACAAAGAAAAAAGTTGCATGGGAGAGCAAGACTATGAATGTTCTGATTCCTATGGCAGGTGCTGGCAGCAGGTTTGCTAGTCAGGGATACACCTTCCCCAAACCCTTGATTGAAGTTAAAGGTAAACCAATGATTCAGGTTGTTGTGGAGAACCTGAACATCAAAGCAAACTATACATTTATTGTACAAAAAGAACATTATGACAAGTATAACCTTAATTACCTGTTACCTCTCATTGCTCCTGGTTGTAACATTGTACAAGTCGATGGTATCACCGAAGGCGCAGCTTGTACCACTCTACTTGCGAAAGAATTCATCAACAAAGATGAACCGCTAGTAATGGCAAACTCTGACCAGTTTGTTGAATGGGACTCTAACGAGACTCTATATGCATTCCAAAATGGTGAGGTTGATGGTGGAATTGTTACTTTCCCCGCAACCCATCCTAAGTGGTCTTATGCTAAACTGGGAGAGGATGGATACGTTGCAGAGGTTGCTGAGAAGAAACCTATTTCTGAGCACGCTACAGTTGGTATCTATTATTGGAAGAAGGGTTCTGATTATGTTAAGTATGCTGAGCAGATGATTGAAAAGGATATTCGTGTTAATAATGAATATTATGTTTGCCCAGTATTTAATGAAGCGATTGGTGATGGTAAGAAGATTCGAATCAAAGAAATTGATAAGTCTGGTATGTGGGGTATTGGAACACCTGAAGATTTGAATTACTTCCTTGAACATTATGATGGGGATGTTTAAATGATTAATAGGCAACAAAAAATAATTTTTATTGGAAATCCTAGAGCATGTACTACAACATTAAATGTTTTGTTGTCTCCTAAGGGATTTGATTTTAGTTATTGGCATGATACAGTTGAATATTATGTAAAAACAATTCCAGATTATAAAGATTATCAATACTTCATGATAGTTAGAAATCCTTATGATAGGTTTGTTTCATGGTGGTCTCAGCATAGGAGACATAACCATAAGTTTATTATGAAGTATAACAACTTTGAAGAGTGGGTAAAAAGTGGAGAGTTCCACGATTGGCCCACTCATACTGATGGAGATCCTAGACCACCTAGAAATTATTGGGTAGAACAATCCCCTCTAAGGCAAATTGATTTTATTAAAAATACTGGTGATGTTGAAGTTAATATCTTAAAGTTTGAGAATATACAGGAAGAATGGGAAGATCTGTTTGTTAAAAAAACAAATCTTTCTTTTGATTCTGTATCGTTCCCAAAAACAAATGATACTAAACATGATTCTTTTGAAACATATTACACTGACGAATTAAAAGAAATAGTGTATAATCATACTAGCGAAGACTTTGTAGCATTTGGGTACAGTAAATGAAAGTAGCATTAGCGTTTTTTGGACAACCTAGATTTGTTGATACTCCTAAAGTAATCAACACATATAAACATGTAATTTTAAACAGATACGATACTGATGTTTTTTGTCACACTTGGTGGACAGAAGATGGAGGAGAATATGATTATTCTACTTGGTCGAAGATTAGTAAATGCCCAGTTCCAAAAGATGCTTTGGAGGTAATTGATCGAAGTTATAAACCAGTTGTTCTTGAGTATGATACTCCAGAAACTTTTGTTCTTCCTCCCAAAGCAAAATCTTTTATAGATGCTAAGTTCACAGGAAAGCATCCACAAGGAAATCATTGGAATGAAAAAAATTACAGTAATGTAATGTCACAATTACGTTCTATTCAAAAGGTATCTAATCTAATTGAAGAACATACCAAACAGACTGGAACAGAATATGATTTTATTGTGTTAGCTAGATATGATACTACTCTAATTAGATTTCCTGATTTGAATGAGTGTGATTCTAGTAAGTTTTATTTGCCTGGACATCATCCCAGATTTCCAGACACAATTCAATTTTTTGGATCTAGATATCTTGAATGGTCGAAAAATGCATTTGATGATATTGAACATGTTTATCAGGGTATTTGGGAACCATCTCCAGAAGCATTTAAGATGGGGTCATTCTTGAGAAGGTTTAATCTTTCTGATCTTGCCCCATGCATGATGGACGCCGCATGTGTTAGACAAAAACTATGAGACAAAAACTATGAGACAAAAAAGAATTATTGCTCATCGAGCGAACACAAATGGTTCTAATCGTGATTTAGAAAATCTTCCCTCTCAAGTTGATGAGTGTATTAGTAAAGGATATGATGTTGAGATTGATCTTAGATATCATAGACAAACAGATACTTATTGGTTAGGTCATGACCAACCAGATCATCTAGTTACTTTGTTTTGGTTGGCAGCAAGACAAGATAATTTATGGATACATTGTAAAGACCTAGATACTTTGCACCATATGAGCTCTCTCACTTCTGGATATAATTATTTTTGGCATCAAGAAGATGATTATACTTTGACAAGTAAACAGCAAATATGGGCTTATCCAGGAAGAAGATATACAAACAATACAGTTATTGTGATGCCAGAGTGGAATAACATGAGTTGGGATAACCTTCGTGTTGCCAGTTGTTATGGAATTTGTACAGACTACCCCGATAAATTAAAATGAAAATTACATTAGTAGGTCCTGGAATTATGCCTATTCCCCCAACAGGTTGGGGAGCAGTTGAAATTCTAGTATGGGACACAAAAAATGCTCTAGAAGAACTAGGACATGAAGTTCAAATTATCAATACAAAAGACTTTAGACAAATTATTAATGGAATAAATGCTTTTGTTCCAGATTTTGTTCATGTTCATTATGATGAATTTATTCCTATTGTTCCATATATCCAATATCCAAATGCAATCACCAGTCATTTTGGATATCTAGAACGTAAAGAAATGTTTGGTGGATATGTAAATGTTGCAAATGAATTCCAAAAAATTAAACCAAATGTTTTTTGCCTATCTCCTGGAATTCAAAGTGTTTATAATGTGATGTTTGATATTCCTAAGGAGAATACTTATGTAACTCCTAACGGCGTTAATAGGGAAAGATTCCGCACAACAGATACTCCACAATATGCAGACAGAAGTATCTATCTAGCTAAAATTGATTATCGTAAGCGTCAGCATATGTTCCAAAGTATTGATAGTCTTTGGTTTGCTGGAAATTTAGCTGATCAAAGATTTAATACTTCTAAAAATTATCTTGGTGAGTGGTCAAAAGAAACCCTTTACAATGATCTGACTGATTATGGTAATTTAGTACTTCTTTCGGATGGGGAAGCACATCCACTTGTCTGCATGGAAGCTCTTGCTGCTGGATTGGGAGTCGTTGTTTGTGAATGGGGCAAAGCAAATCTTGATTTAGATAAAGAATTTATTACTGTAATCCCAGAAGATAAAATAGATAATCTTCAATATGTTGAAGATGCTATTATTAAAAACAGAGAATACTCTGTAAATAATCGGAATGAAATTATTGAATATTCTAAGAACTTTGAATGGAAAGAAGTTCTTAAAAATTACTACATCCCAAGTATTGAAAAAGTAATTGAACGCCATGCTTAATTTTCCTGAAGATAAAAACAAAGCACAATATAAGATTAGTGGATTTGGTCCTGTTTATTATATAAACATGGATAGTGATACTGAAAGACGACAGTACATGGAGGACCAATTTAAATATTGGGGTATCCAAAACTATACTCGTATATCTGCGTATGATGGTAGAAATGATGATCTTAGTGATATCATCAAAGGAAAATATCCAGATATGATGTCTTCTGGAGAGATTGGATGTGTAACATCACATATTAAGGCGATCAAGCATTGGTACGAAACTTCAGATTCTCCCTATGCCGTTATTATGGAAGATGATTGTAGTCTAGAAACTGTATCTTATTGGAACTTTACCTGGCAAGATTTTGTAGCTAGAGCTCCATATGCTTGGGATGTTTTGCAACTAGCTATTATTTGTACAGGAGATATTGTAGTTCCTATTCATAATCGGTTTGTAAATGATTTTTCTACAGCATGTTATGTAATCACTAGGCACCATGCAGAAAAAATTATTAGGAACCATGTGAGGGGTGATAAATATAAACTTGATAATGGTGTTAAACCTCGCCCTGTTGCTGATGATCTGATTTATAATTCTGGGGCAACCTACGCTGCCCCCATACTTTTGTATACCTTACAATTGGGATCATCAATTCATCCAGACCATATAGACAAATTCCATAAAAATTCTTATGATGGCATTTTAAATTTCTGGAAGACTGCTGGGGCAAGAGTTGATATTAATATAATTAGCGATTACAATCCCTATCTTGGAAAAGTTTCTGAACCTGGAGCAAATAAATGACGGATCTATCTAGACAAATCAGAGAAGGGACTAAAAAGTCTCATACTATGGCAGAGAATACAGGATTTATTACCTGCTTTTTAAAAGGGGTTGTTGAAAAAAAATCTTATATTAGACTTCTCTCAGATTTATACTTTATATACTCTGCAATGGAAGAGGAGTTTGAGAATCATAAAAGTGATACCATTTTGCGTAACATTTATTATCCCGAATTGTTCCGCAAAAAATCTTTAGAAAAAGACTTGCAATATTATCTTGGTATTGATTGGAGAGATTTAATTACACAAACAAAGTCTTGTAAAGAATATGTTGCAAGAATTAAAGAAGTCTCTAAGTCTAATCAGGATCTTTTAATTGCACATCATTACACTAGGTATATTGGAGATTTGTCTGGGGGACAACTCTTAAAAAGTATTGCTCAAACTGCATTGAAGGTTGATGATGCAGGAATGAACTTTTATCTTTTTACTGACATTCCAGACGAGAAAGAATTTAAAACTAATTATAGAAATGTATTGGATGAATTGCCCTTTGACCAACATGAAATTGATGATATAATTGAAGAGGCAAATTATGCATTCAAATTAAATATGAATGTGTTTAATGAAATTGAAGGTAATTTGATTTCTGCCATAGGTAAAGTTTTATTTTCTACATTAACACGTCGTACAAGGAGAGGAAGTACCGAATGATTGAAGAGTTTAAAGAATGGTTACTTGGATCTTTTAATAATAGAAAACAAGCATTCTCTTATCCATCTCAATACTCCCAAATTAGTTTACGTCATGTTCTCTTAGATAACGGTATGATTTATGGAGAACAAAAATATACTGTTAGGGGAGAACCTCCATATAGGCAATTTGTTTTAGACTTTAAAGAAGTAAACGATAGAATTATTGTTTCAAGTTATAAAGTAAAAGATGGAAAAAAACATCTTGAATTTAAAAATCTAGATCAAATTACTGAGGATCAATTAGAATTAAATGAGAATTGTGATTGTATTTTTATAAAAGAAAACAATCAGTATGTTGGTAGAATTATGGGATGTGATTGTATTGTAGAGAGAAATGGTAAAAAGTCCTTCTTGTTTACTATGTCTGCATTAACAAAAACTAAGTATAAAGTCATTGATAGGGGTTATGATCCAGAAACTAAAAAGATGGTTTGGGGATCTGAACATGGAATGTTTGAATTTGACAAGCAGAGTAAGACATAAATAACTATACGATCAATTTTGTCATGAAGTAACCCATAACTTTGGTTCAATGGCAAAATATTTAAGTCAATTAAACAGAAAACTAAGAGTAGGTGTTGCCTCATATACTGACAATGAAACTGCCCTCCAGGTAACTGGTAATGTCGGTATAAAAACTTCAGAAGCTAAGTCAGACTTCCACGTTCAGGGAGATGGTTTAGTTTCTGGAGTTTTAAATGTTGATACTACTCTCAAATCAAATGATACTGTTGTCTCTGGAGTTAGTAGCTTTAGGGGGAAAGTATCTATTGGTAATACCACGGCATCTCCAGAACGAGATTTGGACGTAAATGGTCCTACAATTTTTAGGGACTATGTAGATGTCAATAAATTTGTTTCTGCTGAAGAGTATTATGGTCCATTGAGGTTTGGAGAACCTGATGGTGGATTTAAGCCTGGAGCAGTTGAAATTGAGATTGATGATTTCACTAAAAATTCTATTAATGATATAAACTTTATTCTTGGTAAACTAGTTCCAAAACCACCAGCAACAGTTTTAAATGCACCTTTAGATCTTGTTGGACTTGGAGTTGCAAGACTTTGTTCTGGATTCGCATTCACTAATAACACTGTCGGTGTTTTTTCTCCTTCTCCTGGAACACAATACCCAAGAAATACTAGTAACTCAGTTACCTCTACTTGGTTGACTGAGTATGGTCCTGGAGATCAAGGCAATGTAAATGCAATGATCAACTTCAATGTTGAGGGACAAAGAATGATGACAACTAATGATGTCATCAATCCTGATAATAGTATTACTAATGATGCTACTAGCGATGATGGAGTTTATGGTGCATTAGAAATCCTAAATGATAAGGATGCATTCTTCTCGTCTAGAAATACTGGTATTGCATCAGATTTTTATGAGGTTTATGATTCTAGAATATTAAATGCCAATTCACCAAATGGCTTTAATATGGCATATATTCA